>JACCDP010666497.1_pt1 | contig 16992 bp, 20 predicted proteins | sample 7445841 | NCBI WGS metagenome assembly JACCDP01 (sample SAMN15323441, study PRJNA562643) | freshwater metagenome | isolation source: river surface water | place: USA:Blue River Watershed | collected 2017-08-17 | reverse complement strand
GTGCCCGGTTCAATGGTCAGCTGATAAAGCGAGAGATGATCCGCCGCGAGTGCCAAAGCCTCACGCAATTCCGCCAGCCAGGAAGCTTCCTGCTGGCCAGGGCGCGCATAGATCAAATCAAAGGAAAGCCGAGGGAAAATGCCGCGCGCGGCTTCCAGCGCAGCAATCGCCTGAGGAACATCATGCTTGCGTCCCAGAAAACCTAAAGCCTCGGCATTCAGGGATTGCACACCAAGGCTTGCGCGATTGACGCCGGCCTCCCGAAAGGCCGCAAGCTTCGCGGCCTCCACGCTGGTTGGGTTGGCTTCCAGGGTGATTTCAATATCGGGCAAGGGATCAAAGTAGCGTGCAGCATCTTCAAGCAACACCGCCACGGTTTCCGGCGCCATCAGGCTTGGCGTGCCGCCGCCGAAGAAAATACTCGCCAAGGGGCGGCGGCCGATTAGTGCGGCTTCATATGCCAATTCGCGGCGCAGTGCCGCGCGGAAGCGCGCTTCATCCACCCTGTCGCGGACATGGGAATTGAAGTCGCAATAAGGGCATTTGGCCGCGCAAAACGGCCAATGAATGTAAAGTGCAAGCGGTTCCACGCGCTGCCTTTAGCCTATTCCAGCTTCACGCCGGAAGCCTCCACCACCGGCAGCCACAGCGCCAATTGCGCCTGCCAGAAGGTGTTGAAATCAGCGGCACTGCTGCCCACCGGATCGGTGCCTGCCTCGCGCAGCCTTTGCGCAATGGCCGGGTTAGCCACAGCGGCGCGCGTGGCGGCTTCCAGCCGCGCGATCTGCGCGGGCGGTGTCGCCTTATGGACGAAAATGCCCATGAAATTCATGATCTCGAAATCCGGCAGCCCTTGCTCGATCGCGGTCGGCACATCGGGCAGCAAGGGACTTCTTTCGCGCGACAGCACCGCGAGTGCGCGAATGGACCCGGCACGCACATGCTGCTGTTGCGATGCAATGCCCTCAGTCAGGAAATCCACATTGCCCGCCATCATATCGGCAAATACCAAGCCCGCACCGCGATAGGGCACGTGTTCCGCCGTGGTATTGGTACGCATATTCAGCAGGTGGGACCCCAGATGATTGATCCCGCCGGTGCCGGAAGAACCATAGGTCAAGCGCCCAGGCCGCGCGCGCATCAGCGCAATGAATTCCTGCAAATTCTGCGCGGGCACATGCTTGCCCACCGTCAGCAGCATCGGCATCGAAATCACTTGCGACACCGGCGCGAAACCATTGCGCGGGTCCTGCCGCGGGTTCTTCACCATGCCGGCATTCAGCACCGCATTGGTGATGGTAAACAGCGTAATGGTCTGCCCATCCGCTGGTGCCCCCAGCACGGCCTCCGCCCCCAAAATCCCGGCGGCGCCGCCGCGATTTTCCACGACAACGGGCGCACCGCCCAGCGCTTCTTGCATGCCCGGTGCCAGGATGCGGCCAATCACATCTGTCGCCCCGCCTGGCGCGAAGGGGATCACCATGCGGATTGGCGCGCCTTGCGCGCGTACCGAAAGCGCAGGCGCAGCCAGCAGCGCGCCCAGCATCACATCGCGGCGTTTCATCATGGCGAATTTCTCCCCTTATCCCAAAAGATATTCCGCATTGCTGCGCAGGCAAACATCGCGGATGCGCGCTTGCAGGCTTTCCGGCACGGGAATGCCCTCACGCAATCTTGTCTCACGCGATTCCGCTTCCGGGTCGCCCGGCACCAATACGGGCAAAGCCGGATCAGCGGGCGGTGTGGCGTGCAGCACATCCACCACCTCATCCAAATCAGCTTCAAAGGCGCCGTCTTCACGAAACGCCTTGGGGTCAATCGCCATGAAGAAATGGCCGAGGTTGTCAGGGTCTTCCGGGCGTTGTGTGCGCACGCGAATGGGGGAGAAAGAAGCGCCTGAAAGGGCGCCACCCAGAATATGCACCATCAGCCCAAGCCCATAGCCCTTATGGCTTGCCATATCCGGCGTGCCGCCAACGGGCGTCAGCCCGCCCATGGGTTGGTTCTTGATGATATCCCAGGCGCGTGCGGCATCGGTCACGGCCTGGCCCGCGCCATCCAGCACCCAGCCTTCGGGTAGGGGTTTGCCGCGCAGATCATAGACCTTCACCTTATTCGCCGCCGTGGTGCTGGTTGCCATATCCAGCCGGAAAGCGCGGTTGCGCCCGGCAGGTGCGGCGAAGGCCAGCGGATTGGTCCCCAATACCGGCACCGCGCCGCGCGTTGGCACCACACCTACGGTGCGTGTCGCGCTGGTTACCATGCCAATCAGCCCTTCGCGTGGTGCCATGGCGGCGTAATAGCCAGCCGCGCCGAAATGATGCGAATTGCGAACGGTGACAACACCAACACCGGCGATCTTTGCCTTCGCCATCGCCAATTCCATGGCAAAGACGGAAGCGGGATGGCCCAGCCCCGCATCAGCATCCACCAAAGCTGTCACGATATTCTCCCGCACAATATGCGGACGCGCGGCCAGGTTGAGCTTACCTTTGCGGCGCGATTCATCATAATCCATCAGCATTGAAATGCCGTGGCTATCCACGCCGGCCAGATCGGTTTCGATCATCACCTCGGCGGTGGTTTCAATCAATTTCGGGTCCATGCCCCAAGCGGAGAGCACGGCAATGATTTGGGCGCGGCAGGTTTCAGCCGAAATAAGCGGCAAGGCGGGGCTCCTGTTATCGAAGCCCTATCCTAAACCCGCTATTTCACTTCGCGCCACTACTGCGCGCCCGGTTCACCTGCGTTCGCGATAGACGCTATAAATCTTTGCTTGGCCGCAGTTTCCGGGCCGCCAAGTGATTCCACTTGGCTTGGTCTAACGCTTCTTGCCGCCGACGCGTTCCATGGAAGCGATACGCAGCGCAGCCTTGCCGGACGCTTTGGCGATTTCATTGTCCTGCGCTTCAATTTCCTTGCGCGCGGGCAGGTCACCATCAAGCCCGCCTAGCAATTCAGCGGGCACTTTGCGGTTGGAACGGCGGCTGCCATCCTCATAAAGAACATCAAAAAGCACGAAGCGTGCTTGCGTTCCTGGCTTATTGGCCATGTCAATCTCCTTCAGTCTTCAGACTGCTTTTGGGCGTCGGCATTGGCATCGGCGTCTGCTGCAGCATCGCCTTCGCCTTCGGGCGCGTCTTCGCCGGATTTGCGCCGCGCTACCGCTTCCTTCAGCGCTTCCAGCTTCGCTTCCTTGCGCGCCTGCTTCGCCCTGTTCACCTCAGCACGATTCTGACCGTAATTCGGTTTGCGCGCCATGCCGCTTCTCCAAACATAAAAAAGGAAACGGGGCGGCACTGGGCCACCCCGTCCCCGATAGATTGCCGAACTTTACAGCGCTAAAAAGCGCTGCAGTTACGGATCAGATCTTGCGCAGATTGCCGGCAGAGATCTTGCCCTGCTGGCCCTTCTGCAATTCAAAATCAATCTTGTCGCCTTCATTCAGGCCTTGCAGGCCAGAACGCTGGACATCGCTGACATGGACGAAGACGTCCTTGCTGCCATCATCGGGTTGGATGAAGCCATAACCCTTAGTAGCGTTGAACCATTTTACAGTGCCGGTTGCCATGCTGTTCGCTCCGGTTGAGGAAAAGCCGTCGCACGGAATCGCGCTACGGGCCGACCATCGCTACAGCCCAACCATGGGAAGGCACGGGAAGCAGGTTTGAGGGGACTTGCCAAACCTTCATAGGGTTGGGCCGGAACGCCCAAACCGGACGAGGTGACGAAGCGCATATGGGCTTTTCCTGGCCCAATCGCAACCTTTACTTTCAAATAAGCGAAAAAAGCCCGTGATGCGCTATTCCAGCCAATGCCGAGACGGGAGCACCACCACCCCATTCGAACGCCCGCCATTGAAGGTTTCGATGCGCGCAGCATAGCCCTGAGCCGCGATCATGCCCGTTGGCACATCAATCGCGACGCGCCCGGCAATCGCAATCCGCGCTTCCTGCCCGGTATTGCCAAGCGGACCGGCCAATTCCACGGCGCATATCGCCACCAGCACTTGGCGCGCGCCCAGGCGCGAAAGACCCTCTGGCCGGCAGGTTGCGCCGCGGGCTTGGTCTGGGATGGGCATTTCGAAAATAGCCCCAGGCGCAAGGCGCCGTGCCGTCAGGCTCCAGCTTTCGAATTGCCGGCGCCAGGGCACCAAGGCGCCATCGCGTGCTGCGTCAGGGGGTTCATGGGTGAAGCTGATGATGCTGCCATCATCGCGCCGCAGCACTGCAAGCTTTTCGCCGCGCAATACTTCTGGCGCCAGGCTAAGCCGCACCGCACGCGCCGCCGCATCACGTTCCACCGCCACCACAGACAGGCAATCGCGGCGCGGCGCGCGATCCGGCCTTTCCGATTGCTCTCGGCACAGCTTGCGCCAAGGGCCCCAGGCGGCACCGCCAATCGCCACGGGCGTGGTGAAGGCGGTGACGGGCGCGCTGAGCGGCAAGGGCGGCGCGGCGCTGCGCCAATCCGGCGCTTGTGCGGCCGCGCCGCCGCCCAGAAGGCTCAGCGCGATTAGGATGCAGCGCAACAAAGGCTAGAAAGGCTCGGGCGCTGGAATGGCGTTGATGCCAAGGCTGCGCGCCGTGTCGGCCAGAATATCCCAAGTGGTCCCATCCACTGGAATGCCGCCCGCCAACCGCGCCGCGCGTGTTGCCCTTTCCTTCTCACCGGCGACCAGCACGGGTTGATCCGGATCAGCGGGCGGTGAGGCTTTCACATGCGCGATCACCGCGGCCATTTCGGCGCGGAAGGCGGCCAAATCGCCAAAGCGCCCCGGATCAATCACGAAGGAAAGCCAGCCATTGACGATGCTGCCATCCTTTGTGTGATGCGGCGCGGCTGTGACGCCGCCAATCAGCGCGCCGGCCAGGATTTCGCACATCAAGGCCAGCCCATAGCCCTTATGCCCGCCGAAAGGCAGCAAAGCGCCGCGTGGTTGATCGCGATACAGCACGCCCGGGTCATTGGTGGGTTGGCCCTTGGCATCCACCAGCGCGCCATTGGGCACTGGCTTGCCGGCATTGAAAGCAACGCGGCATTTCCCAAGCGCAATCGCCGCCGTGGCAAAATCCAGGATCAGCGGATGTTCGCCTTCGGCAGTCGCCGGCACCGCGACACAAACGGGATTGGTGGACATGCGCCCATCACTCCCGCCAAAGGGCGCCACCGCGCCGGGGCCGGAAACGCCATTGACGAAATGAACCGAAATCATCCCCGCGCGCGCCGCCTGTTCTCCGTAGGACCCGATGCGCCCCAGATGATGCACATTGCGCAGCGCCATCACCGCATGGCCATGCTGGCGCGCAGCATTGATCGCCCAATCCATGGTGATGCGCCCAATGCGCTGGCCATAGCCCATCTTGCCGTCAAACACGGCAAGGGATGGTTCCTGCCGCACCGCTTCCGGCATGACGCCGGCATTAAGCTTGCCGGCGCGAAGATTTTCCACATAGCGCACCAGCAGCATGATGCCATGGCTGTCATGGCCTTGTAGATTCGATTCCAGCAAATGGTCCGTCACCATCGCCGCTTCATCTTCCGCGCTACCACCAGCGCGGATCATGGCATGCACCAGGCCGCGCAGCGCGGCAGGATCAACTCGGAGTATCGGGGCGGCTTTCATGATTCCCTCCAGGGGCGGCGCTGCCAAAGGCCGCGTAAGTCTTTTTCATTGCGTTCAACCTCGGCGCGATAGGCATCACCAATCAGTGGCGATAAAGGCAGGCCAAGACGTTCCGCTTCCTTGATGAAGTTCGGATCAGACAGCGCGGCGCGGAAAGCAGATTCCAGCCGTGTGCGGATTTCGGCCGGCAGGCCGGGCGGTGCCACCACGCCGCGCGTGGCGCCGCTGATCAGATTGAAACCTTGCTCTCCAAAGGTTGGTACCTCCGGCGTGCCTGCCCAGCGCGTGGCGGCGGCCTGGCCAAGCGCGCGGATCCTGCCATCACGCAGCAGGGCTAAGCTCTCACTCATGTTGAAGGCGCCGACTTGCAAATGCCCGCCCAGCAGCGCGGTGGAAAGCGGTGCCATGCCATTGAAGGGCGCATGGGTCATGGGTGGTACGCTAGCCATTTCCTCAAAGGCGATCACCAGCAAATGATCATCGGAACCAATGCCGGTGCTGCCATAGGAAATCTGCCCTGGCCGTGCTTTGGCCGCAGCCACCAGATCAGCCAGGCTGCGCAAAGGCGAATTGGCGGCAACAAACAGCCCGCCGGGATCATCCACCACATTGGCGATATAAGTGAAATCCAGTGCCTTGTAGCGAACCTGCCGTTCCATGGGATAGGTCACCAAGGCGGGCACGGAGGTCGCCGCCAGCGTATAACCATCAGGCGCGGCACCAAAGGCCACTTCCCAGCCAAGCTGCCCGCCGGCGCCGGCCCGATTGACCACAACAAACCGCGCGCCCGGCAATTGCGCCTGAAGCCCCGGCAGAATCATGCGCGCCATGGTGTCCACCCCGCCGCCGGGCGGGAAGGGGACAATGATTTCAATCGGTCTATCACCCGGCCAAGCGGCATGGGCGATGCGCGGTGCGGCAAGCGCCGAAGCGGCAAGCCCGGTCAGCATAAGGCGACGTGACGGCATGGTGTTCTCTCCCGGTTTGTTGGTTTTCAGGGTAGTTCCTTCAGAAAGCGATCAAGCTCCTCGCGCCAGAAACGCGCCTGGCCTGTGGTGCCATGGCCGGCGGTCTCGGGACTGCTTGGTATCAGCAAAAGCCGCGCATTCGGGATGCGCGCCATTGCCGCCGCCATCAGCCCGGTCTCGTGCGGGTTGCGTTCATCATCGGCGGAATTGATCGCAAGCACCCGCGCGCGGATGCGCCCCAATAACGGTTCGGGGTCATAATCCCGCGATGCCTCATACATATAGATCAGGTCATTGGCATCCGCTGAACCCGGCTGGGCCAGGCGCTGATCCAAAATGGCATCGGCCGCCGCGCGCGTCGGCGCGGATTTTTGCAACGCCTGAGACCCGCCATTGGTCGCGATATTGAAAAACAGAAAACCGAGGGAGAGTGAGGCCGGCTGGCTGCTATAATCCCCCCCTTGATAGGCCGGGTCGCGCCGGATGGTTTCGATCATCATGCGCCGGAGCATCCAATTCCGCCCGGACATGGCGGTGGGCTGCGCTGCCATGGGCACGATGGCGTCCATGAAATCCGGATGCGTGGCACCCCAAAGCCAGGTCAGCATCCCGCCCATGGAATTGCCAATCACCAGCCGGACATGGCGGATGCCAAGCCCTTCGGTCAGCAGCCGGTGCTGCGCCGCCAAAATATCCGCGTAATTGAACTGCGGAAAACGCGCCCTGAGCCCATCCGATGGCTTGGAGGATTTCCCCGCGCCCAGCGCATCCGGGATGATGATGTAATGCTTGGCCGCATCCAAAGCCTGGCCGGGGCCGAAAAGCTGCCCGGCAAAAGCCGGTGAGATCATGCTGCGCGAAGACCCTGCCGTGCCATGCAGCACCAGCACCGGGGTGCCGGAAGGCTCACCAATAGTCAGGTAGCTGAGGCGAAGTTCCGGCATCACTTCCCCAGTATGGAACCGGAAATCCTGCGCGATCCAGGCGGCTTCGCGGGGTTCTGGATATGGGACGGCTGGTTCAGCCATGGTGTTTCCCGAGACTTGGCATTTCACGCAAGCCTAATGCGGATTGGCGGCATGGCAAACGCCCTTGGCAGCAGCGAAGCTTGCCGCGCCCCGCCCCGCCCCCTATACCCGGCGCATATGCCAGCCCGTTCGGGTTGGCCCCGTTTCAACCGCCAAGATGCAGGTATCCCCATGGCGAAAATGCAAGCCAACCAGATGCGCGCCGGCATGGTCATTGAATTTGAAGGCCAGCGCTACACCATCCTGAAGCAGAACATCATGATCCCCGGTAAGGGTGCCGCGGTGATTCAGGTGGAAATGCGCAATGTGAAGACCGGCGCCAAGAAGGATCAGCGCTGGCGCACCGCCGATACGGTGGAACGCCTGACCACTGAGGATAAGGAATTCACCTATTCTTATGGCGAAGGCGGAAACCTGATCCTGATGGACCCGGAAACCTTCGAACAGACCCTGGTGCCCGAGGATATCCTGGGCGACCGCCTGCCCTTCTTGCAGGAAAACATGACGGTCAATGTGAAGCTGATCGAAGGTGAGCCGGTGTCGATGGACCTGCCTGAGACCGTGACGCTGGAGATTGTGGAAGCCGACCCGGTGGTGAAGGGCCAGACCGCGTCTTCATCCTATAAGCCGGCGCTGCTTTCCAATGGTGTCAAGGTGATGGTGCCGCCCTTCATCACCGCCGGTGAGAAGATTGTGGTGAAAACCGCAGATGGCACTTATTACGAACGGGCGAAGTAAGCCCTTCAACACCCAGGCAAGCCCTGGGGTCATGTAAATCCGGCCCGTGGCTAAGCCGCGGGCCGGTTTATTTTGGCTTCAGGCGGCTTCCTTGGCCGGCGCCGCATCCAGGTCCGCGCTGATTTCGGACATCAAATCAAGGCCCTGGCGGGTACGCAGCAGGCGGACCACCCGGTGATCCTTCTTGTCGCGCGACCGCTTGATGAGCTTGTTGCGTTCCAAAACATCGAGTGAGCGCGAGATGGCCGGCGGGGAGACGAAAAGCCGCGTCGCCAAATCCTTCACGGTTTGCGGTTCATCTTCACCATAGACAACGACCAGAATGCCCATTTTCAGGGTGTTCAGCCGCGCGGCACGGATCTTCGGATTGACGATCATCGTCAGGCGCCAATCCTTTTTGCTGATGGTGCCGGGCGTTTCGGAAGCTGAAGAAGCGCTCATGGAAGTTCCTTTACGTTAAACTTTGGGGGCAGCGAAGCCAATGTTTGGGAAATAAAACCACTGTATCCGCTGTCGATTACCTGAATAAAAGAAGTCTATTATTTCATTAGTTCTGTCAACACTAAAGAAATACTATAATAATTTCATGGATATAAGTTCACAATACTATAATTTCACTTATAATTGAGCGTATTAGCGGGGTATCTTATTGTTTTTATTTAACGTCCTATTCTGATCATCTTCGCCCGGCGGCGCAGCGGGTGCGGCAGGGCGCCCTGGTGCCGCGTTCCATGCCTTAAAAAACATTGCCCAGGTCTGAATAGCACCGATCAATCTTAATCAGTTTTTAACGAATGCGTGATTTTAATTGGCTTGCCGCAAAAGGCGGTGAACCCAAAGCGCATTGGTCCGCATGGCCAATACGCCAGAGCGAACGGAAAAACTCCGATGCAGTTCAACTCCATCAATACCAATGCGCAATCTGTCCTGGCACTGCAAAGCCTGAACCGGACCAATGCCGAATTGGCGGGCGTGCAGAAGCGCGTTTCCACGGGTTACCGTGTGTCTGATGCGCGTGATGATGGTGGTGCCTTCGCGGTCGCCCAATCCGTCCGTTCAGATGTTGCGGGGCTGACTGCCGTGAATGAGCAATTGGGCGGTGCGAAGGGCTTGCTGCAAGTGACCTTCGCCGCGCTCAGCCAGGTTTCGGAGGCGATGCGTGAGGCGCGTGCCACCCTGACGCGCCTTGCCGATAGTGCCTTGAGCACAGAGCAATTCAATCAATACAAAGCCCAATATACCGCCTTGCGGAGCCAGATTGAGGGGTTTTTGAACGACGCGAAGTATAATGGCAGGTCGCTTCTATCCACTACCGCGGCTGGGCCAAGCAATCCTGATAATATTATTACGATCCAGAATGAAGACGGCGCGCAACTCACCATCAACGCCATCGAAAAAGCCAAGTTGCTGATCGATCCTGCGCCGGCCGATGCTGCTGCCGCAGTCATTTTGTTGACCACCAAGTTTCAACCGACTGAAGACGCTATCGGGGCCGCGCTGAACCAATTGGGCACCACCGATCAATACGTCGAAAAACAGATCAATTTTAACAAAGACAAGATGGATGCGCTCAATGCCGGCATTGGGTCGCTGGTGGATGCTGATCTTGCCAAGGAAAACGCCCGGCTTCAGGCCTTACAGGTGCGCCAGCAATTGGGCGTGCAGACGCTTGGCATTGCCAATCAAGGCCCGCAGGTTTTGCTCAGCCTGTTCCGCTGAACTGTCGCGCAGCCCATTTGGCAGCCAATCCCGATGCAGGTGGGGGGCATGGACCACCTGCATCGGCTTACCTGATCTTTACCAAAAATCCGCATGGCTAACCTTTGGGAAAGAAAAATTGACCAGAAGTGACGATTCATCATTTTTATTTATCTTTCGTTAACCATAATGCCTTCATCTTTCCCATGCGCCGCAAAAAGCGGAAGGCAAACCCGGTGGTCGCTACTCGGCTGAGAGCGCCGCCTCACTAGAAAGGGAAGACCCCATGGGTTTCTCAGTTAATACCAACACCCAGGCTGTTCTGGCGCTGCAGGGCCTCGCCAAGACCGACAAGGAATTGGGCGTCGTTCAGAAGCGTGTTTCTTCTGGCTTACGCGTCGCGGATGCCCGTGATGATGGTGGCGCCTTCGCCGCCGCATTGTCGGTTCGTTCAGATGTTGCCGGCCTGTCCGCGGTGAATGAACAGCTCGGCGGCGTGAAGGGTATTGTGGAAACCACCTTCGCTTCCTTGAACAAGGCTTCCGATACCATGAAAAATCTGCGTCAGGTGGTCACGCGCCTCGCGGATAGTTCCATCAGCACAGATCAGCGCGCCCAGTATGAAACGCAATTCGACGCGCTGACTTCACAGATCACCAACTTCATTGAGGATTCGAAGTATAACGGCCGTACCTTGCTATCAACGGATACTGGGGCCGGCGGGGGCGACATTGCAGTACTCCGCAATGAAAATGCGGATACCTTCGTTATTGCTGCGGTAGATGGCACTGGGATCGGCACAGCACTTACGGGCGGGGCTGTTGATACTGCAGCGAATGCCGCCACCTTCTTGACAGGTGTTTTTACAACGCAGGAAACGGCAGTTGCCACCGCACTCAACCAGTTCGGTTCTGACCTGCAATATGTTGACAACCAGATCGGGTTTAACAGCGACAAGATCGATGCCTTGAATAGCGGTCTCGGCGCGCTGGTGGATGCTGATCTGGCGAAAGAAAGCGCCAAGCTGCAAGCCCTTCAGGTGCGCCAACAGCTTGGTATCCAAACCCTCGGCCTTGCCAATCAGGGCCCGCAGGTTCTGCTCAGCCTCTTCCGCTGAAGTTGAAAAAGGCGATCCCGGCCAGTGCCGGGGTCGCCACCCCACCATGACGGAGACAAAAAATGTCAACGCTTGTTCTTGAACTTCGCCAAGGCGACATGATGATCGTCAATGGCGCCCCCATTCGCTTCCGCAACCGCGCGCGCATTGAACTCACGGCCAAGGCGCGCTTCCTGTTCGGCAAGCAGCTCATGACACCCGATATGGCCGATACCCCGGCGCGGCGCATCTATTTTGCGCTGCAAACCGCCTATATCGGCGATCATGATGAAAGAAAGGCAGGGCTTGATCAGGCCCGGCTGCTCATCACGGAATTCAAGGAAGCCACCACCTCCAACCTCGCGCGGGAATATCTGGATCGTGCGCTGAGCTTGGCGGAAGAAGATCAGTGCTATCAGGCGTTGAAATTCGCCCGCCGTGTTATGCGCCATGAAGAAGTGGTGCTGGGCATGGCGCCTATCGCGCAATTCGCCACCGCCGCGGATTGATGCAGACGCCATGAACCAGATGTTTGGGAATCGCGGCTACGGCGCAACCCAGCGGGCGCGTAGCCTGCGGGATCAGGAAGCTGATGTCTTCCGCCGCGTGAATTACACCCTGAAAGCCGCCATTCATGCCGATGCCATCGAAAGGGCGCGTGCCCTGGCCGATAATCGGCGGCTTTGGTTGGCCATTGAAGGCGCCATGGCCAATGCCGCCAATGCGCTACCGGAAGCGACCCGCGTTTCCATCCTTAGCCTTGGGCGTCTGATCCAGCGGGAAATGAATGCGCCGGAACCGGATTTCGCCTTTCTGATCGAGATGAACGACCAAATGATCGCCGGGCTTTCCGGCGACCCGGGCTGATCAGCGCCCTTCAAATCATACGCATTAAGGTTCCATCACGCCGGATCGCGTGATGGAACAATGCGCCCGCAATATGCAGCGCAATCAGCACCACCAATAGCCAGCCCCCAATGCTGTGCAGCAGGGAAAGGATTTTCGCGAGCCCTTCCCAAGCCTCCATGAATTTCGGCAATTCGATAAAACCGAGATAAGCCGTGGCACCCCGCATCGGGAAGCCCCAGGCATTGGTGGCCAGAAACCCCAATAAGGGTTGCAGAATCAGCAGGGCGTAAAGCGCATGATGCACGGCGGTGGAAGTGGTGCGCATCAGCTTTGGCATGTCATGGGGCAGGCTCGGCGGCGGGCTCAGCCTGCGCCAAGCCAGCCTGGCCAGCGCAACAAACAAAATGGTCAGCCCCGCGCTTTCATGCAGCGCGTAAAAGCCCATCTTGCTTGCATCCTTCACATGCTGGATGACGAAACCAAGCGGCAGCGCCACCAGCATCAGGCCAAGCGTCACCCAATGAAACAGCTTCGCAATCGCGCCATATTGCCCCGCCGGATGCGCCGCATCCGCGCCTTTGGGGGGCAAAGCTGCCATGCCATCCATCACGCTCTCCCGTTTTGTTGCGCTCAGCATGCCATGACGGCGTGGCGTGGCGCGAGGCTTTTCGCAGCATGATCGCCGCCCATGCGGATTGGAGCATGGATGCGCGCAAGCGCTGGGTGACGATTGCGCGACGCCAAGGCGCGCTGTGGCAGGCAAGCGCGCCGCGCCTGGTGGGCGACCCCGCCAGGCTGGCAGCATTCTTGATTGCGGAAGGCGGCCCCGCCGCGCTTGGGCTTGATCTGCCGCTTGGCGTGCCGCGCGGCTTTGCCGAAGGCCGCCAGGAAGCGGATTTCCCAGGTTTTCTGGCGGGCCTTGCGCAAAATTCGGATTTTTTCACCGTATCGCCAGGCTTGGAATCGGTCTGCCCCGGCCGTCCTTTCTACCCCGCGCGCGGCATCAAGGGCATGACGCGCGCCGCCCATGCCGCTGCCCTTGGCCTGGCCGATGCCGCAGCCCTTTCACGCCTATGTGACCGTGCCACGGCAGAACGCCCCGCCGGCGCGCCGGTATTTTGGACGCTTGGCGCCAATCAATCCGGCAAGGCGGCGATCAGTGCCTGGCGCGATTGGCTCGCCCCCGCGCTTGCCGCCGGCGCGCCGCTCCGGCTTTGGCCTTTTGCCGGCGCGCTGCATGATCTGCTCCGCCCCGGTCAGCTCGCATTAGCTGAGGTTTATCCGGCGGAGGCGCTCCGGCATCTCGGTTTAAAACTTGCGGGGTCGAAACGCGCTGAAGGGCCGCGCCGCGCGCTCGCCCCCGCGCTCCGCGATGTCATGGCGGCGCTCAGCGTTACCCCAGATGTGGCGCTGCATGACATGATCCATGCCGGCTTCGGCGCCGATGCCGCGGGGGAGGATCGCTTCGATTCCCTGATCGGCCTGCTGGGCTTGATTGGCGTAGTGGATGGCAAACGCCCGGATTTCATCCCGGCAGACCCGATGATTCGCACTTGGGAAGGCTGGGTGCTGGGCCAAACCGCCCTGCCGCTGAACCCGCGCTGACCTTCAGCCGATTGGCACGCCCGCCGCATCCTTGGCGGTTCTGATGGTCTGCAAGGTTTGTACGCGCAGCACGCTGGGCGCGCCGGTCAGCCGCGCGGTCAATTCATTCTCATGCGCCGTGTTGCGCGCCACGAGTCGCAGCAGGAAATCCCCGCCGCCCCGGATCATGTGGCATTCGCGCACCTCCGGCCAGGAAGTCGCCAGCGCCTCAAAAGCATCCAGCACGCTTTGCTTTTGCGATTCCAGGCCGACCAGGGCGAAGAACATCACCTCCCAGCCCAGCGCCGCAGCGTCGATATCCGCGTGGTAGCCGCGAATGACGCCTTCTTCTTCCAGGCGGCGCACACGGCGCAGGCAGGGGGGCGCGGAGAGATTGACCCGCCGGGCAAGCTCCACATTCGTCATGCGGCCATCTTCCTGAAGCTCCGCCAGAATCTGGCGGTCCAGGGTATCAAGCGCGGGGTCGGGGGCGGGTGGGATGGTATTGGGCACGGCCCTTCATTGCTCAAACAAGGGTCGCGGCGCAATATCCTTTCAAGACTCGGCTGCGTTCCGGCTGATGGCTTGCCCCCCAGGCGCAGGCAGCCGATATGCGCTGGGATCATGGATGGGTGCGACCAATGGCCGAGACAATTCACAGCAAGCTTTTGATTCTGGGTGCCGGGCCGGCGGGCTATACGGCGGCAATCTATGCGGCGCGCGCAGGGCTGGCGCCCTTGCTGGTGGCGGGGATGCAGCCTGGTGGGCAGCTTACCATCACCACTGATGTGGAAAATTACCCAGGCTTTGCCGAGGCTGTGCAAGGCCCCTGGCTGATGGACCAGATGGCCGCGCAAGCGGTGCATTGCGGCACCAAGGCGGTGCAGGATGTCATCACCTCCATCGATCTCACGCGCCGGCCCTTCCGCGCTGTGGGCGATTCCGGCGATGTTTATGTGGCGGAAGCGCTGGTGATTGCGACCGGCGCGCAGGCGCGCTGGCTGGGCATTCCGGGTGAGAAGGAATTGGGCGGTTTCGGCGTTTCCGCCTGCGCCACCTGTGATGGCTTCTTCTATCGCGGCAAGGATGTGGCGGTGATTGGTGGTGGCAATTCTGCGACTGAAGAAGCGCTCTATCTCTCCAACCTCGCGCGCCATGTCACGCTGATCCATCGGCGCGATTCGCTGCGTTCGGAAAAGATTTTGCAGCAGCGGCTTTTCGCCAAGCCCAATGTCACGATCCTGTGGAATACGCTGACCGAAGAAGTGCTGGCCGATACATCAGGCCGCATGCCGGTGGCGCGGGGCCTCGCGCTGCGTGATCGCATCAGCGGCGAGGCACGGGAATTGAAGGTGGATGGCGTTTTCGTGGCCATCGGCCATTCGCCCGCCACCGCGCTGTTCCAAGGCCAGATCGGCATGGATGCTGAAGGCTATATCGAAACCACGCCCGGCAGCACGCGCACTTCCATCCCCGGTGTTTTCGCGGCCGGCGATGTGCAGGACAAGATTTATCGCCAGGCCGTCACCGCCGCCGGCACGGGCTGCATGGCAGCGCTTGAGGCGGAAAAATACCTCGCCGCCCAGGAAGCGGGCCAAGCGGCCGCGGCCTGATGCCGACGGATTGGGACAAGCTGCGCGTCTTTCACGCGGTAGCGGAAGCGGGTTCCTTCACCCATGCGGGTGAGACGCTGAACCTGAGCCAATCCGCCGTATCGCGCCAGATTCAGGCCTTGGAAGATGCGCTGAATGTGCCGCTGTTTCATCGCCATGCGCGCGGCCTGATCCTGACCGAACAGGGCGAAACCTTGAACCGCACGGTGCGCGAGGTTTTCGCGAAACTTGCGATGACCGAAACCATGCTGACCGAAAGCCGCGAACGCCCGGCGGGGCGGCTGAAGGTGACATCCACCATCGGCTTCGGCAGCACCTGGCTGGCACCGCGCTTGAAGAAGCTTCTGGATATTCACCCCGAAATCAGCGTGACGTTGCTATTGGATGATTCGGATCTGGATATCGCCATGCGGGAAGCGGATGTTGCAATTCGGATGCACGCACCACGTCAGCCGGAATTGATCCAGCGCCATATCGCAAGCTTTGGCTGGCGGATTTGCGGCGCGGCTTCCTATTTGAAGCACAGCGGCATCCCGCAGCGGCCCGAGGATTTGGACGCGCATCGGTTAATCATTTACGGCGACTACCAGCCGCCGATCGAGAATATCAATTGGCTGGCCGAGGTCGGCCGGCGCCCCGGCACCGCGCGGCGCGCGGCGATTGAACTCAATTCCCTGCCCGGCATGGTGCAGGCGGTTCGCAGTGGCTTGGGGCTTGCGGCGCTGCCGGATTACATCGGGGCGGAGCTGGATGATTTCGTCCAAGTGCTGCCTGGGGTGAAGGGCCCGAAGATTGAGGCCTACTTCGTCTATCCCGAAGAAATGAGGCATTCCAAGCGTGTAGCGGTGTTTCGGGACTTCCTGGTGGCCGAGCTTACCGGCTCAATTTGAGGCTTTGTAACGCGGGTGTGCTGAGCCATGCGTTTTTTGCATGGCCGTGTGGTGAAGAACGGGAACCACAACCAAGGGAAGAACGGCTATAAAACGTGCATCCGACGTTGTTCGGAAGGGGTCCGTTGATCCCTCGTCTCCCAGACGTGAAGCCTCCCTGTTGACTTGGCCCGGAAACCCTCGGTTTTCGGGCCATTCTTTTATGCGGTGGAGCGTTTTCCCTTGACGGCAACGCCCATCCCGCTCTGCCATAGCCAAAACCGCGCCTTAAGGCGTGACAATGGGGGGCAAAGAAGCATGGCGGGAACAACGCGGCGTATGGCATTAGGCTTGGGGGCAGGGATGCTTGCGGCCCCAGCATTAAGCCAATCCCTTTGGCCAAGTGGACCCATTCGCTTCATCGTGACCTTTCCTGCGGGTGGATCCACGGATCTGCTTTCCCGCATCTGGTGCAATCGCATGGCGGAAATCACGGGGCAGGCTTTTGTGGTAGAAAACCGCTCCGGCTCCGGCGGGAATGTGGGGACTGAAGCGATTGCGCGCGCCACGCCAGATGGCAATACCATCGGCCTTGCGTCTGTCGCTTCGTTTTCCATTGCGCCAACGCTGTATCGCCGCCTACCCTTCGATGTGGCGCGCGATTTTTCGTATATTTGCGGGCTGTGGCAATTGCCCAATTTGCTGATCACCAGGCTGGATTTCCCGGCCAATAGCGTGCCTGAATTGATCAGCCAGGCGCGCGCGAACCCAGGGCGCTATACTTTCGCCAGTTCCGGCGCGGGCACCACGCTTCATCTTTCCGGAGAATTGTTCAAACAAATGGCGGGCGTGGATATTCTGCATATCCCCTATCGCGGCGGCGCGCCGGCGCAGATTGATCTGCTGGCTGGGCGCGTGGATAT
>JACCDP010574736.1_pt1 | contig 17002 bp, 26 predicted proteins | sample 7445841 | NCBI WGS metagenome assembly JACCDP01 (sample SAMN15323441, study PRJNA562643) | freshwater metagenome | isolation source: river surface water | place: USA:Blue River Watershed | collected 2017-08-17 | reverse complement strand
GTACAACTGTGTTTGCTGTAATACCGTTTTTGCCGAACCAGCCAGTACCTTTGTATTTATTACCTGTGTCACCGTTTGAGCCGCTGCCGCCCGTAGCAACCGACGAAACAGTGCGTCTAATAACGTAGTCTTAAACCAAAAGGCTGTATCTGTTACATCGTTGCCCTCGTTAATATTTACTAACGATTCATATAGAACGTTATCCCCATCATCACCCCTAACAATGTCATACTTGGAATAGGAAGCCGATACATCCCAAACGGGTATATCCAACTTCCTATCCTCATACCGTGTCAACTCAGGTGAGGTTTTATAGAAATTATCCATTGTGAATATTCCCGAACGTAGGTCATTCCAATACGTACCAGTGTCCGTTGCTTTTGCTTCTTTTGAAAGTGCAAGTGATTCAGGCCACGAACCCAAAGGCTCATAAACCCCTATCATTTTGGAAAACTCCGTTTGGATAACTTCTATATCAACCATAACTAAGCGGGTAAAGCAAATTTAACAAATGGAGTAGTCGTATCGCTTGAATATACAGGCAAGAACGCCACGTTAGTCATAATCAAATACGTAGTTTTCTTCGTAGCGGGTAACCAAGAGTAAGTAGCCGAAAGGTCAGCGCAATCGTCAACTTTGTGAACACCCCAACGCAAGCCCCAAATAGGGTCTGTGATTGAAGTCCATTCATGTTTGCCACCAGCAGCCACCATACCAGCGTACTGTGGACTAATCCAGTTGGCCACACCGCAAGACCCCTCAGGGAACGCATACATCAAATGTTTGTCAGAACCAGCTACAATCTTGTTAGTAAAGTAGTGGCTAAAACCATCACTAAACGGCAAAGCGTTCTGAATACTTGCCATTGTGTTCAACGTGTTACCTGCTCCGTATTGTGCAATCGTATTCAATACCGTTTTTGTTTCGGTATCGGCTACCACGCTATAAGGGCCCGACAAGTCAAGCAAGTCCATGAAGCCCGGAATAGACGCATAAAGTTGTTTTACATCCGTACCTGCCAAAGTTGCCTTTGAGGTTGTTGTGGTAAAATACTTAGACATTGCCACCGTTAAGGCTGTCTTTTGCGCCTCTAAGAACGTAACCGCTGCCGTATCAAGCAAGCCCGTCATTAGTTTTAAACCTTGACGGATATTGTGGGCATAATACTCAGCTTGTGCAATATGGTTTGAGTAGTGAATCGCGGGTGCTTCTTCTACTGCAAAACCGAACGTTTGCCATGATAAAGTTTGTACCGCTGTATCAGCTTTTTCACCAGTAGGCGCACAACTATCGGCCGTTACGTTAGTGGCTGTGAATTTCTTTAATACGGGAATCTTAACCGTGTGGTTTGGTGATTCACGAATACGCTCAACCTCTGCGTAAATAGGTGAACGACGCGTATCATCCAAAGTAGCTTGAAATGCGCCCGCTGTTGGCAGACGTGACTCAAAGCTAAGGTGTTGGGCATAAACTCGCGTCCATGCTGCTTCTAATTCTGTTGCTAAAATGCTCATTGCTGTCGAAAAGTTTAATTGTTATATTTGTTTCGACCCATCCCTTCGTACTGCGTCTATGCGTCTCTGTTTTGAGTTTGCCTAAATACTATTACTTAGGCTTTTTTGTAAGTTCTATAAATGCCTCCATATACGCCTTGCTTCCTACTGCCAACCCTTTATTTTTTAGGTAAAGAATCACCTCGCTATCATTGGCAAAGGTAGGCGTGGAGTTACTTGTATTTCCAGTTCCCGTTCCTGTTTTGGCCACTTCTTTGGGCGCAAACTGTAAGCCAAAATCACGGTCTAAAAGTTCGCCTATTGGCAAAGGTTTACCGTCTTGTTTACTTCGTTGCACCTCATCGCCCACCTTGAAAATCAAACTACCGTCAACCGTTTCATACTTGTAAGTATTCATAGCTTGATTGACAATTAGGCTCTTTTGGGCGTTGATATAAGCCTGTTTTTGCTCATCCGTCGTTAAGTGTGACGGCGTGGCAATCGTACGGGCTGCTATTTCACTTTCAATCTGCAATTTTACGCTTGAACGAGTATAATCTTCGCGGATTTTATTAATCTCGTTATCCTTGCCCTCAATCTGTCCTTTAATCGCCTCCAATTGCGCCTTATATTCGCGCTCAATCGTTGCCGCGTCTTTGCTTTTTAGTTCAGGAATTGCGCGTTTAAGGTAGGTTTGGGCATTTTCCCCCGCCTGTTTTTCAATGCCTGTTAATTGCTTAATTTCGGCTTCAAATTCTTCGTTCTTTGTGCGCCAGCGTTCTGATATTTTGTCATCGGCCAACCTTCGTGCTTTTTCTTCCGCTGTGGTCATAACAAAGTTGTTATCCTCATCTGCGGTTCGTACTATGTAACCCGTGCTTTTCAGGACTTCTATCGCCTGTTCCGCTGTAACCGTCAATGGTTCTTCTACTTCACTCATAGTTTATTTATTGTTTACCTTGTTTGATAATTTCGTAACGATAGCCCGCATTTTCTAATGCACTCTTACCGTTCAATTGTTTTTGTGGCTTCGTGAGTTCCAAAAATACGTTTTCTTCGTAGGTTTGTTCCCGTTCTGTGGAATCCACCTTTACGTATTTTCCATTAATGTCATCATAATACACCTGCCACTGTTTTACTTTAATTTCCCGTGTCGTTGCTGTCATTTTGTTCTAATGATTTAGTTACTACTCTTTCCTTTGCGTATTGCAAAAAGGTTTTCTTAATTATGTCTATCCTTGCCCGAAAGTCTATTTCAGGCAAAAACAGTTCGATGTTTCCGTTTTCGTTTTCAAATTGCGCCAAAAGGTCAAAGAAGTAAACCTTAACCTTCATTGTGTCTTCATCTATTACACCCTGCTGATACAATGCCACCACCTCACCAACTTGCATAGAAACAAGCGGTTCAATTAAGGACAGGATTATGCTTTTACGCTGCAAACTTGGAATGTTAGCCGTTAATGTGTATTGCAATCGCTCCAAACTTGCACTAATTACATACTGTGGCACATTTGCCGTCCGTATAGCCCGAAACGTCTCAATAGCTGTGTTTGTGTCAGCTATACTAAAGGTCGTGCCACCCAAAATATTACAGCCAGCGTAATCAACTCCGTACCGCAATTTTCCCAACGTGTCTATTAGCCTTTTTCGTGCCTTTGCTATGTCATTAGCCAGCCACATCAAGATGCCGTCTTCCCCGTCGGTATTATTAGCTACCTGTTTCTCATTTATAGCCTCTTTACTTAGTACTTCCAGCTTCTCCGTTACGGTCTTTAGTATTTCGTCCTTGCTTCTTTCAAGTTCCTTTTGATTGTAATCTAAGGAACCTGTGTCAGCATTGACCATACCAATCGGGTCACGCAAATCAGCATCTTCTTTGCTCGTTGGGCTTGGAACTCTCAAATGTTGCCCTGGACCCAACATAGCTTTTCGCTTTTGCCGTTCTACGTTTTCACCAGCTGGGTAAATTTGATACGTTTGGCCACCATCCTCTATTACTTGCGGCTCAGCTACTTCATTGTCAAATTCATAAAACCAATAAAGGGCAAATGCTGCGTATAGTTCGTAGTGGTCTTTATAGGTGAACTTATCCAAGTACCTATCAAGCAAACCCAGTACAGGCGATAAAGGACTAAAACGAACCGCACTATTAGCTACATCCAAGGGCGTATTGACTACAAAACCCGAAGGGCAAAACCCTAAACCGTGGAATGCCTCACGCTCTAATGCGTATTCGTTTTGGTTTTTTGGTTTTGCGTAGATACGCCAGTAACTTGCATCAACAACTAAAACGCGTTCAGTTTCTTCTACGTCCTTATCTTGGTTAATAACAATATATTCAGGTTGCCCATCCTTTCCCACTTGCAAATCACGAACCGAATCAATGTCAACCGTGTAGAAATACGGTTTTGTTTTTCCCCCTGTGGCAATGTTAGGGAGGTCAACCACCCACAATTTAGAGACCCTACCATAACGCGCCTCAAATCCTTCGTTTCGCCAAAAGTCAGGCTCTTCTATACTTTCCAGATAAGCCTCGAAATCGTCTGATTTTTCTTTGTTATTAAAGCCGTAATCTACAAAACTATCTTGCGCCTTAAATACCTTTTCGTGTGCGCTCATCACCTTCTCAACGATAGTGCCTTGCGTTGCAAAAGGATAGATTAAAAGCGACTTAAAAAGGGAAAGTTTACCCTCTAACATCAAGATATTAGAAACGCGCTGTAAGTACTTATCGTAATAGCTGTTACGCTCCTTACAATCGTTATGGCTCAAATAAATTTCGCTGTGGAATCTAACGCGTGACTCGTGAAAGATAGCACGGTCAAGCCCCAGCTTGTGCTTTGGGCTTTTTATTACTTCCAGTGCCTGTCTTTCGTCTAAGTTTACCGTCATTTATTTCGTAGTTTTCCGCTGCTTGCTGTGTTAGTTTCCAGTTGTTTACGCCTAAACTTGCCTCTAAATCAATCAAGTTTTGAGCGTGCATTGGGGAAAATGTCCGCACCTCCCCCAATGACTCACAAATCAGCTCTATCATTATTTTAATAGCGTAGCTGCGGGGTCGAAATCCGTAGCAATCACGGTTGTAAAACCTTCATCCCATCCAGCTAAGAACTCCCACGAAACGGCATACTCGTTGAAAGAGTTGAACCCTTCACTACCAACGCTCGAAATACGTAGGTTGTGGATAGGAATAGGCACTAATTTAGCGGATTGAGTTAAGCCCGAAATGCGTTTGTTTCTACCGATTAAATAGGCGTTCAAGGTAGAAGAACCAGCGGGAACGGTAAAAGGTGTATAGCCTCTAAACGAGTCTATCATGTCCGCTTTAGATGTTCTAATCATTGCTTCTACTCTTACACTACCTTCGCCTTTGTAAAGAGTCAAGCCACCAACGGTTGTATTGTCGTTACCACCTGTAAAGATACCCTCACTTTTAGGAATCGTTACCCCTACCATCAAAGGGCTTTTTGTTACGATAGTGGCATCGGCAGCGGCAAACAACGGAGTCCATGTAGCAAGTAGTTTGGCCGTCGTTGGGGTAATTGTATATGTAGCCTGTGTCTCTTGGAAATATAGGCCGATAGTTTGCTCCAAATGAGCCATGCAAGTACCAGCCGAAATAGCTGTAATATCGGATGATGCAGGACACGCGAAGGGGTCAAATGCCATATTTGTAACTGTTTATAGTTGTTTTTTGCTACCAATTTAGGTAGAATAGCATCCTATATATTTACACCGTCATTTTATAGCACTTTATCCGCCTGCTTTAATTGTCCTTTTTTGTCTAAATCTACGAAAAGCAATATTGTACCGTGTTGCGTCCATTGCGTGATTATTCTTATCCTCAGGTACGTCTGTTGGCTCTTTATTTGCGTCCAACTCCCAAGAGTAGTTTTGGTATTCTTCCAATATGTTTGTACTTTCTTGCGTTACTACTATTTCCATGTTGAGCATTATTTCTATGCCAGCATTAATAGACCCAGCCCCCTTGATAGCGTTCTGCATGTTGAAAAACACCTTACTACCATCGTGCAAAAGAATCCCCTGCTTAAATGAAGCTATACTTTTAGCCTCTTGACAATCCGCTACTATTACGCTCTTTTGCGTGAGTCCTAACGCCCTCAATCTTGCACCTAACTTTGCATCGGTTAGACCTGTTTCGTAGATTAATTCGTGAATCCATACCTTATTTTGATGTTGCTTAATTTCGACCAGTGCCGTAGGGTCGTTACTAAAACCGAAATCCAGCCCGTATGTTGAGGGGTAGGGTAACTCTTTAAAGTCTTTGTAGGTGTTCGTCTTCCAGTTGGAAAAGATGCGACCTTTGCGGCCTTCACTAACCAGCCCCAATGTTACGACGTAATAGCGATGCGGGTTCGTTCTTTCGTAGTTGAGTAGATTCTTTACAGTCGTTGCGTCTAAGTTCTTTAGATTGTCTTTATACGTGGAAAAGATAGAAAGAAAGCCGTCAAGTTGCTTAGGAACGGCACGAAAATAGCCTTCATACTCGCTGTCCTCTAAATTATACCAACCCTTGATTAACCAATGATTTTTCGGGGGAGGGTTAAAAATCCGTATTACTTTTACCTGCCCTTTTACAGTTCGCAAAGATTCATCCAGCTGCAAAAACTCATCTTCCTCAACTTCCTCAGTTTCCTCGATTATCACGTTGGTTACGCCTGCTAAAGACTTTAACTTTGCACTTGCTTTTGATGAAGAACGTTTGAAACCTTTTGAGTAGATCAGGTTTCCCGTTGGTAGGTAGGTAATACGCATCGACGTCTCTATGATAGCAAAGTCTGATTCTCTCACCTCACCACGTTCTACTTTATCCGCTATCCTGTCTTTGAGGTCCCTAAACAACGATTCGCGTATATCAGCAAATGAAGCACGCATCAGCACCCCACGATAATATTGAGGCTGCATAAGGCAAAACAAAGCGTAGTCCGTCGCAAAGTGTGAGCCACCGCGCCCACGTCCACCCCAAATGTCTATATAGCGTGCGGTCGTACTAAATACAGGTTCGTACAATCTATTAAAAGACCAATTCGGCATAGTCAAGATTTTCGGTAAAACTCCATTGCCTCTTTGAATTGCGCGTAGGTGATGCGAACGGTCAACGACGGGCGGCCGCGTTGTTGTTGAGGCTCATATCCAAAGTACCTCAAAACGCGTTTCTTTACCTCACAGGCACGCCGAGGGGTACAGCCATACAAAAAGGCTATATCGCAATTAGTAAGCAGTTGTTGGTCGGTAAAAACCCTATTCATCTCCCTTTGGTTCGTCGTATTTGTGAAAATAAACGTGGTGTTCGTTACTAACCCTTACGGGGTTTTCTTCATCGCCAGAATGTTGTTGGTAGGTCATAGATAGCTTTCTACGTTCATCTTCGCTGCCTATCAGTTTCATCAGCGCCATTTGCACCGTCGCATTATCCGAGACCTCCCATTTTTTGCGCAGCTTTACTTTGATATTAGTTTTGCTGATCTCTAACAATCGTTTTAGCTCGTTGAGTTCGTTGGACTCGGGCGGGAAATGCTTATAGAATGTAGTCTTGTCGCAAGGCAATAAAGAAACAATATCTTCAACAAAAAAAAGTTCGTTATCAACGATAAGTTTTTTCGCTTGCTCAAATAGCTTTTTTCTATCGTAAGCCATATCATTTTTTTGGCAATAATACAAAAATGATAGGAGAGTGCAAAACGATTTTCTTTATTTACCGTTCATAATCAGAATCGACCGTTTATATAGTTTCTTTTGGTTAATATCAATTAACCTTTTATATTTGTATCAACAAAAAGGGGGAACAGCATTCTGAACAACTAACCGATTAAAAAAAATGGAAACTTTTGTGGTTTTAACAGAAAAAGGTATATTAGAAGTAGTTGCTTCTAGTATAAATACCGCTTTTGAAATATTTCAAAAGAGAGGAATTTCTCCGTTTTCAATAAAGGCGTTGGCAGCCTTTGAAAAGGATGCAGACAAAAAAGAGTGGATTCAGTCCACTCGTGAAGAATGGAGAGTTAGCTAACAAAACGCTGCGCTATCGGCATAACGGGCGAAACCATGGACTATATTAGAAAATACGACTACGCGGCACAAAAAGGCGTTTCCCGCGCCTATATCAGCAAACTGGTGAAACGTGGGAAACTTAGAACTGATTATGTTTTAGGTATGGAGGTTGTGATAGATTGTCAGGAAAACGACGATCTGTTTGGGAAACCTGCCTACAATCGGGGAAAAATTAGGTAGTTTACCGTTTATCCACCATAGCTACCGTTCATCAATAATCAATAGGTTCATCCAAATAAACCTATTACCTTTGATTCATCAAAAAGGGGGAACGGCAGTCCGAACAATAAAATTTTAGAACAATGGAAACTTTAAACAAAATTTACGCAGCAGTCGCCAAAGCATCTTCTATTTGCCAAGGAAAGAAAAACATTGATAGAGTGAAAATATTCAAAGATGCGCTTTCAGAGCAGGGCGTTCAGGGTGTGTCGGTAGGTGATAAACCTGCAAAAGGAATGTCTTTCTTTGTAAAGGAAATGAAAGAGTGTTATCGGGTAAACGTTCGTTGCGGATACGGTCGTTACAATTACGCACCATGTGTTGAAATTTCAAAATAATAATACCAACAGACCTAAGCAAGTCTCAAAACTGCTAACTCAATTCTAAAAAATTTAACCTAACTAAAACAATGGAAACGACATACATTCAACACAAAATAAACGCAAAAGGGAACGTTTACAGCGTCCTTATAGTGAGCGGTAAAATAAATTACATCTCAATTCGCAAAGAGACTAACAACCCATTTAAAGGGGCGGGAAAAGAGTTCAAAAATTTTGACCACGCCCAAGAACACTATAAATGTCCAGAAATGAAACTGGCATTACTAAAATTAGAAATTGGATTTTAACAACGAAGAAAATGGAAACGACACAAAAAGTAGCAAAAGCCCTAAGATACGCAGGCTTTAAAGCCACGGCAAGCGCAAACAGTGATATAGTCGGCAGAAAAATAGGCTACAAACTCAATAACGGCCTAAAAACTTTTTACGCTGGAATGGATTTTTATAGTCAAGATTAACCCGTTTTACCAATTCTCAAAATCTAACCGTACTAAAAAAAAATGGAAACGACACAGGTGGGAAGTATTCAAGTAGGAAACGTAATTTTCCCCGTCTTACAAGTTGAGCCATGTTTTAAACTGTCACAATGGGGCAAAGGTGAGCGAATTACTTGCAGATGTTCAAACTGCCGCGAGAAAAACGAAACTCACGAAGTTATCAAGGCAAGAATGGACAAGATGTATAAGAAAGCATAACCCCCTTATTTGCAAAGTAAATCATTACGGGCTGTAAACGATTGATTTACAGCCCGTTTTTATTTGCGGGGAAAACGTGTTACACTTGAAAACCAAGTGTAACGAAGTGTAACACCAAGTGTAACGCCCTAACTTACTGATTATTAGTTATTTATATACTTTGTAACAGTTGTAACAGATTATTATTAATATTAAACTATATAAAAATAAAAATAAATGTTTTTAGAAAATATTATTTTATTTATTCCTAAAAAGTTTACGAAAAACGCTAAAAATCTGTAACAAGTGTAACACCCCTTGTAAGTATCTAAAAATCAAAACATTAAGCGTTACACTTCATTACACTTGTTACACTTCATTTTCAAAAAAAACATAAAAAATAGCGTTTTTGGGAAAAATCGGCAAAAAATGGGCCAAAAATTCACCCAAAAAAAGGCAAAAAATGAGCTAAAAATGCCTAAATTTGGAAGAAAAACACCCAAAAAACCCGAAAAATGGCCGAAAAACTGGAAGAAAAACTACAATCTCAGTGCTTTATTTGGTTTCATAACACGTTTCCCAATGAACGCGGACTGCTTCACGCAAATAATAACAACTCAGAAAACGCCATAAAAGGCAATAGAAATAAAGCTATTGGGGTAGTTCCTGGAGTAGCTGACATGGAATATTGCAAGAACGGCAAAACGCTGTTTATCGAGTTCAAACGGGAAAACGGGAAACAGTCAGAAAAACAAAGCGAGTTTCAAAAAATTATAGAGCGTGAGGGGTTTCGGTATGAAATTATTAGGACGTTTGAGGAATTCAAGGAATTGATACTTGCATTTAAAATAATAAACGTTATATTTGCAGCATGGATTTAACAAAATACATACCAGTAGCAGATTATGCCAAATTGAAAAATGTAACCGTTCAAGCGGTTTATCAACGGGCAAAACGAGGCAATTTAGACTATAAAAAAATAGGTAGCTTTACCTTCATAAAAAAGGATTAATATTTTTGCGCTTTTTTCTGTTTAAAATTTTAAATATGCTTAGACCTTACCAAGTATTGGCAGCTGACCAAATAAAGGATGTTTTCCGTTCAGGGAAAAACAGAGCGATTCTTTGTTTACCCACTGGAGGCGGTAAAACGCGAATTTTCAGCGACATAGTGGCAAAAACCGCCAAAAACGGGAAAACTGTTGTAGTTCTTACAAATCGGGTTGAGCTTCTTACACAAGCGGGGGGAAGTATTGAGCAAATGGGCGTAGATTTTGACATAATAGACGCAAGCAGTAAGAAAATAAACCATAACTCACGCGTTTTTGTCGGTATGGTTGAGACTTTTGCCCGTCGCTTGAAATGGTATCCACAACTGCGAGAAATTGACCTACTGATATTGGATGAGGCACACGTAGGGAATTTTAAAAAAGTACTTAACGAAATTTCAAAAAAAACCTACGTTATTGGTGCAACGGCTACCCCAATATCAACGTCAAAAAAAGACCCGCTAAAAAATTATTTTGATGAAGTCGTTTGTCCTGTACAAATTCAGGAATTAATAGATTTAGGTTTTCTTTGTGCTTGCGATACCTTTTCGGCAAAAATAAATGCCGAAGAATTGCGCGTAGATGGAAAAGGAGAATTTACTGACGATTCTCAAAAAAAAGCCCTTTACGCTGGCGTTGTTGAAAAGTACGATCAATTTGCAAAAGATACCAAGGCAATTTGTTTTAATATCAACGTTGCCCACTCTAAAGCCGTTTGTAGCGATTTTTTAAGTGCGGGTTATAGTTCGTATCATATTGACGGGGAAACGCCCCAAAACGAAAGAAATGAGGCAATAAAGGCATTTAAAAACGGGGAAATAAAAATACTTCACAACGTAGGAATTTTAAACGCGGGTTTTGATGACCCCTCAACAAAAACAATAATTGTAAATCGTGCCACAACTTCTCTAAGTTTGTGGTTGCAAATGGCAGGACGGGGAAGCCGACCTCACCCCGAAAGTGGAAAAGATAGATTTACGCTGATTGACATGGGGGGCAACTGGTCACGGTTAGGACTTTGGGAAATGGAACGGGATTGGTTTAGTCTTTTTCACAATCCCCCAAAAAAAAGAGATTCAGAAGGTGCAGCACCTGTAAAATCTTGCCCAAAATGCGAGGCTATTTTGCCCGCTGTTGCGAAAATCTGTAATTATTGCGAGTATGAATTTCCTAAAAAAGACTTGGAGGTATTACCTGCCGATTTTGTCCAAGTAAACGCAATAAATAAGCCTTGGACTGAGCAAAGTATTCAGGAGCTTGCAATTACGCAAGAAATAAAGAAATATAAATTCGGATGGATTATGAGGCAGATTTACGAACGCTCACGCAACGAAAACGAACTAAGGGAAAACCTATCGCAGTACGCAAAAATAAAAGGATACAAAAAAGGATGGGTAAATTATCAACTTTCAAAACCGCTTTCCTATGAGTAAAGTTTCGATGTATAAAAAAGTAAATGACACAAAAAGCGAAGCGGTTATTTACTTGGAGGATTTTATTAATGGTGTTCAAACCGGAGCTTGGAAGCCACAGGTTGAGGCGTACCGAAAAAGTAAGAATCCAGAATTAAAAAAGAATATACCAGCAGTAACCATTTCAGGCGTTTTTTCACAGCGTAAGAGCGACGGGATTACAGCATTTTCGGGGTTCATTTGTATTGATTTGGATAAACTGGAAGACGTAGAACACGTTAGGCGGGTTGTAAACAATGATAAATACACCTTTGCTTCTTTTGTGTCCGTTGGAGGCGAAGGTATAGCTGTTTTGGTTCGCGTAGATGGAAAGAAGTTTAAAGAATCTTTCGACGGCTTGCAAAACTATTACATGGGTCAATACGGATTAGTAATAGATAGGTCTTGCAGCGACATTTCACGGCTTCGCTTTGTTTCATACGACCCAAAAGCAGTCGTTACTAATAGCGACTCACCTATATTTTCCGAATTTATAAAAAAGGAAAAGGGACGGCCAAAAAAGCCCGACAATACCCTGTACTTGCACACCGACAGGGATATTGAGTTTGTATTACAGCAAATTGAAGCCCGTCACGTTGATATTACTGGCGGATATGATGAATGGTATAAAATAGGGTGGTCTTTAATTAGTAAATATGGAGAAAACGCACGTGGCTATTTTCACAGAATTAGCCAATTTTCAGAAAAGTACGACGCAAACGACGCTGATAAAAAATTCAAATATTTGCTTCAAACATTGCCGCAAAGCATTACAATCGCAAGTTTCTATTATTACGCAAAACTGGCAGGATTAGAGATTTACAGCCCGAAAACGAAGCAAATTGCACAGGTCGCTACGGTTCAAAAAAAGACAGGAGCAACGGCCAAAGGCGTGATTGATAGCCTCAAAAAAATGGAGGGTATTACGCAAGAAGAATCCGAGCCGATTGTAAATGCAGTTTTTGAAAGTACGCATGAAGTAAAAACAGAAGATAGTATAATAGACCAGATTGAACTTGCAATAAATAGAAACTACGCGGTTAGATACAATGTAGTACTTTCCGCTTGCGAGTTTGAGGATGGGAGGGAATTGCAAGACCGACACGCAAACGCCATATATTTAGACCTAAAGCGGTCTTTAGGCAAAGAGGTAAGTAAGGCTGATGTTGAGGCAATATTAAATAGCACTTACGTAAGAGATTACGACCCGTTATTAACTTTCTTTTTAGAATACCAATACAGGCGGCCCGTTGGCCTTATTTCTAAATTGGCCGAACTGATAGAATCCGATACAGGACTAAAAGGCGAAATCCCTATTTATAATTACGTTGAGTACTTTTTGGAAAAGTGGCTTTGTGGTATTGTAGCAAGTTGTCACGGGGAACACAGCCCCCTAATGCTTGTTTTAACAGGTAGGGGTAATACAGGTAAAACCTATTTTTTTAGAAACTTATTACCCGAACAATTACAAAAATACTATGCTGAAAGCAAGTTAGATGCTGGCAAGGATGATGAACTTTTGATGTGCCAAAACCTACTTATTTTGGATGATGAATTTGGGGGGAAGTCTAAACAGGAAGCGAAGAAGTTTAAAGAACTTTCGAGCAAGCATAAGATAAAGCAGCGCAAAGCATACGGTCGTAGGCACGAAAACATGAGACGTATAGCAGTGCTTTGTGGAACTTCAAATGACTTAGAGGTTATTAACGACCCGACAACCTCAAACCGTCGTATTATTCCTGTCGAGGTTAAATCTTTGGATTGGGAAAAATTCAACGCGATTGATAAAATAGACCTTTTTATAGAGGTTTATCACCGTTGGAAGGAAGGCGCAATAACCTACAATTTCACTCAAAATGACATTGACGCACTCAAAAAAGCAACTTTTTTGCATGAAGAGGTGAGTTTAGAGAAAGAATCTATACAACGTTTTCTTTCTTTGCCTTGGCAGGGTGCTGATACCCGCTTTATGTCAACGACCGAGATAAAAGACTACATAGAAAAATCGAGCGAGCAAAGGATGGGAACTAAAAGATTAGGGCAAGAACTAAAATCACTTGGATTTGAGCAAACAATACGGAGGGAAAATGGAGAGACAAAACGAGGGTATTACGTCGTACAAAAATGAGAACACTACACAAAGGCGAAACCTACGAACACGAAAACGGCACGATTATTGAAGTCGTTGCACCCGTTTACGTGAGTTTCAGACTGCCGCCTTTTGGGTATAGGGTCAGGAAGAAAAACACGAACAAGGAATTTTACTATGCCCGTTTTGAGATTGAAGCACTAATAACAGACAAAAAACTGATACGAATATGGTAATAATCGGCATAGACCCGGGCGTACATACAGGGGTCGCAATTTGGGATTTAAAAACAAATTCTTTCCTGTCTATCGCCTCAATGGGTATCTTAGAGGCAATGGAAACCGTAATTAAATACAAGCCTAACGCGGTGTACATTGAAGACGCAAGAAAGCGAAAATGGTTTGGAGAATCAGGACGGGAACGGCTGCAGGGGGCGGGCTCAATCAAACGGGATTGCCAAATTTGGGATGATTTTTTTAGGTGTAACGAAATACTACACTACTGGATTGCACCCAAGAACAATAAGACGAAAATGGACGCAATGCAATTCAAAAAACTTACAGGGTATCAGGGTAAAACTAATGTTCATGGGCGCGATGCAGGTGCGCTTCTTTTTGGACGGTAAAACACAAAAACAATGAAAAAGAATAAAATCACACTTACATTAGTTTTTTTGGCATACATTTTAGAGGGTTGTTGGCTGGATAAAACAGAAGAAAAAGAGACCCCTCAATATAAACGAGCGTATATACTATCCAAGTCTGACGATAACAATTGGAGTACCAATAGCAGAATAGAGGTAGATAGCTTTACAATGGTATCTGCAAATGAGTGTATATTTTACGTTGATGGACATAAATCTACGCTTATTGGTCAGATTATTAAATGCAACTCAAACCCGTACTACAATAAAAAGTAAAAATTCTCTTGAAAATATTTTTTTATTCAAAATTTGTTTTTAACTTTGTGTTATGAAACTCAAAACCTACGGCTCAATCAAAAACGGCAAACTAACAATCTACAAAAGAAACGAGTTTTTGGCCACGTTGAGCCGTTGGAAAGATTGTGAGATAGAGCTAACTATTCAATCAAAAACAAAAGGCCGTAGCACCCCGCAAAACGCCTACTATTGGGGTTGTGTATTGCCAATTGTTAGCGAACTTTTAAAAGAAAATCACGGTCTTTTCCTTAACAGTGAAGAAGTCCATGATTTCCTAAAAACAAAGTTCAATTCTATTGAGATTGTGAATAGCGACGGGGTTATTGAAAGAATACCAAAAACCACAACGGCACTAAATACGGTCGAATTTGAGGAGTATTTAGAAAATGTCCGACGGTGGGTAAGTGATTTTTTTGGAGTGCAAATACCCCTACCAAATGAACAAACTGAACTAAATTTTTAAAGTCTTTTTGCCACGGAGGATGCCTAATATACCAACTTGGTGAACATTCCCGAACAAGCAAAACGACGTTAGGCGATAACTTGTCAAGGTGGCAAAATTTAAAACAAAACACAATGAAACAACTACCACTCCCACAAAAGCCCGAAATTACAGAAAATATAGTTGATAGCGTCTTAGCCGTCAATGCAGCCGCTGGATACGTAATTTGGTTAATAGACGAACTGGAAAGAGTCCATCGCCTACAATACCGCCAAAGGGTAAAACAGACAGGAAACCAGTTTAGGAATGAATTACTTAACTCCGTGAACCAAGTTTGGTTAAAAGGGGGCAAATTTGACGCAAACGAGATAAGTCAGCAGCAAATGGACACTTATTTGATGTCAGAACAAATGTTCAAAATAGCCTTACAGTTATCGAGACGTAGTGAAGATGAGGTATTTAGATTCAAACTTGCCTACGAAAATTTACTTTATTCATTTAAAATAGACGTACCAAAACAATGAGATACGCCCCAAGATCCGAAATAGTTACTGCCTATCAGTACGATGGAAGTTACGCATCAATTAAAAATATTTTCTCTTTGTTTCCAGATTCATATTCTCTTTCAATAAATGGACTCAAAAGCAATGGGATAGTAGAAGATTGGTGTTTTTATGACGATAAAAATAAAATGTTTGCTTTTTATTACCAAAAAGACGCACCAATTACTAACCCCAAAATAGGTGATTGGGTTATCAAAAAAAATAATTTAATTCTTAGAGTTAGCAACAAAGAATTTAACGAAAAGTACACAAAACTATGAAAATAACAGAAGAAAGAGACGGGTTTAATTTAACAAAAACAGTTGTTCAGAATCTGACTTCATCAGGCTTGCAACTATTTTTCAGGAAATATCTAAAAAAAGTAAAATATGACAGACACACCAAAAAAACACGGAGGGAAAAGACCCAACGCAGGTCGAAAACACCTGTACGAAGAACCGACAAAGCCCGTATCCTTTGCCGTTCCTTTATCTAAAATTGAAGCCTTCAAAAAACACGGGAAAAAATATTTGAATAAATTTAAAAAAAAAACATGAAATAATTTTTTTATTCAAAACTAAATACTACCTTTGTACAGTCAATAAGGCACAAACTAAAACTAAATGAAAAATAAAAAATGACAACTTTAATCACTTCCGAAATCTTATCGGCTATTAAAGCCGAATTTACAAATACAATGACCGACGCAATTATTTCGCGGTCAGAAGTTGAGTTATATACCAAATACAGCCCCGAAGTTATTACGGCTTTAATAGAGCAAGGTATTTTGTACACTGGTGGAACAATGTGTTACAATCAAATGGAAACAACTATTAACAATTGGAAGTACTGTCGTAGAATCTACTGCAACTTTCAAAAGTTAGCCTCGTTTGAGGTTGAACTTAAAAAGCAAGCCCGCAAAAATTTACTATCTTGGATAGTAACAACGGCTAACAAATTGCGTTCTACGTTAAAATCTATGTCATTAGCCCTGCATACGGCATGGACACGGGCTAAGATATTGTTGTCAGGTTTTGTGCAATTCGTAAAAATTGCCGACGTAGATAGTAGCGAAGAAATACCTGTTTTTTCTCGTAGGGTTGCATCATTAGAGTCTCAGGGCTTCACTCCAAAAGGAGAAAGCAAGCCAAACGGACTTTTAAAATTTATAGATTTAGACAAAAAAGATTTAGGCTTGCCAATTGCGTCTTGCATTATTTCAATGCACGTTTGGCAGGTAGTGGGTTGGTCTTCATTTAGTTAGGTTAAAGGTGAGAATATGGGTGAGGTTATGCTTCACCCGTTATTTAATCTAACGAAAAAAATGGGTTTGAATAAATGGATTGATTAAATACAGGGGTGAATATTTACCCCTGTTATTTCCAAAACCTTTAAAAACTAAAACAATGAAACCACTTCCATATTTGCAATTAAAAGAAAATGTAGTAGAAGAATTTGGGATTTATACGTTTAACTTCTTGATTGAATCGGGATTGTTAATTGAAGTGCCTAAATGTATTACAATACACGAAAGCGGAAAAGATATAGTTTCGGAATCGGGGTACTTATTTAGAAAGTACGAACTGTTCAAAGATTGGGTCTTTGCCCAAAAACAGGACGCATACGACGCTGGATGTAATGAAGGTTATCAAAAAGGCGCAAGTGATATTTTCAACCAAATGTTGTAACATG
>JACCDP011336500.1_pt1 | contig 17006 bp, 7 predicted proteins | sample 7445841 | NCBI WGS metagenome assembly JACCDP01 (sample SAMN15323441, study PRJNA562643) | freshwater metagenome | isolation source: river surface water | place: USA:Blue River Watershed | collected 2017-08-17 | reverse complement strand
TGGGAAAATCCTCTAATCCAGCGGTCCTCATCAGCTGAGTTCTCTGGCTTGACTACAGCAAGTAGACCAAAAGCGGAGGGCACAACCTTTGGTGCCTCTACTACGCCGTTATTTGGAAAAGCCATTTCAATCCTAACTTGAAAGTTTTTTTGGATGTGCCCCCGGGGCCGAAACCCCGGGAGCCGATCCTATTTAGTTATGGTTTAGAGCTCAATAGCAGCTGCGGTTGCGCCACCAGTGGTGTCGCGTAGAGCAGCAGCCACACCGTTAACGTTAACGGCTTGGGTGATTACTAGTGACTCAATACCTACCTTGGCAACACCTTCGAAGGTCTCAACGAACATCTTGTAGTCGTTGGTTCCAACTAGGGAGCTGTCACGGATGATACCTAGGTCTAGAGTTCCACCGTCTAGGAACAAGAAGGTGCCCTCTGCGAAGAGGTACCACTTGAAGCTGTCCGGGAACTCAAGTAGACCGGTTGCACCCTGAGAACCGAATACGGTTAGGTCAGGTGATGCAACTAGAGATACGTTTAGCTGAGCTAGGTAGCCCTCGATCTCTGCACGAGATACAGAGAGCTTGTCGTCGCCTGGCATGTTTAGAGCCAGGTCAGCTGCCATCGCGTCGTAAATCCAGTCAGGAACAATTGCCTTTAGCTGGGTGTTCTGTGCGATGCGGTGACGTGAACGGTAAGCAACAGCTGCACGGCGGACAGTAACTAGGAAGTCACGACCGAAACCGATTAGAGTTCCAGCGGTAACAGCAGTTGAACCTGCCTCGATCTTGCTGATTACGTACTGCTCTGCCTCGCGAGCGTGCTGTACAAGAGCTAGCTCGTTGTGGCGAGCAATCAACTCTGGGTAAGCACGAGTCATGAGGTTACCGAACTGTAGCTGTAGGGTTACAGCGTCAGTTACAGCAGTGTTTTCCTGAGCTGCAGAAACGGTCAGAGAGGTCTTGCTTGAAGGCGAAGGGGTCTCTGCTGAGTCGTTTGCTGCGGTCCATACGCCAACAGCGTCAGCGTAGGTACCAGCTGCAAAGCTTGGTGGGGTTACAAAGCGAACACCGCCACGGTCAGCCTGGAACTTTGGAAGAGAATCGCGCACTGGGCGAACAGTGGTTGATCCAAGTCCGAAGATGTCGTACTTGACCTCGACTGGTGCAGCGTGTCCACCGGAAGCAACAAGTGCATCCTGGCCGACAACTGACTCAATCTTGGAGGAGTTCTCTAGTGGGTCGGTACCGAGGAAACGGTCCTCTGGGTACTGAGTGGAGAAGGAAGCAACGATGTGCTGCTCACCATCACCACCGTTTACGCGGCGAAGAGAGTGTAGTCTCTTCTCCATAAGCTGAGAAACCTCAGCCATGTCTTTTACTGGGCTTCCCGCGCTGTAACCAGGGATGTCAGCTCCAGCGGTGATTGCCACTGGTGCCTCGGTAACCTGAACTACAGGCTGACGGTCAGCTGGTGCCTCGAAAGGCTGTTCGGCTGCAGCGGTCACTGCCTGCTCCTTCTGCTCTTCTACGAGAGCGGTTGATGTTTCGATAGTTTCTGTTGAAGAAAGCTCTGCAGCTTCTTCGTTTGTGGTTGATAGTTCAGAACCGTCTTCTTGAGCGGTTGATGCTTCTTCAGTTGCCTCGGCCTCAACAACAGTCTCTTCGACTGATGCCTCTGCCTCGACTGGAGTCTCTGCAACGGTCTCGGTGCTAGTAGCCTCCACAGTTTCACCTGCTGAGAACTCTGCCTCTACGACCGATGCCTCCGGAGCTGCTTCAGTTACAGCCTCAGGAGTAGACTCTTCAGAAGCTGAAGCTGCGATAGTCTCATCTACAGACATTTCTTCCTCTTTCTTGTCTTCTTCCTCGGTTTCTACCTCGGTTGGCTCCTCTGATTCAGGCATTTCTTCCTCAGGAGTCTCTTCGACAACTGGGGCCTCTTCTACCTGATCCATAGGCTCGTCTTCGGTCATAGCCATTTCCTCTCCATTGTCGTCTGCTACACCCTTGACACGAGCGGTAGCTTCGGCGGCTCTGGTAGCAAGTTCTGCTGCTAGAGCTTCGCGACGAGATAGTTCGCCACGAACAATGTCAAGTGAGTCGGCAAGCGACGTCATAGCATCAACTGTCTCAGGAGTTGGGTCTTCACCCTCAACCGCTTCAAACTGGCTGATAATCTCTGACTGTAGCTCGGCGATCTGATCGTCGCTCAGCTCAGAGATAGTATCTAGCTGAGTTTTAATTTGGTCGTACACTGTACCTCCTAGGCCAGTTATTAGTGGACGCGACTTACGTCCGTTTTTTTCAGTCAAGGCCGAGGGACTCTACGCAACAAGGCGCGAGGCGCTCCACCTAGGGATAATTTTACCTTATTTTTTAGGTAAGGAGTCGGAGAAGCTTGCTCATCTCAGATTGGATCTCTCCCTGAGAGTAAACATCTGCTCCGGACATGTAGGATTTCAGACTTTTTGTAGCTATGTCTGCATCCTTTTTACCGATCTTTGCCTCAACTCGAGTAATCATCTGCTCAATTAGATCCTTGAGTCCGGCAGGTAGATCGCTAAATCTAAGTTTTGAAGACTCTTTTCCGAAAGGGAGAGGCAGGTTGGCAATGGTCTTGCCAAGCTCTGCCGCGCTCAAACGGACGTTCTCCAAAGATCTTGGGTTCAAAGCTTTAGTGTCAATTCGGTCAATCATGTCCAAAAGTTCGCTGCTGGCTTTCGCTGATTTTGCGTAGTCCCCCGCAAAATCTAAGTTTTCAGCTTCTTCAACCTTTTTTAGAGCACGAGATAAACCAGCAACTCCAAGGTCTTGCTTTAGACGAGCAAGAACCTTGCGGTACTTGCCCTTGGCATCTCGAGGCTGATTGACACCAGAAATGTATTTAGGTCTTCCATCTTCATCTCTGTCGACTGGCTTTCCCTTGTTGGCTTTTACTTCTTCGGCGGCCTTGATCTCTTCCTCGGTTTGCTTGTCAGCTTCTTCTTTAGCTTTGCGAAGCTTTTCTAGTTCCTCGTCCGAGATCTCTTCTACTTTTGGGCCAGCAGCCACCACCACCTTTGCAGCAGCCGTAGCTGATTTACGCATAGCAAAAGCTTTACGATCAAGTTCCTTAGCTGCCATTTGCTTCCAGTGTTCCGGAATCAAATTCCACTGCTTTAGCTTGCGAGCTTGCTTCATAATGTGCTTACGAACTTCGCGACGCTCTGATGCTTTTGCACGGCCGTAGGCTTGAATTGCATTCTTAAGATCATCAACATTGCGAATTGGATAAGCACCGTCTGGCATGGCTTTGCCTTCTTTAGCGAGAGCCATACGCTCTTCTTCAGAAATCTTTGCCATCTCGGCGAGCGCAGCGGTAAGTGCAGCTTTTTCTCTCATTTTTTCTGCGCTAGCAGTTAGAGACTGTAGATTTGCTTCACGAACCTTCTTCTTAGCAGCTTTAACTCTTGACTTTAGGTCTGGCGCTGTAGCAGCTAGCTCGCCCAACATCTGAGCTTTAGTGCTCAAGGAGCAAGCGGCTCCAGAGCACCTAATCGCTGCTAAATAGCTGGCACCAGCTGCAACGAGAGCAAGAACCTTTCCAGATGCAATCATTGCACGAGCGGTCGGGAATCCTGGTACATTTACCTGGCAAATAGCAACTAGCTCGAGTGAGCCGTTGATTGGACGCCAGTCTCCAGAAGGAGCAGAGGCACGTAGTGCGCGAATTTGCATCTCCTCTAGATTTGGACGTAGCGATCCAGCACACCAAATTCCGTACTTGTCTTCTCCAACGTGAATGTCTGCTACTGCAGAAGCAGTGTCGTCATAGTGTCGAGCAGCAGAAGCTGCATCTGCGTTTAGGGGGGCGTGGCCTCCAGCTAAAGTCAATTGTCCAACTGGAACGTCGGTGCCCTCGGCGGTGCGAACAACGCCAGTGTGGAAGTAGGCGTAGTTGCTTCTAGAACGAGGTGGCTTAGTTGCGCGAGGAAGTCCAATGTGGTTTACATTCCATGCAGCAATGTGGCCGTAGACTCTTCCGTCTTCGTCAACTGTTAGCGGGGTTGGTCCAGTCAGCTCTGGTTTCTTGAACCAGTCTGCTGGTGGCGTCAATGGAATTTCTGACCTTAAAAAGCCTGATGCTAAAATCGGCTCAACGTCAGAGAAATCTTCCAAGGACTCCTCATAGATTCCGTCTTCTGGGGTCACGTTTTCCTCCTGATCCCCCTCATTTTGCAGCATAATAGAGCATTCTTGGAACGCGGGCTTAGCTACAATTGTAGCAGCCATTACTCTTGCCTTATTTATAGTAAGTTTATCCTTACCAATTTCTTCGCCTTCGTCTTCAGACATGTCCTTTTTTGGCTTTTTGTCTTCTTTTGCCTCGAACTGATCGAGATCTACAGAAACTCCACGAAGGAATCCGTTGCGGACCAAACGCTCTGCCTCACGGCCGTAAGGTCCAATGTCAAATACTCCATAAGCATTTCCAAGCCCGCCTTCGATACGTTCGATGTAGTCGATGCGACCAACTACAACTGAACCGTCATGGCCCTGACCAGTCTTAATCTGCCAAAGCAGCGGTACTGGCAAATCTCTTACGGAAATAGCGCCTTTCTTGAACTTACGCCCATCTCCAGACTCTACTTCTTCGGGCACAAGCATAGGAATAACAAATTTAGCCCCACTTTTCACTGGAGGAGCGGCTGCAATCAGAGCTACTTTCTGTTTGATTTCTTCGTACTTAGCAGATAGCTCAGATTTTGCTATTACTGACTCTGTAAACTGATCGTGGCTTGTGAAGTTTAGCGGGGCAGATGCATTCATTCCGCGCTTTTTACCGACATTGTATTTGCTTCCAGTGTATACGCCAGTTGCTTCTTTGTGGCGAAGCTGGCAGTAACCCTTTGCACGTGGTCCCATGTACTTGGAAAGCTGACGAACGCAGCGGGTCCAGTCGCCAGGAGTGCCCCAACGAATTTTTAGAGCACCCTTACCGCGGGTCCAGTAGCGGCGAAGTGCTTCTGCGTTTCCTCGGTTGCGATCTAGACCGCCAGCAGCAATGATCGCTGAGCTTATCTCTCCGGTAGCAGCAAACCAGATTGACATGGCAGAAGCTGCAATCTTTTCATTATTAGCCTTTACTCCGTCGACTTCGATCAAAACATCGTTTAAGACATCTTTTTCTAGCTCTACAACAGGCGGCGGAGCAGGTGATTTTAAGTCACTCAGAATCTGTGGGTCTGGTACCCACTTCTTGTCTTCTCGTTTGTAAGTAACTGGCTCGGTGCTAGTTGCAGAAGCAGGAACAATAGCAACTACATCCATAACAGCTTGAACGTCATCCGGAGAAACAATTGCTAGGTATTTGATAACGTCAGCAGTCTCTGGCGTCATTGGTTTTTCTTTGGCAGATGCCAGTATGGAAAGATCCATGCCGTAACGCTTTTTCATGTATTTGCGGTCAATGTCGGTTATACCCTTACCGCGATACTTAGCAGGGATGTCTTTGTCCTCGAAAAGCTTATATTGACGCTGCGATTTAACCCAGGCAGGCCAGTCGTTCATTAGCTGTTGAACTTCTTTTTGTCCTAGCGCCGGGAGCGTACCAGAAAGTCTTGCCTTAGCGCCAGATGGTGTTCGAGGCTCTCCCAAGATACCGGAAAGATCTAGCGGAGCATTTGCTTTTGGCACCATCATTGGCCCATCAAAATCAGCTTCTGCTCTTAGATAGTTTGGAGCTACGGAAATCATTTTTCCGCTGTCTAGTCTGAAATTAATCTTATTTTTCGCGTAATCAATTGAATCAATAGTTCCACTGCCACGCCCTGGGTCGTTTCCTACGACAGCTCTACTTCCAACTTTAATAAATTTACCGCCAGCATCTCTAGGCTGGTCTTTTGCTTTTTCGGATAGAAACGCTGGGTCAAGCTTTCCGTCTCCATCAGAGTCAGCATTGTTAGCTGGTGCCGCGGCAACCATGGGGTCTCCGCCAAGAGCCATTACTCGATCTACAAGCTCCCAATCTTCTTCTGGAAGACCTAGCTCAGCTAAATATTGCTCTTCTTCGTCAATCTCTCTGATTGTAACCTTGCGACTAGGGTCCACAGCTAGCTTTGAAGCAATCAACATTGCAGAGTCGACATCTAACAAAACGTGAGTGCAGTTTGGAGTGTTGGCTTCGTCTAATTCGTAGTCATACTTCCAAACATTTCCATCGACATACCCCATGTCGTCCCAGATGTTGTCATCCCAGACGTAAACTTCTCCGTCAGCTTCGATCTTGTAGAGTCTGTCGATACCAGAACCATCCATGTGGACGCGAGCCATAAATTCTGGACCGTATCCTTCTTCAAGTTCGTATGCGGCCTTAAAAGAGTCAACATAGCCAGAAGCCCTTACAGATTTTTCTTTTTTCTCTTCGCGTTCAACGATTGCGCGGGCCCATCGCCATGCAGCATCGCCACCCCAGAGAGCCCATGCGATTCGCCCGTTCGACGGAAAGTTGTCCTCACCTGGAGCCCAGCCTTTGCCCTTCTTGTCTACTTCGTGACGAGGGAAATATTTTGCAATGTGGCGAACTTTTTCAATACCAATTTGTCCACCCTTAGCGAGAGTGCGAGCAGTGTTAAGCCCAACGGAGGTTCCGCCCCGCTTGTGCTCTTTCCGCCACTCTAAAGCTTTCTTTGCTTCTTTCTGTGCGCCTTCTGGAATGCTGTACATTCTTTTACCGGAGCTAGCAGCAAATTCTTTTGATTCGTGAGACTCTAAGGCAAGCTCACATAGTCTCAGCTGCCCGTCGTTCAGGGAGTCTTCAGAAGACTGCCAGTCAGAGAATGAAATCAGCCCCTGAGGAGAGCCAGAGGCTACTATCAGGTTTAATTCTGTATTTAGGACGACAGCGTTGCTGTCATTGCCATACAACGCAAGATTAGCGTTGCGTCCTAGAAGAATATTCATTGAGCAGATCCTGTTTCAAAATAAAGGACAGTAATAATTTTACCCTATAAATTTAGGATGTGTTTATTTGGCTTCTGGTTCCGTGTCGTCGATGATTTCAGTGGTCCCATTGCCAATAATTTTTGCCAAAAGTACCCAGTATTCTGGGTCATCTTGGGTGTACCCACCAAGCTTGTTGATGTCAAGTGTTACTTTGTTTTGAGGTTCTTTTTCGGCCATAATTTACTCTTCTGCCTCCTCTCCTTCGGAAGATGTTGAGGATTTACCCTTGGAAATTGTATACCCCTCAACAGGGCTCCAGTCTCCGAGATCAATACCTAGAAGATAGTCTACGGCCTGCTGGGCCATGGCACTAGCAGTCTTGAAGAATGAAAAGTCAGTCTCGGAAATTGCTCTTAGCCACCCCTCTAGGTAGGCGGTAGTGTTTTCCACGTCGTACTTAACATTGAACATTTCCCCTAGAGCAGCCGCACTTAATTCAGCAATAAGCTCTTCCATACCTCTAGCAGATTTATCAATTCCGTAGTTTTTGGTTATTTCAGTACGATCTAGCCTATCTGGGTGCCCGGTTGAGTGGGCAAGCTCGTGCATTAAGGTTTCAAACCACTCTTCTGGGCTCGTAAATTGAGCCTCCCTAGGTAGGGTAATTTCATCTCTTCCTGGGGCCCAGTTGGGGGAGCTGTTGGCTTGGAAGTGATCTCCATATTCTCCAACGTAGGTGTAATTAATTTCTGGAGCTTTTAGTCCCTTCGCCTCCATGCTCTTTTTATATCTTTCGAGCACAAAATTCTGAGCTTCTAGTGGCTGCATATCAGTCGTTGGAACATCGTCTTGAAGATTTAGACCATCTATTTGCTCTACGTTCCAAACGTATCTAACAGTAAAATACATATAAGACTGTACTGGCTTGCCATTTTTATCTAGTATTGGAGAACCATCTTTATTCTTAGTTTTGGATGGCACCGGCACCAAAATAGCAGTACCTTTTTCTCCCTTACGAATTTTTGCCCCTAGAGCATTTGCCTGGGACATTCCCATCCATCTGGCGTCCTTATACCCGCCCATGCGCTGAGAGATTCTCAAAATGAAGGCATTGGTTCCAGTATAAATTTTCTTGCTGGCTGGATTTCTTGGCATGCCAGATCCGCCAGTGAATTCGAAGCCGTCTTTATACGGCTTTCTCCAAGCAGCAGTAGTAAACCCAAAATCGTTTAATTTACTAGTAAGTGCCCCCAGAACTTTCTCTACAGCAGATTTACTGTTAGAAACTGCAGTATCTTGATTTAGCTCTACTTCCGGTTCTGGCAAATCAAGAACTTTGATAGAGTCCTGAGTTGCATCTGGGTTTACAGATGAATAGAGCGGAGTTAGCTCAGTGTTTCTAAACTCGGTGGGGGTTTTTGGGCGCTTAGTTCGAGCTGGATTCCACTTAGGCATCGTGTCAACATCGTTACCTAGCAGGTAGTCAACTGCAGCTTGCGCTTTAATTGATGCTTCTTGAATGTCTTGATCTGACAGACCTTCATTTAAAGACTGGGACTTGATGTAGTTAGCAGAATTTCTGGTGTTGTAGTTCAAGCCAAACATCTTCATAAGCATCGCAGAAGCCATTTCTGCGACAACTTCTTCTTTAGCTCTTTGCTCTTTATCAGTTCCAGACTTGAGGAATTCTTCTCTACCAGCCCTAAATCTGGTTCCAGTCGAGTGAATTAACTCGTGGGCAAGGCTCTGTACCCAGGCCTCATCGCTTCGGAATTGGCTACGAAGAGGTAGCTTAATTCTGTCTCCGCCAGAGTATCTTGGACCAGTGAGTATTTTTCCTGTGTCTGGATCTTTGGTGGTGCCTTCAACTCTTAGACCCAAAATTGATGGTATACCTCGGTTGTTTCTTTCGATTTCTGCTCGATTAAACCGATCTAAAATAACCTCGAATGCTTCTTTCGCCGTGTATTTAACTGTTTCTGGCTCTTCGTATTCTGGCATTCCGTCAAACTGTTCGGCGTTGTATACTTCAACTCTTGTAAAGCGAACGCTCTCAAACTTGTTCCCGTTTTCATCCTCATACGAGTGAAGAACTGGAACTGCAATTTTTGTTGGTGTAGAACCTTCTTTTAGTGAAGCTCCGTAGTTTTTCTGGGCCTCTGCTACTGAAAGCCAGCGGGGGTCCGAGAAGCCAGCCTTGTCTGCAGCAGCCGATAGGGCAACTAGGTTAAATGCTTTGTACTCTTGACCATTTATCGGGTTAACTGGAGAATTTCTGTCTTTACTAGTAAAGTTTTTAATCCAGTAGCCAGTTGACTTAAAGGCATCTTTTACTTCTTGAAGAATAGACGAGACTACAGATTTGTTCTCTGAAACATCAGATTCTAGCTTTTTAGGTACTTCATTAGAGCTTAGTTTTTCTGTCGGGGCACTAGAAATTTTAGCTCTTAGTTCATCGAAAACCTTGTCAATCTCCGATTGAGGAATTTTAGTGTCTTGCCCTAAATCGATTTCTGGTTTTTCAGGAAGCAGAATATCCGAGTCGGGGAAGATAAAGTAAGGATTTACGTCTTTAGTAAGGTCGGCGTCAAATCTTTCGCCAGGGGTTTTTTCTACTATGTTTGGAGTAGATTCTCCATCAGATTCGCCAGATACGTCTGCAGTTCTAACTACAGTCGGTATAAACTCTTCACCAGCCTGTAAAGCTGCTTCTACTCTGTGATTTCCCTCTGCAACTATTGCGTAGCCAGTTTCTGGGTCATATGCAACAAGTACGGGTTCGTATAGTCCTTCACCGGATGCTAGATCTCTCTTAATTCCTTCTATAGAAGAAAGATTTGCAGGGATATTTCCTTGTATCTTTTTTAGAGCCTCTGGTCTAACTAGTCCAATAGGGGAATTGTCAGGTCCTAATCCAGCTGCAACATCGCCTGACATGTAGTCTAGGTTTGGGTGCCTAGACTCCAAGTAGCGACTGTACTCTCTTGCAGCAGAGTCAGGATCTTGACCCCCGCTTTCGGGGGTTACGCTTTTTTTGAAAAATACTCTTCAGCTGCAGCTGCTGCATCGCCAGAAATGTCGTCTGCATTTGCGCCAGACCCAGATCCAACCCTATTACCATCAATCTCTATCTCATAGGAACTGGCGTCAGTGAAATTTTCTCCATTAAAGTCAGCATCAGTAGTTATGATTACTTTTACTCTTCCGTCGTTAGAGGTGTATTCACCGCTATTGACCAATCCGTTCTCTTCGTTGCCTTGCATCTTTGAGAAAAGATCGTTTCCTACAGAATCAGCGTAGCCCTTAGGGTTAAGCTCTGGGTCGGTGGCCATTTCTTCCATAGTTTCTGGAGTTGTTGGCTCGGACGGGGCTTGCTCCTGATTTTGACGCTCGCGCTTCTCGATCATGTCGCGGATTCTCTCACCATACTCACGCAGGCTCAGGGCGAGGTCTCGATCCCCTCGGTGCTCTCTCAGGGCGTCTGCTAGGTCATCCATTCGGTCAGCCAATTGAGACGCAGCGTCTGGAGTTTTTGCTTCTTTAGCTTCGTCAGCCAGATTTTCGAAGTCGTAATAGGCTCCTGGTTTTGTATCAGAATTGTAGCCAGCGGCTGCATCGGCTGCATCCTTAACTACTTCGTCTCGATCATCTGATTTAAACTCTTCTGAATCTCTGTCATAGATGACAGTAGCAGTCCAAGTTCCGTCTTCTTCTTCTTCTCTTATAAATACCCCAGCTCCGCCAGATCTCTCGTCTCCATAAAAATCACTATTATCGAGAAGTTCAGCGATTTTGTCGGGGTCAGTCTCGAAGTGCATCTCGACTTCGCGCTCAATGTTATCTACAACATCGTCTAGATCAATCCAGTCCTCTGGATCACTTGGATTAACTGTAGCCGCCCGAGCTATTCCATATTTGTTTACCCTGATGTCTTCCATTTTGTCAGCTAAGGTATTTAAATCTCTAGCTAAATCTGGATTTACATCTCTAACATATCGCGAGCCGTTTCTAATGTCTTCCAGCCAAGAAAGAGCGAACCTCGGGTCGTCTTCTGAATCAAACTCATTGACGGCACGCTTTAAATCACTACCATTGAACACTAAGAATTTTTGCTCAGTCGCGGCGTCCAATTCGTTAGCTAATCTAAGAATTTCGGGGGCAAACGCAGCTGGAACGTAAGGAAGACCCGGGAGATCAGGGAGATTTTGGTCTAGCTCAATGTCTTCATCTGAAGCTCGAGACCTGCGCTCTTGTCTATTCATGTGAATATTCCAAGCCTCTAGAACATCCTCCGCGGCCTCGCTTACATCAGAAATATTGTCTTTTCCACCGTTTTGGAAGTAGTCCATATTTCTGTATTCACGGTTTTTAGCCATATACTCGAACTCTTCCCTATCCAAGGTGAGCTCCTCCAGAGCAGAATCAAACTCTTGTCCAGAAATTTCCTTGTCTTCTAGTTTTTGATATAAGTCATTTTCAACTTTATTAAACCCGAAGTTAGCTCTTTGTATGGCATCATCTATTTCTTGCTTAAGATCATTGTCTAGATTGTCATAGCGATCTTCTATGTCTTGTCCTAGGTCGTTAATACCGTCAGCCCGTTGGTACTCTAACTCCCGAGCTCGGTCGTAGCCGCCATCATCTTTATTTTCTTTAATCAGTTTCTCAGCGAAATCGAGTGCATCTTTTTCGGTCTTAAAGTTATCTTCTGACCAATTGCTTCCGCCTCTGTCTCGTAAGTCTGGGGTGGTGTAGTAAACAGTCCAACCTTTGTCAGTCTTAGCGACATCAACGGTATTGTAATCATCTGACCACTCGTAGTTCTCATCGTCTACCTTAACTAGCCCTTGGTTTACGTCTTGGCCTAAGTCTGGAGACTCTTCAGCTAGTTGCTGACGTACGTCTTCAATGGTTTCTCTAATTTCGTCAACAAAATCAGCGTACTCTGGTTTATCAACAATGTAGAGAAGCGTGTCAAGGTCTAGATCGTCCTCTAGAACACTTAGCAAGTTAGTTATTCCAGTCTCCGTGATTGGTCGAGACTTTAGGTCGTTGAGGATCTCTGAAGCTTCGTCAAAAGACATTCCAGCCTCTAGTCGGTCACGGATGTCATTAAACTCCTCTGGAGTAACATCACGCTCTTGGATTGCTCGTCTAATAGAAGCTAATTGCTTAGCGCTAGGCTCGCGGCGGACGTCTGGCTTGTCTGCCAGTGGACGAAGCTGTCCGATAAACGCACCCACTTCACCTTTTGTCAGGTTTTTCTCTTCGACAGCTGATCGTACAGCAGCCTTTAGAATCGGGTCATCAATTTGCTTTCCGTTTAGAAGTGATTCTAGGAAGCTCCACTGCTTGTCTGTTGCTGCGTCTTCTAGAGTTCCCTTGACGTCTTGGTCTAGCTCTGGGTCCCGAGATCTAACAACTAAGTCTAGATACTCGTTCCTATATCTTGCGTATCCATCGTCTTTTTGGTTTTCTTTTACGATAGATTCAGCAAAAGCTAGAGCCTGGTCACCATCTTCAAAAGATCTAATGCTCCAAAGTTGGCGCCCCCGCTCTTGCGGATCAGGAGTTGTATACTCTACATCCCACCGATTGCCGTCTTTAAAGACATTTATGCTGTTGTAGGCATCTTCCCATTCATATTGCTCATCGTCTACCTTTATCAAGCTTCCAGTGCCCTGGTTAAGCTCGACTGGCTTGTCTTTTTTACGACGGAGCTTATTTAGAAGTGCATCAACGTTTGACCTAGATCCGTCGGCTTCTAGAGAGTCGAGAGTGTCTCGGATTTCTGTAGGAGTTAAGTCTTTAGTTGCTAGGTATCCCTGGAGCGAGTTAAGCATACGCTCGCTTGGCTTGTTAGGGTCGACGCCTTCCTTGAAATCAGCAGAGCGGCCAAGACCAATAAGTGCACTAGCCTGGGCTTTGTTCAGATTCTTGTTTTCAATTGCATCTTTGATTGATTGCTCGGTTGCGGGATCAAACTGACGCTCGTCTAGGAACTCCTGCAAGAATGAGTACTGCTTTCCAGTGGCAGGCTCTGACTGCTTCTCGGAAAGAACTGGAGCGTCCTGGCCTAGGTCTGGAGAATCAAGTTCGTCTAGGGCATCTTGCAATCTACTGTGCCAACCAGAGTAGCCAGAATCTTCTAGAAGAGACTCTATCTCTTCTCGGTCGCCTCCGTAAATAGCGTTTTCTACAAAAGCTTCTCTGTTGGAGAACGCTTCTTTAGCATTCGAAATTGAACGATACATTTCATCGGACAGTTCTTTATCTCCAGCGGCTCTTTCACGAAGCTTTGCGTACTCAGAAAAATTATTATCTGAAATTGCAGAGTCTATGTTGTCGAGCATAGGACCATACTTTTCGAGCTCAGCGGGGTCGAGTCCTTCACGATCTACTCTTACCTGGCTGTTTCTAGCTATTTCTGCATCTCTAGGTGAAATGCCTTGATTTAATTCTGGAGAGTCTTCCGATAGCAGCTCGTTTACCCAGTCTTCGTCCCACTCGTTTCCAGCAAGTGAGGCAGCTTCTTCAAAAGCATCTTGAGGATTGTCGTATGGTCCACCCACACCTGACGATCGATCGCCAATTCCAGAACCATCTGAACCAAAATCGGTTCTTGTTATAAACCAACGGCCATTATCATCTTTAGAAACTTCTAATGCAAAATCACCGTCGTAGTCTGAACCCTGATAAGTCCATGAGTTCTCTCCATCTTTGGAGAACTGGTAACCTTCAGCAAGCAAGTCTGCAGAAAGATTATTTTTGTCCAGAGGTTGGCCTACGTCTTGGCCTAGATCCGGTCTTTGGAACTCAATTGTGTCAATATCTATAGCTTTAGGTTTTCTTGGTGCAATTGGACCAGAAACGTTTCCAGACTCATCTACCCAAATTTTTGTTCCATCTGGCTCTAGCCAGTGGGCACTTTCGGCATTTCCTCCGCCTATTGGATCCATACCTCTAGGAACATAAATTGCATCTTCACTCACACCTTCAGGTCGTGTTTGGGTCCTAGAAGAAGTGGGAGTAGAGGTTAGGCTCATTCCATTGGCAACACCAATCTCCTGAATACCGGCCCAGTCTTGGGCGATACCTTTTGTGCGGCCCTTGCTGTCTGCAACTAAGAAAGCATTCTTGTTTTCTGGGTCGAATGCATCTCCAGCTCCAGTTCCAGAAATAATTGTCTCGTCGCCGCGCTCTGCTGCTTTGTCCAAAAACTTTTGAGCTTCATCAGAAGAAATCGGAGTGGCAGTAAATTTGCCGTCTTTTGACTTAAAGCCTTTGCCAGACTTCTCCCAGTTGTCCGGAGCGTCTTGACGAGTTTTTACAAACTCATCTAGCTCGATTGCAAACTTTTTGTCGGCTTCTGAAACAATTTCTGACCTGCCTCGCAAAGACTTAACGGCTTTTTTGGGTAGGTATGCTTTTACGTTTTCACCTAGAGCTGCATCTACCTCGTAGATTCCTTTAGGAACTCTGCCGTCACCATCAAACTCTACTTTGTAGCTGTTATCTCCTCGTCCGGCTCCAACAATTCTGGGAGACTCAGAAAAAAATTGACCCTGGTTCTTGAAGAAAAGCTTTAAACGGCCAAACTCTTCGGCAAATCGACCCTTGCGGTCGCGGCGGCGGACTGCAGCCAATGCTTTAGAAATTGCAGAACGCTGAGCAAAAGATAGGTTAAATCCTGCAACAATTGGTAGCAGATCTTCTGGCATCTTGCCAGCTGCAACCATGGCTTCAGTTTTTAGTAGCTCGAAGTCTGCTTCTACATCGTCGATAGAGTCGTCCATCGAGTATAGCTTGTAAACCTGAGCGCTAGCTTCCTCATCTAGACGTGGGTCGGCGGCTAACCACTCAGCTAGAGATTTTCTTGCAGCAGACGCAGTGATTTCAGTAATTCTTAGAACTCTTGGGTGGCCATCTGGCAATAGAGCTGCATAACGAGCCGAGTATTCATTCATTTCATTTTTGTATGCAAAATCAGCAAAGTCAACAACAACTGACATAGCCTTGCGGTACCAGAAATCGGGGCTTTTATCGTAATCAGTAGAAATAATGTAGTTCAGTACAGACTCGACAACTTGCTCGGGGTCTGGGATTCGGCGGGCAGAAGCTACTAGTGTGTTCTCCTCTTCTAGGAACTTAACCAAGGCTTTTCTGACCAAATAATCAGAGTCAGAGTAGGTGTAAGTCTGGGAGTCTAATGCATTTACTACAGAGGCAAACAGTGCCGCGAGTCGTTGTTCCACTTGGAACCTTTCCTAGAGTGCCGATTAGATAAAATCTAGTTAAATTTTATCTTATTCTTCATTTAGCGAGTAGATTTAGGGTGTGACTTAGGTAGTAAGTCGTTGTCAGTTGTATATTTTGGATTCTTTGGGCTGCCAGTCTTTAGTAAGTGCAAATATGCATTCACTCTGGCCATTGCCCAAGAGTTTCGGTTTTGGTCTGGGCGGTGAGAAGTAGAGAACGCTCCGGCCCCTCGGCGGTAAACAGCCTTGAGTGCAGTAAGAGTAGCTTTTCTTCCCTCTTTAGCATTTTTGTTGTGAGTCTCGACCTTTTTCTCTAGTGCCGAAATAATGGCATCGGTGAATTTAACTCCCTTGCCAGTAGCAGCAGAGCCCTCTTTGTTCTTGTCGGAGCCTTTAATCTGATCCTTCTTTGGAGCAGGCTTGGATCCGGCAGTGGCGTAGAGGGCGGCTTCGTCTGCCGGAACGCAGTTAGGCACCATTTTGCCGTCTTTTTCTTTCATGCCAACTTGAACATAACCTTCCCAGCAGGGGTCGCCAGAGGCAGCCAAAAGTTCAATTTCTTGGTCAATAATTTCTGCTAAAAGTAGAGAGTCAATCTCGTCGAAATCTAGAAACTCTTCGTAGTTATCGTCAACTTTTGTTCTAGTGCTAATTGGTTCCGCTGGGGCTGCGTGGCCGCCCGAAAGCTCGGAAGAGACTCCCAGTACTTCGTCCATGTATCCCATTAGCGAACCCCCAAGAAAGCCTTAATCTGCCAGTTCCACTTCTTGTGGGTGTCAATTCTTTTGGCTAAGTAGTCCATAAGTCCCCACTCATTGCATTGTTCGGCTAGTGCTGAAGCTTCATACAGTCTAGATAGCAAAGCGCCATTTACCCTGAGGGAAGACTGCAACAGAAACTGCGGAGAGGTCCCATCTAGTCTGTCCTCATTAATGCCACAAATTTCCGTAAAATCTTTTAACAAATAGGGAGCAGGGAATCCTGTCTTTAGAATGTTTTCTCCCAGCTCATCAATAGTTTCTTCTAGGTCCTCGTATAGCATGCCGTAGAAGTCGTGATATTCACCAAAATCCGGACCGAGTACGTTCCAGTGGTAGCCCTGAAAAATAAATCTTGCGGTAACAACGTCTGCTAAAAGCTCTGCTAGCTTTGCGGCAAGTTCTGGATTTTTTTCGTACATGTTAGACCTCTGGCTCTGCTAGTGGTGGAGTTGCTTCAGCTGGAGAAATTGGCTCCTGAGCCAGAGTCTCTGATTCTGCAGTTGGGGCCGGTTCACCAGAAAGTAATTGATCAATTTCTGGGGGTATTGGGGCGGGGTTAGCAGCCTGAGACTGTGCCCTGGCTTGGTCCATAACCTCTGGAGCGACTGCTGCTAGTAGCCCCTGGGTTAGTTCTGGGGTGATCATACCCTTCTCCAGAACAATCCTTAGTGCAAGTTCTGCTGGAGTAGGAGCATCAGACTCCGAGAATCCGTGTGCGCGTCTCCATGAGTTATATGAGACGGCCATCTTGTCAAATCCAGAATCAGCATCTGCCGCACGGTCGTTGCGAGTAGCAACTTGGCTTGGGTCATACCAGATGCAAACGTTTTTTACTTCTTCGGTGGTGTAGCCATTGGCAACTAGGTATGGACGCAAGTACATAACAGTAAGCGCATCTACAATCAGAAGCATCAGAGGCTCGATGTGTGCCTTGTAGAGAGCTTCGTCAATCTGAAGTGCGTTTGAGTACTTAACGTTTGCAAGACCAGTTACAACATCTTTAGGAACGTCTAGACCTTGCATGATGCGCTCAAGGACTCGGTCTGCACGCTGTGCTAGAGCTGGG
>JACCDP010818014.1_pt1 | contig 17010 bp, 30 predicted proteins | sample 7445841 | NCBI WGS metagenome assembly JACCDP01 (sample SAMN15323441, study PRJNA562643) | freshwater metagenome | isolation source: river surface water | place: USA:Blue River Watershed | collected 2017-08-17 | reverse complement strand
GTTCGCAACCAGCAAGACCCCAAGCGCGGTCTCACGCCTACCAAGGCAGCCCTGCACATGACCTCGGTCACCTTCGGCTCGATCAACCCGTTCGGCGGCGCGATCGATGTCACCGATGGCGTCCAGGTCCTGATGGCCGTGATGCCGACGCTTGCCGACCTGCCGCTTCAACTGGCCACCGAGCGCGGCACCTTCGGTACGCCTTCCGCACCGACCAAGTCGCCCTTCGACAAGAAGCCTGACAGCGAGCGGATGTTCACGAGCCAGCAAGGCACCGTGCCCGCCAAGATTGCTCAGGCGCTCAACGAGATGACCGGCGGCAACGAGGCCAAAGAGGGCGCCGTCTCGGTCACGCCCGGTACCGTGCAGACCCTGATCAGCTCAACGACCGGCGGCCTGGGTTCGTTCATCGAGCAGGTCGGGTCCTCGATCCTGGCCATGTCTGGTGACGACAAGGACATCAAGGCGGCCAAGATCCCGTTCCTGAACAAGTTCTACGGCGAGGTCGATGAGACCGCGAACCTCCGCACCGCGGGCGATCGCGCTCGAGAGATCAAGAAAGTCGCAGACGAGGTGAAGGAGCAGGCCCGCGTAGGCCTTGAGCCCAAGCTTGACGACGACGAGAAGCGCCTGCTGAACCTGGCCGGCGTGGCCGACGCGTACAACGCCGCGCTCGCTCAGATGCGCAAGCAGGAGATCCAGATCATTCGGGACCCGAAGATGACTGATGCTCAGAAGAATCTCGAGCGCAGGCAGATCCAGGTCGAGCGGGACAAGATGGCAACCGAGGTGAACAGGGAGTACCTGAACAGCCTCGGCTCCAAGCCCTAGACGTAGGCGGAAAGGTCCGGGGGCTTCCAGCCCTCGGGCTTGCCGATCTTGCCGCCCTCGAGGATGACGGGCTTGCCATCGACCAGCTTTGCATCATTGGCCGCCAGGACCGCCCAATCGGCCAGAGGCTTGTTAAAACCGGCCAGGTAGGCCACACCGTTACCCGTGACCTCTGCGTCGCATAGAGCGTCCAATGCGTCGGTCCTAGCCCCATCCTTGAACCCAATGACCTTTGTCCGGGACTTGGCCAGCGACCCAAGGTAGGACAGGGACTGCAGCGCATCCTTGATCTCGTGCGCGACAATCAACCCCTGAAGGTCGAGGGTCGACATGAACTCGACCATCTCCTCAATGTGGCAGCCGATCTGGACCGAGAGGTTTTCTGGGCTCGGCTCCTTGCCGCAGTTCATCAGCCAGCGTTTAGTGCGGTGGTAATTGTTCACTGCCGAGACTCCCGTTCATGATCTTGACGTGCTGCTGAAAGAGGTGGACGGCCATCACGGCGGCCTGGTGCGAGACGTTGAGCTCCTGCGCACCATCGGGACCAAAGTCGATGCTGATCTTGACCTGGTCGTCTTCGTCCTCGAAGGTCACGATCGCCTTCATGGCTCACCCCCTTCGGTGTCCGCCGCGGCTACCCGCATCCACTGGGGCACGATCGGGTAAACCTTCCCATCGTGGTCAATGAGGCAGGGCTCCTTCAGGTCGTCGTTGCGCACGATCGTACAGCCGTGGATCTGACCGGGCTCGAAACCTTCCTCGACCCCAAGCTCCTCGCGGACCTCGTTCATCCACCAGCCAGGCGCTGCGATGATGGGCAGGGGCGTCTCACCCCATTCCTTTGAGGGAATCTTTTCCTTTAGGATCATCAGCGAGTGCAGGACATTCGCGATGGTGTAGACGGTGCGGCTCATAGGGCTCCTTTTACTTCTAACTTAGGGTTAACTGTTAAAGCTCTTTCGAGGGAAAATTAAATATCATCATTGTGATAAGTTAGAAGTAAATTGATTACTAAATTCTAGTAAACTATTGATTTTTCTAGGGTTTGATACCGACTAAACAATGGCCTGCAAAGCCGTGGACGCCGGTTCGATTCCGACCCCCGCCTCCAGCAAAATCAATCACTTACCTCGCTTCAACTCTGTGATACTTGTGATAAGTTAGAAGTACTTCTAACCTTGGCTGATTTCCCAACGGTTCCAATACGCTTCGTCGTGTAGTGAGCTGTCTGCCTTTCGGTCGTATGACCAAGTAGTCTTCGGGCTGCATCCATGCCCTCGGCCTGCAGTGTTGAGATGCCTGCCATGGGTCGAATATCCCGATGCTGAAAGCGTTGAAACTCAACGCCAAGTTCTGCAGCTTTTGCTGCTGCAAAATCTCTTGCTGTATCAAATCGATGCCTAAAAGTTCCACCGGTTTTGAGCTGCTCACCGCTTGCGTCAGTTAGTACAAAACCCCGAGGCTGCGTGCGCTCACCCTTCATACGTCTTAGTAAAGCTTCTAGGTCGCCGTCAGCCTCCACAACCCGCCACTGATTCACTTTGCCTTGCCAGATCTTGACAGTAGCGGGGGTTCCTTCCAGGTCCACGTTACGCCATTCAATACCAAAGACCTCTGTCGGTCTTGTACCAAGCCTGGCGGCAAGCTCTAGCGTGTCTTTGACTAGCTGGTCGCCACACTCCCACACAAGCCAGTACTCATGCGGTTTAACTTCAATGGATCGGCCGGTTTCCTTCGGCATGCGAACGCCCGCCACTGGGTTTGGCTTTGAGACGATGCCGCGCTCCTTGGCCCAGTTCCAAACAACTGATAAAAACCGCATTTCTTTCTTTGCCGTTATCTTTGCGCTACGTCGATCGATATAAGTTCTTACAACGGTAGACTCAATAGCTTCAAAGGGTTTGTTGCCAAATACCGGACTAAGGTTCTTGAAGTAAGTCGTTCGGTCTTCGTAGGTACGCATCGCATTGCGCCCATCTTCAACTTCTTTTTTAAACCATTCCATAAACTGATTGACAACTGCATCAAACGTTCCGGTCTCTATAGGAGCAGCGCGCTTCTCAAGCTCCGCCCATTTCCTAAGCGCCTCAATTCGGTCTGTGCCGAGGCTGATCCACTTTGCCTTACCCTCGACTTTCGCAACATGATAGTAGGCAACCCATTTCTTACCGGCCTTGTTTACGCCTTGCTTTTCATGAAAATGAGGAATGCGCTTCATTTGATCGCGTCAAAGTTAAATTCGACCTTCTTAGGCTGACTACTATGCGTTGATACACCCATAGCTCTTTCAAGTGCTTTGCAATGAACCCTTGGCCATCCGCTGTGAGCCAAGAGAAAGGGAATGCTGTTTTGACTGAGCCAGCGTTTGAGCAATTCTTTTTGTCCAATTCCTGAAATTGCACATAGCTCGCGCTCAGTTAATACTTCGTCATAGCTCATGACTGCTCCATCAATCTTGCTTCTGCTTTAAGTGCGGCATAGGCAATGCAATCCTCAAGACTGTCCGTGTGCGGCAGGCTGCGCTGGCGATCGCGCACGTCTTTCAGAATTTGTAGCAGTAGCCAACCCTCGGATGCAGTGAGGTGTCGGCCGGTGATGATGTTGAACGCATCGACCGTCCTCTGCATGCTTCGCTCGCCTTCGGGCTTGTCATAAGTTGCAGCACGGTCTTGCATATGCTTTCGCGCTTTCTCCAATAGTTCTTGTGCTTGCATAGATCTCTTCCTCAGAACGGTATTGAATCCATATCCCACTCATCGCATCCGTCGAGCATGATGTCCTCGGGCGGAGCGGCGTTGAACTTCGCGCACATTCGGTCGCGAGACGTGTAGTGCGAACAGCTAGAGCACGACGGCGGCATGGCCTGCAGCAGGGCAACCTGCCCGCGGTGATACTCAAGCATCTTTCTCCATTCAGCTTTGCCCATGCTCACCTCAAAAGAGTTATAGCGCTATGAAGTTCATGCTCAGTCGGGTTCGGCTTCTTGACCACCTTCTCGGCCTTCGGGTAAGCCGCTTTGGCCTGACGCCCGCGCTCGATTGAGAAGTCCACCATGCGCCGCGGCAACGTCCTCATCAGATCAGCGAGGACTCCTCGCAAGTGCTCAATGCGTTGTCTTTCTTCATTCATGCAGCAATCTCCTGTTCCCAGTGATGAGCAACAATGTTTGGGTAACCGTTATTCTTTGTGATCGTTATAGAGACCGGAACGCGAAGGATCGACTGGTCGTAATCAAGCCACTCGATTGCTTCGTCCACGTTCCGCGGGATCGCATCGATGTTTGACCGACGCTGCCACCAGACCTCGGCCTTGCCGCGTGGATAGCCCGCGTGCGACAAGCAGACCCACTCGCTGGCCGCGCGTACCAGTCCGCTGAAGTACTCGACGCGCAGGCTCGGCGTGCCTTCCTTCTTGTCGTGCTTGTAGTACCGGACCTCGGTGACCTGGACCCGATCGAAGCGCTTTTCCAGTTGCGTCGACATGATTGCGGCGTTCGACGCTTCGTCGGTGTGCATGCTGGGCGTGCGCTCATCGATCTCCTTGAGCACATGACCGCAGCTTGAGCAGGTCAGGGCGCCGAGCTTGTTCTGACTGCCGCACGCCTCGCAGATCACGACCGGTGCCGCCCCGTGCTTTTTCCTCTTCGGGTTGCGCCCGCGGATCTGGTCGACCGGCCCCATCTCGAGGGTCGTGTCGGTGAAGTCAGCCCACATGCAGTCGGCCTTGCCGTTTGCGGTCGACTCCCAGATGTCTGCGCCCACGCACCGCATCCCGCGGCCAGCGATCTGGACGTACAGCACGGGAGACTTGGTCGGTCGCAGCAGCGCGATGAAGTCCACCTCGGGCACGTCAAACCCGGTCGTCAATACGGCGACGTTGACGAGGCACTTGATGTGACCGCTGCGGAAGTCATCGATCAGCGCTTCGCGCTCTGCCTTGGGGGTCTTGCTCGAGACCATCGCTACGTTGATGCCGAGCATGCCGAGCTCGTCGGCCACGCTCTCGGCGTGATCGATCGATACTGCGAACACGAGCCAGCGGTTGCGGTTGGCCGCAAGGTTGACGATCTCAGCGCACGTCCTGCGCACGAGGTCGTTGCTCATGGCGGCCTGCTCGATGTCCGAGACGACATAGTCGCCGTTGACGACTCGAGCGCTGCTTGCGTCGATCTTGGCAAGCGTCGGGGCAGGGATGAGCGGCGCCAGGAATCCGAGGTCGATCAGCTCGCGCATACCGACCTTGGCCGCAATGTGCGAGAAGAGCGCCTCCTTACCTGCGGTGAGCCAAACCCAGTTGCCGCGAAAGGGTGTGCCGGTCCATCCGATTACACGGGTGTGCGGGTTCGTGACGGCTAGCTCGCTCAGGAACCGGCGCCAGATGCCGACTTCTTTCGGGTTGATCAGGTGGCACTCGTCGGCCAGCACAATGTCCACGCGGCCGAGCTTGTAAGCGTCCTGGTGGATCGATCCGATCGTGGCGTAGGTAAGCTGCCGGTTGAGCTGCTTCTTGCCTACAGAGGCGCTATAGAGCCCCACGTCAGCGTCTGGCCACACGGCCAGCAGCTTGTGATAGTTCTGCTCGAGCAGCTCCTTCTGATGAACGAGCACGAGCACGCGTGTGCCTCGGTGCTCAGCGTCTGCGCGCTGTGCGAGCGCTGCGATCATCAGAGACTTGCCGGCCCCGACGCATGCATCCATGATCGGGTTGCCGTCGCCGTGGTTCTTAAACCACTCCCAAAGGATATCGAGCGCACGGGATTGGTACTCGCGCAGCTTCATGAAATCACCTTTCCCGGTATGCCAGCTTCAGCAAGCTGCGTTTTGAACGCGCCTGTCGATCCGCCAAGCGACTCTTTTTGCACGCACGCTTTAATCTCGACGCTTGAGAATGCGTCGGGCGATTCGCCGTTCTTAAAGATCGTCTTGCTCTCGTGAAGGGTGTACTCGACGTCACCATTGTGATATCCCGACTGCGTTGCAAACCGTTCAAAGAACATAGGTATGTAACGGTGAGACGGGCACTTATCCGACTCCAATTGAGCAAGGTAGCCAACCTCCATTTCAAACGCCTCGCATTGCCACTCACCGTTATATTCAATTGGTGTTGAATGCGCGCAGGTTCTGCAGCTTACGTCTGGCATCTCAGTGCTGTGGCATTGTTCGTAAAAGTTGCACGTCTTGCACTGCCACCACGCCGGATCGTTACTAATTCTAAGCGGGGGCTCGTTTGCGCGTACTACGCGCTCTGCGCGCTCTAGCAAACGATTGAACTCTTCCTCGTTGAACTCAACACGCTCGGTGTAGACCGCGTCGTCGTTCTTGTTGACCGCCATGTACAGGCCTCGCTTCATCTCCGCCAGGCCCATGTAGATCTGCATCTGCGCGAAGTGCTGGGGCTTGGCTGCCCGCACGCCCTTGCCGACCAGATCCTTGAACGACCTTTCGTTATGGGTCTTAAATTCCAGAACGTGCCAAGTTTTAGGAGCTTCCGGGATGCCTTTAGCGATGCCATCCATCGAGCCGCCAAAATGACCATTAACTGCGCTCACGCGCCACTGCTTGCCGTCTGGGTCAGTATCTTTAACCTCTACGCCAATGCGCCGAAGATTCCGCACCAAGCGCTGCTCTTCGAGCTGGCCGGTTTCAAAGAGCCGGAGCATGCGGCCGTCAAATGCTTTGCCCCCTGCCCAGCGGAAAGTGAGCCAAAGATAGCGTTCACAGTGATGGCCGATCAAGCTTGCGCCAAGATGAGGGCGGCGGCTGTCTTTATTGTCGGTCTCGTAGGCTTTGTAAATAAGTGACGAGATGCTGTGGTTGGGTTCGGGCAATGCTGCCATGGGATGTGCTCCGGTCGTTGTATGGGTAAGGGCGGTCCCTTACCGATACAGGCCCTTGCGGGCCTGCACATTCACGCTGCCTGGGCCTGCTCTACCAGGTCTAGCGCGTCGCCTGCGACCTCGACCTTCACGCCATCGCTCATGGCTGCGACGATCACTTTCGGTGTTGCGACGCCGACGTTGAATCGACGGCTGGCGATGTGGCGCAGGGCTGCCTGCTTGGTCGACGCCTCGACTAGGTAAAACTCTTCTTCTGAACTAACGGTATAAATACGGGTGGTGCTCACGACTGCGACTCCTCGGTTTGGGTTACGGGTAATTCTTCAGCCTTCTGAGCCGCTTGCTGCAACTGCTGGACCTGATACGCGTACTGACCCGCGATCTCGTCGTAGAGGCCGCGTACGGCCCCGTGAGGCAGCTCATTGAGAGCTTTCAATACGAGCTCGACTCCGCCCGCGACCATCTTGATGCTGAACACTGCTTGCTGATCCATAAGATCTCCTGGTTGGTGATTGGCTACTCGCTGCGTCCGTCAAACTTCAACAGCATCCGCTTTCGCCTACATCATTGTGATACTTAAGCTGACTTTCTAAGCCAAGGTGCTACGGCAGGGGCTTGACTAGCGGCCGATGGCTGCGATGCAGGTTGGCTAAAGACGGCTTTTTGGATTGACTGATTGTGCTCCTCGCTGCCGCCCAGTGGCTTGTAGCCCGCAATTTCGTTCTGGTCCTCGTACTTGCCGGTGTCGTCCTTGCGGATCTTCACGCGGATCTGCACGGGCTTGTAGTGGAGCATGGTGGAGTCGGGCAGGGAGGCCAGACCGATCGACTCGCAAAGCTCGCGGAGCTGCTGCTTGGCGATACCCTCGGCCCTGGGGCTGTTGTGCTTGATGTTCAAGCGTGCCCAGAGTTTGCGATTGCGGTAACCCTGCGCTAAGACCTCAAACGTAAGCTTAAGGGCCTGTCCGTTGCCGGAAGCAAGCGTCACAATTTCGGACTCCACAATCTGCGCTGCGTACCAGCCGGCAGGCAGAAGCTCGTAGTTGGATTCACGTCTTTCAACGCTATTGATATCAAAGTCTAAAATCGCCATGATGGGTGTCCTTTCAGGATTAATTGGCGGTTGAGGCGGTGACCTTGCGGGCGATTGCCGACAAGTCGGGTGCTTCAAACATGTCGAGGCTGCCGGAGCGATCCTTGGCCTCGTAGTTGAAGTCGCGCTGGGTTTGCATCCAGCGGGTAGGGTTGCCATCGGCATCCCGCTCCACGCGTAGCGCAAACACAAAATCAAAGAAGTAGCCGACGCCCTGCTTGAGCATGTTGCCGGGCATGCTGGGGAAGTACAGCATCGCCCCCGACTGCTCGTCCTTGGCTCGCTCTTGCTTGCAGGAGAAGTACACGTTGCGGCCGGGCAGGTCGCGGAAGGCGCGGATCAAGTCCGTCATCTTCTCGGCGAGCGCGCCGTAGGCCTGGCGCGGGTCCTTGGCGACTTTCTTCTCGTTGTTCAGGACCACCTCGCCGATCTCCGAGATCGAGTCGAGGCAGATCCACTTGAACTGCTGGCCCTCTGCCGAGTTGGCCACGAAGTCGTAGGCCTCGTAAAGAGAGGCGAGGTCCTTGACCTCCACGACCGGGATGTCGAAGCCGCGCAGCGAGAGCAGGCCCGACTCGGCCGAGATGATGATGGTGGGCTCGCCCGTCGTTGCGCAGAGCGAGGTCTTGCCGGCTCCGGCCGGCCCGTGAACCAAGAACTTAAGACCGCTGATTGCGGCCGCGTCTTTTGTCGAAGTTAGCTTGATTGCCATGGTGTCTCCTGCTGGCATTAATAATCAGTGTGATACTTACAAAGCGTTTAAACCGCCTCGATCTTGATGGAGGGCGAGGCGTCCTTGGCCTCGAAATAGCGCGACGCGCTGACCTGCGCCTTGCTCTCAAGCTTGCGGAACTCGGAGACCGACAGGCTTGCCGCCCACTTGAACGCGTTCTGCACGTCGATTGGGAGCTTGGCCCAGTCACTGGTTAACTTCTCGCTGTTGACTTTGCGATCAATCTTGTATGTAACAGTGACTTTGTAGCCGTCGGCCTTGGCGGACACTGAACCCTCGGGCCTTGTCGCGTCTTTCAGAAGCTCTGCGAGGGTGTCGTCGATCCGGCGACGCTCGGCGACCGCTGCGTCCTCTGCGCGTTTAGCTGCGATGCGCGCTGCGATGAGTTGGGTGATTGTGATTGATTCCATGTTTCGTCCTTAAAGGAGTATTTAAATAAACTGTCGAAGATCAAAGTATAAGCATTGTGATGTCAAAGAGCAAGCTCTTTCTCTTGCTTGACTTGCACCGCAATTTGCTCAAGCGCATATTGAAGGGGGAGCGAAACCAGAAAAGCCTCTGCCTTGAGCTTACCAATCAGATTAGGCTCCATAGTTTGGAACGGTACATCAGAAACCATTTTCAAGACTGCGATTGCTTTTGAAAGATCTTGCGCGTTAAGCATTGTGATATTCCTATAAATAATAGAACAAGGTGGTGGCAAATGCAGCGCCGAACATGGCGCCACCGAGAATCAAGACGGGGTCGCTCGAGCGATTCATGCGGCCTCCTTCTTGGCCTCAAAGTACTGCTCGAATTGCTCCCAGGTCAAAAGCGTCTCAAGGTCCGCTGACTGCTTGTCGACGCCGACGCGCAGGTATTGGCGCACGCCGTAGCCCGACTTCTGCCAGGACTCGATGTTCTGATTGCCGGTGAAGTCTCGGTGGTACGAACGGAACACGGGCCGCGGCGTGAGTTCGCTGATGTAGCCAGGTATCTCGAATTGGATCTCAAATCCTGGGACGTAAACCTCGACCTTGAATCGGCGCATGATGCTCGAGTAGGTCACGCACAGATCGCCCTCGGCGACGATCTGCGAACCTTCGTAGTCACGCGTTTGCGGGATCTCTGGGCGGAAGGTTTTGTAACGACCTTCGATTGCCTTCACGAGTATGCAGTTGGCCTTGGCCCACTCGATGAACTCGGCGAGGTTGGCAAGCTTGAAGCCGATTGAGCGGTACCCGTAGAGCTTGCCGTAGATGAGCCAGGGGTCGAGGCCGGGGACGGGACCGAGGGCTGCGAACTCCTCGAGCTCAAGCTTCTTCTTCTCGAGGGCTGCCTGCTGGTCTGCGATGAATTGTTCTAAGGTTTGCATGTCGTTATCTCCTGTTGGTTAGATGTCTGCCATTGCGTAGGCCCAGTCTTTGCCCATGGCGTCTGCGACGTACTCGAAGCTGCCCTTGGTGCCAGACTTGACGTCGAAACGGCTGGGGATCGTGCTGCCCCAGTAGTCGCGCTCGCGGTCGGTGCCGAGCAGGCAATGGCCGCTTGTGATCGCGTCCATCATGGTCCGGCCGTAGCTGCCCTGCAGGCTCCACGAACCGCTGTTGATCGCACGCTGGATCGCGCTGTAGTACTCAAGCTCGTCGGCTTCGCCGCCCTCGATGCTGTCGATGTCTGCAAGTGCAAGCATTGTTATAGTCCTTAGAAAGGTTTGGGATTGGCAAGCACTTCGTTGAACTTGTCGCTGCCGATGCGGTTGATGATCATTTCGACGGAGTGGACCGCGAACATGCGGAGCTCGCGCTTGGTCAGGCCGCGGGAGCTGGTGCGGATGCCTTTGTACTGGCCGTGAACGACGCAGACCTTGGCGCCTGACTTGGGATCGCTGACGACCCACACGTCGCTCGGGTTCTTGTGGAGCGCGAGCTTGTGGGCGACGCTACCGGCGATCACGATGATCGGGGTGTAGCTGATTTCGACCGGCTCGGTGCCGCGGAGAAGCATATTAAACTTAGGCATTGTGATATTTCCTGAGACTTAAACGCGGGCGAACGCAAGAGCGTCGACGTACTCGACGGCAAAGCCAAGTGCCTGGATGTTTCTGATCGTGGCGACGCTGAGTGTCTTCGTGCCGGCAATCGTGGCAAAGCGCTTGGCCGTTTCGTTAACCGGGTAGTACGTGACGTTGCCGTACACGGTTTTGATCTGGATCTGAACTTGCATCTGGTGTCCCTCCTGGGAGCGCCCGGAACCGCCGGGTCGGTGTCGATCAATCAATCAACACGCTCATAATATCACAACTGTGATACTTGTCAATCACGACGATTGCCATTCAAGTGTTCTTTTGTTTGAGCACTTCCTCGACTTCCTGCGCAAAAGCCCAAATGTCGAAGTCCGGCTGTCGCGCTGCAAAGTAGCAGTCGTCAATGTCTTTATCCGTCAGCCCAACCCACGGCTTGCTTGGCTGCGGGGATGTGTGAAGTTCCTCAACTGCCGCATTTACCATCGCAGGCCCTTGGAGCCACTGATGTGGGTCTTTGTCTATATAAATCCAACGAGGGCCCTCAACACTGGCGTCAAGTGCATAACGCCACGCCACCGGCTCTTTCTCCGGCTGCGCTTGGCGCAGTGCTTCGATTGGCGGCGCTGGAAGTGGCATCCAGTGCGACGGCTCACCTTCGTGAATTGCCACCTCTGTGAAGTCGTCCCAGTTGTCAATACACTCGTACCAGCCACCTTCTAAGCCAACGTCATCGGCATCTATTTCTGTAGCCTGCTCGTCTGTTAGCCACCTTGCTATCACCGTTCTACCTACGTTAAGACGGTTCTTGTAAAACAAGATCACTTTGCGCCCCGTTTTCGGCGCTGACTCAATCGGCTGCCACGCCACCGGCTTTTGTTCAGTTTTCACCGTTTCATCGACACGTTTTTCCCATGCGTGTTCTGCAAGTTGAATTCTTGCCTCGTAATCATCGTATGCATCGCTCATGTGTTTTTCCTTTTAATTGCTGCCTCTAGTGCTCTTGCAACATCAAGCCAACCTCCGCCCTCAAGTACATCGTCAATGGCCTCTGACACTTCTTCGTCAGTCAGCCCAACCCACTCACGGGTTGGCGGTGAGGTGTAAAGAGGTGCGTCTCTGTTCCCATGAGGGCATAGCTGATCTGCACCACCGCAGTCGTGGCACATCCACAACACCGGCGCTGGCTCGCTGTCACTTTTCAATGCTGATATTTTGACCATGTTTTTTACCTAGGTTAAGAAGCGCTTTCCGACAAAATTTAGAACAACAACAACCGAAAACCAGATGACCGCCAAGAAACACCACTCGGGCACCTTCCAACGGATCCAGCTCCAGGGCGTCCTGCCGAAGGCCATGATGTCTTGCACCCATAGCTGGTCGTACTCGACGTAGTTAATCCTCGGCGCCTGGTAGGCGCTGCCAATCTTCACGCGCTTGCCTGGCTGTATCGGGATTGGAACGATCTCGTCGTCCCGGATGATGTAAGCCATTACGTTCTCCTTTCAATAATGGATTGTTCTTTCTGCATACGTTTTCTTAGTTTCTGCTTAAATTTATAACGCTTAGCAATCTCCGCCCGACTCATCGTGGTTCGCGGTAAGTCCTTGCCGTCGCCGATCTTGAAGATCTTCGTCGTGTCGGCGCCTCGACTGTTCTTGATCCATCCAATGACGTGAACTGCGCGCTGTTTGTGCAGCGCTCGCAGATAGGTCCGCGCGGTGGCGGTGTGAATACCGGTCTCTGCGACGATCGTGTAATGCGAGGCGCCATCGAGAAGCATCTTGATCATCCTCGCGTACAGCAGCTCATTCATCTTGATCATGCTTCGACGTTCCTGCTGTACGAGTTGAGGAAAGCGCGAGCCATGGGCGGGAGCTGGCACTCATCGATCTGGCCAAGGAAGTAGCGCGTAAGGACCGAGCGCGCGTATTCCTCGCGGATCGCGGGATCGCCGAGCGATTTAAGGTCGCGGATGGAGTCGTCTAGTCTGGACAAGACTAGCTGTTGCAGAGCAGGGGAATAAGCCATTGTGATATCTCCTGTGCTGTAAAGATCAAAGCTCATAAACGCCCAGTTCTCCCGGGTTTATCCACTCGCTGTACAGGCCGTACTTCTTAAGCGCCTGGTCGACGGCTGGGTTTACCCCGAATTCCCAGTCCTCTCGGTTGTAGGCGTAGTAGTCGGCCCACTTGTACGAATCGGGGTGCTCTGCGTTGATCTGGAAGCGGCCGCCCATGTCGTCACGGACATAGACCGGCACGCCGATCTTCTTGAGTGCGTTGTAAGCAAGGTGGAATTGACGTTTCATGCTTGAGTTCTCCTGTCACTTAACAAGTAAGTCAAAGTCAAACTCGCTGCCGTCGGGCAGGGTGATCGTCGCGTCGACCGGGAAGTGCGGGTTGCATTCACGCTCGTCGAAGAGAGCGCCGGCAAGCTGCTCGAGGGCGCGCTCGCGCTTTGCTTTGGCACGGGGTAAGGGCCATTTGATCGTGTCGCAATCGCCTTCGGGGTAACTGTAAGAGAGCGTGGTTGGCGAGTTAAGACAGTCATAAACGATTTTGCCGTCGACCTCGGAGGCGCCGCCGTGCGGGAATGCGAGGCGGCCGTATTGAACTACTAGCTGGATGGTCTTCGAGTCGGTGGTGTTGGTTGTGTTCATGTAACCCCCTATGCCTTGTAAACGTTGGTCTTGCTGGTCATTGTTTTAACTTCTGCAACGGTGTCGAAGCCGCGGACGCCGCAGCCTGGGTCGTCGGTGAAGCAGTACTCGTCGCGGAGCGTCACGATGATGCTGTTGCCGATCTCGCGCTCGTCGTCAATGAATCGGATCCAGGGGCGCGTCGCGAGTAGCTTGTCGAGTGTCTTGGTCATGGCTGCTCCCGATTAGGCTTCGACCGGGTCGAAGATCGCGCAGTTGCTGTAGTCGCCAAGCACGCGGGTCTTGTACTTCTTGCCTTCGATCAGAACGATGTCGCCGTTGCGGACTGGCTCGTTGCTCTTGAGTCGGTCGAGCTCTGCGACGTCCCTGGCGCTGTAGTGGGACTTGAGCGTTGCGCCGTGCTGCAAGGCCCAGAGGATGCCGTCGCCCTGGACTTGGTAGTCCTGGCGGACCGAGCACTTGATGCGGACCGTGCGGCGTAATTTAACGAGCTCGATGGCGAACGTGTTTTCTTGATCGAGGGTTTCGGTAACGATGTTCAGTACTTGCATGTCGGACTCCTGTCTTAGGCTGCGGTTTTGTTGAGGTTGCCAATCAATGCCACGAGCAAGCCCTTGCTGGGCTCGACTGCTGGCAACCGTACGAAGCGGCCCGAAGAGCCCTGGCCTGCTCTATAGTGGTAGACGGAGTACCGATCGAAGCCGTGACCGCCGCCTGCTGCCAGGGCCTTGTCTACGATGGTGGTGGTAGTGCGAAACGCTTTGGCGATGTCGCTGATGAAAAGGTGCTCGCCGGTGCTCAAGAACCGGTCGATGACGTATTGGCGAATCGAACCTTCTTTAGTACCGAGGTTGGAAATCAAATAGTCTGGATTGCTCACACTGGACTCCTGTCGCGCCCTGGTGCCGCCAGGTCGGTAGGTCAAAAGCGACCACAGACGAATAATATCACAATTGTGATACATGTCAAGTCGCGAATATTACGACCTTTACGACAAGAGATAGGGCGTTGCTTTATGTCTGCTTGTTTGCATTAGCGGCTGCCATAGCCTGCATCAGGCCAAGCATCGCAACACGTTGTTGATCAGTAAGCGCGGTGTATGCGTCTATGAGTGCTGCAGTTTCGGCCATATCGGCGTGGTCTTGTGACTGATTTTCCATCAAACTCTCTTTAATACTGATTGTTGCACTAGTGGATAAATATACACCCTTTGTAGCTCATTAAATGAGCCACCTCATAAAGAGCTTGTGATACTTTAGCATTGTGATATATTGCTAACCAGCTATCAAGTTTGTTAATGTTATTTCAAGCTTTTTGAACGTAAGCCTTTGAAGCAGCGAGCAACATCATGCGACCAGATTTATCCATTTGTCGAAACGCGCGCACAAGCGCTCGTTCGTCTTCATCGATGAGGCCGGTTGCGCTAGGGTTTCCTTCACCAGTAAAAAACCAGTCTGGATTCATTTCAAGTGCTTCGACCAACCTAAGCAATGTCGGTGCTGACGGTTTGCGTGAACTGTCGGTCACGATGTTTGAAATTGCTGCTTGGGTGATACCGCATTTTTTCGCAAGCTGCACCTGGGTGTACCCGCGGTGCTCAATCATCCAGCGCAGTCGGTCTCCCCGTGTCATCTTCTTGAATTGGCTTTCTTCACTCATAGCATCTCTTCAGCATCGATTGGTCGAATTGAATTATCACAATGGCTATAATGCATTTTCTCACCACGGTTTTTGATCAGGCGCAAACACAACATGAATGTCAATCAAATCATTTCTCATTTCGGCTCTCAAGTGGCGGCAGCACAGGCGATCGGCGTCACACAACCCACGCTTTCTAACTGGAAAAAGCGCGGACGCGTCCCTCAACTGCAGCAGCTACGCATCGAACACATCACACGAAAACGTCTGCGTGCGGAACCGCACATATTGCTGACAGTATCACAAAAGTGAATTAATTAAAAATTTATCACATATCTTTTTAGGGCGAGGCTAGCGCGACGGCGCGAAAAGCGGGCTGAACCACCGCCTGCCTCAAGTCCCATGATTTCGTTGGTTCGTTCTGACATTGAGGTTCCAATGACAAGCTTTCTATCTTCAACGCCAGGCCATTTAAGTATGAGATGGGCATGATGGCTTCGGGCTTCCAAGATAATCACAATGCTTATAGTTTGACCAACAGTGAATTTCTCGGGCATCTTTTAAAAGCGGCGCCCAAGGGAAGCACGGTTTGGGTCAACGCATTCATCGGCAACCCTAATGGGGCTGACGCGAACTGGGGAGGCAAGGCGTACAACCCGGCTTTCTTGCGTACAGAAGTCGACGGTTGGGGGAGGCAGAATACCTACTTCTCAGTCGGTGCGGTCATCAGGGCTAAAGACGGGTCACTACATCGGCGCAAATCGCACTTTGCACGATTGTTGGCGCTAGTAGGCGACGACGTGTCGGCCGGCGACCTTCTAGGACGTGCGAGCTGGTGTCTTGAGACATCTTTAAACAATTTTCAGATCGGTCTCTTCTTAGACGCAAGAGACCCCGATTGCGCGAACCTCGATCTGGTTTCGCGTGTTGTAACGATCATGGCCGAGAAGGGCCAGATCAAGGCTGACCTGTCCGGCAACAACGCAGTCCGGTACGTCAGGCTTCCCGTTGGGCAGAACCAGAAGCCGCGAGACTCCGGGCATTGGACGCACCGCATGGTGACCTGGAACCCAGAGGTTCGCTACAGCCTGGCAGACGCAGCAGCGGTCTTTGGCATCGATCTGGATGAGGTTCGCAGCGCAAAGCCCAAGGCTAGCGAGAAGGCGACGATCCACCAGGGCGAGCAAGACGAGCGACTGCGCGTGCTCACCACCAACATCCTGCGCGGTGAGGCGCTGCACGACTCGATCAACATCGCAGCAGCAAGCCTGATCGCATCGGGAGCGGCACCAGGTGCGGTGGTCAATATCCTTCGCGCCCTGATGGATTCGTCAGGCGCACTTCGCGATGACCGCTGGCAGGCGCGCTACGCAGACATCCCGCGGTCGGTTTCAACTGCGCAAGAGAAGTTCAGGCTCGAGCCCAAGCTCTTGAATGCTTCGGTCGATCCGCTTACGGGCGAGATCCTGACCGAGCCAGACGAGGAGCTCTTTGAGCCCGTGTCATCGATCGTCAAGAGCCTCTCCTCGATCAAGTGGCTCGTGAAGGACTACCTAGAGATGGACGCGCTCTCGATGGTCTTCGGGCCTTCGGGGGCGGGCAAGTCGTTTGTGGTGGCAGACCTGGCCGCATGCGTTGCTACCGGCACCAGATGGATGAACAAGGACGTCAAGCATGGCGCCGTGTTCTACATCGCAGGCGAGGGCCACAACGGGCTGGCCAGGCGATTTGCGGCCTGGTCCAAGCATCACGGCGTAAAGCTCGAGGGCGCGCCCCTCTTCAAGTCCAAGCGTGCGATCAGCATGCTGGACCCCAATGCGGCGGACAAGGTCCGCGCTGAGATCGAACGCATGATCAAAGAGACCGGTCACGTCCCGGTGCTCGTGATCATCGACACGCTGGCCAGAAACTTTGGCCAAGGCGACGAGAACAAGCAGCAAGACGCCAATCGATTCATCGAGCACCTCGACACCTACATACGGCGCCCGTACGGCGCCAACGTGATGACGGTGCATCACTCCGGCCACGACATGGACCGGGCTCGAGGATCGTCGGTCTTCAAGGCTGCCATGGACCAGGAGTTCTGGGTCAAGGGCTTGAACGGGCAGATCGAGCTCACGACGACCAAGATGAAGGACGCCGAGCTCCCGCCGCCTCAGCGCTTCAGGATCAAGCAGATCGACCTGAACGTGGTCGATGAGGATGGCCAACCCATC
>JACCDP010167868.1_pt1 | contig 17025 bp, 14 predicted proteins | sample 7445841 | NCBI WGS metagenome assembly JACCDP01 (sample SAMN15323441, study PRJNA562643) | freshwater metagenome | isolation source: river surface water | place: USA:Blue River Watershed | collected 2017-08-17 | reverse complement strand
GGACCAGGAGCTGCGCCATCAGGACCAGGAGCTGCACCGATAGGACCGGGAGCTGCGCCATCAGGACCAGGAGCTGCACCGATAGGACCGGGAGCTGCGCCATCAGGACCAGGAGCTGCGCCATCAGAACCGGGAGCTGCGCCATCGGGACCGGGAGCTGCACCATCGGGACCAGGAGCTGCACCATCAGGACCAGGACCTGTGTTACCGCCTGCCAAGCCCAGAGGAGCGATTGGTCTATTTGAGAGCCTTGGTCGTGTTACTCCTGCTCCAGCACCCGCACCTGCACCTGCACCGCCTGTGCTTTCTCCTGTACAAGAGTCCAAGGAAGGTGATGAGCTTGAAAGTCTAATGAGCGATCTTAATTTGGATCAGGCACCAGCACCATCACCAGCACCAGCACCAGCGCCAGCTCCAGCTCCAGCTCCAGCTCCTGCATCACTATCTCCTATTGAGTTGCGCACGCAACCATCTCAAGCACCCGCACCTCCACCCGCTCCAGCATCTATAACAGACACTGAAAGTGTAAAGAGTCTAGGACCTGCACCGCCAGATGTACTCGACGAAGCACCAAATGCTGTTAGCGTGATATCTGCACCTTCTGATATTATTCAGCAGATACCAGCAAAGAATGCGCGCATAATCACTACTCGCGGTGATGGCTGGTGCTTCTACAGAGCGGTTCTGAAAGCTCTAGAAGAAAATCCAGTCAGTGACCGTAGAACGGCAGACAATAAAAATGCACAATCGTTTGCCAGAGAGATTGTTGAGTATCTGCGATCGAATCGTGATACATTCGAAGCTGCATTTAATTCAACCTTTGGACCAGGAAAGAACTCAAAAATTCCCGTAGAAGGGGTTCCTCAGAATTTGACGTTCGATTCATATTTGGACATACTTGCTCAGAATGAAGAGGATTCAAACTCTCCAAAAGTTTGGCCAGAGGTAGAAGAAGGTGTTGGTCAAGCAGCAGCCGCTATAAAAAACATAAACATAGCAGTATACGCTCTGCGGGATAACAGCTACAATTTAACAAATGTATTTGTAGTCCCAGATGCAACCAGAACAATCAGTCTTCTCATAAAGGATGGAAATCATTTCGATGTTATTAAGTTTACTCCTCCAAAAGATAAGCCCTTAGATATTTCAACAGGAATCCAAACTGTAACAAACGTTGGCGTTGTCGATAAAGAAGGGTTTAAAGATACAATTGAAACATTGATATCTTCGTTTATTGAGCAGTCATTACCTGGAACAACAGGAATAAAACCAATTGTAAAAGAGTACGCTCAGCTCGACGAAATTCTAGATAAAATTACACGCGAATCTTCGGGAAGCGAGTATGTACTTACACTGCCTGTTAAGGCAAACAATCAAGTCTACAAACTAGACGATTCTGTAGCCAAGAAAGGGTATAGAATACTACTCGTTATGAACAAGCCGGAAGTTTCATTCGAGTTTCTACTGTCATTGGGTGCTCCTTCGTCGGGTACAGAAATTAGCAACAAAGAAGGTATTTCGGTCGTGGCAGTCGCAAGAGAGTCTCCACTCCGAATGAAACCAAATACTGCCTTCTTACAGTACCTTCGAACAATCGCCACATCGTAATCTTTCCTCAACGTGTAAAATTAGTTTAGAAGTAAACAATAATGTTTAACCCTCTTTTTATGTTTGCAGGGTTCCTTTTTGGACTGGTGGTTACAAGTGTATTTGTTCCACCAAATATGAACCGCAAAATGCTGCCAGATCCAAAACGTCCTGACTTAATATACAAGAATCCTAACGTAGAGAATGGATTTTTCAGTATACGTTCTATAGAAGTACCGTGCACTTCTGAAACAGACTCTTTAAATATACTGTCAACGTTACACAAATGATGATACATATTGGCGACATTGTTCGCAAACCAGAGGCAAATAAATTTTTTTCGTTCGTGATTGGAGTAGGACTATCAGTTTTGATGTTTCATAGAATTAGAAAAGAATACATTGTTTCTGCTTTGGAAATTGATCAGCTGATAAACACTATTAGCAAGATAGACGGTAAATGTTATAGATTTAGAGTTACAGATGCGTCCGAACCCTCTGCGTAATTTCAATATGAAACATAAATGGACTCCACCCCGCTCGACCAACTTATGCCAACAGGTGGTTCCTCTCAGTCTGCACCCCCACTACCATCTGCGACGACATATACTCCGGTTATGACTCCAGGTACACAGACGTATACTCCTCCTCATCCATCTGGGAATGTTCTACCTGCGCCTGCAGTCAAGCATATCCTGCGTGGAATCATGACATATGTTGCAATCTTTTTGGGTGTAACTCTGATCTCTCTGACACCAATACAGTCTTTGATTCTTCGTTATATTCCTCACGCGTACAGTGGTTCCGGTGTCGTTTCACTCTACGGAGCCGCGTTCCTGGGTGGATTGGGTGTAGTAATTATTTACATTCTGCAGTCACTACTCCAGCCTCTAATCTAAGTTCAGTATGCCCTTTCATAAAGCGAGCGTTATAATAACTATGGGTCTACAAGACATACTAGATAGCCAACGCCAGCGTTCTCGCGGACCCTTTTATGACCCGGTTACGTCTCCGTTTGATAGAATTATTGTCGGAGATGCATTCAGGATAAACGAGAAATTTTTGCGGGCGTTCAACATTACACACATCATAAATTGTGCAGATCCATCTATGCGTAACCTAAATTATAAACCAGACAGATATGTATGCATCAATGCAATCGATAGTGAGGATGTAAACATTATTGAAACATGGTACCCGGCATTCAAAGAAGCTCTCGACACTTTTTTGAGAAGTCCATACTGTCTGAACGTATATGTTCATTGTCAAGCTGGAATGAATCGTTCAGCGTCTCTTGCTGCTGCATATGTTACAAAAACCTTTCGTGTGCCTATCGAACAGTGCATTGAAAGAATGGCTCGTCAGAGACCATGTGTTCTCACAAATCGTGCATTCGTCAAACAGTTAGAAGAATTCGCAAAAAAAGATGACTAAGAACAATATGTCATTCCTTTCTGGAAACAGTTTATGGTCATCTGGGGGAAATATTATGGATCGTATGTTTGGTCCCACATTTGACTACACAACTGGTATCAAAAAACCTGAAGATTTAGGTGTTTCTGACGACGGCAGTATCGAACAAGTGTTTACAAATGCGAATGCTGTAAAACAGTACACACAGCAACTGATTACTGGTCCGTTGCTAGGAAATGCCACATTCGTAGAGACAGGCGGTATGTGCGAAGCTCCTGGAGGAGGTATTATTCCGAGATGGTCATACGTTGACAACCGTATGCGCGGTTCTGATGTCTTACCTGAGAACATGCAACGGGCTCTCGGTTCAAGTGGAGATGTATTTAACGGAATTGTACCTGGAATGTTAGGAGATATTGTTGCGTTGAATCCTATAAAGCCAATCAACGGTCTGGTTCAAAGCGGAATACCAAAATGTAAAGCATTCAAATGTCCTGTAACAGACTCGCTCGGAAATTCGCAAGGAAATCAGACTCGGTTCGTAACACCTGGCTTTGAGATCAATCTTGGAAAGTGTTCGGAGGTACAAAACAGTAAGAGCTTAGAGGAAGATGAAGTTGCAAAGGTCGAGGCGCAAAAATCAAAGTTCGATGTACAGTATATTTATGAGGCGCAACCGTTCAAGTTTGTTGCTCCGACCGATTTGACGCCATACGTATGGTGGGGGCTGGCAGTTGCTGCTCTTTTTGGGGTAATTATCAAAAAAATATGATCGTCTAAACAATGAGTGCAGACGAGAGACTAGCTGCCGAAGGACTTGTTCGTATGAGCAAGGGTATGTGTGATGATCTAGCGTCTGATCCTGAACTCGAGAAGGTACTGACAGCCGAGTTAACAGCCATGCTCGGGGCAAGCGGCGGTAGACGCAAACGTATGCGAGGGGGTATTCGCGTTGGAGAGACGGTGAAAGCCTTAATGGCTGCATTATGCGCGACTGGAAGTATGGTATTCAATGAGATTACCGGCTATCCTTTACTGAAGATAAAGGGATTGACAGACAGGCTGAACAATTTGAATACTCCTGCAGGAAAGGCTGATAAGGATGCATTGATTTCTAAAGTAAAGACATTACTGAAGGCTTCTGTAGGAGGTATTGCTGTCGCAGATTTGAGCTCTCCAAGCTCAAGACTAGTGAAACTGGCGGTTGTTATTATAAGAGCACTAAATGAGGTATACCCGAATGCCTTTTACAGTTTGGAACGGTTGCCTACGCTCGCTGTTAATCTTATGACAATAGGTGTAGAAGCTGCGCCTATCATTAAGGGCGGTATTGTAACTGCTGCCGCAACATGGGCTCTTCGAATTGTATATAGACGTCTAGCCAAGCCTGCAGGAGAAAAGGCAGCCAGAGCAGCGATTACTGCTCGTGACTTTTTGCTGTCCGACGAGAGTGCAGACGCAGTTGTTGATGCCGTGATCGACCAGATACCCAGACTTGCAGAGATGGCGTTACAAGCTGGAAGCGGAGCTGTTCGTGCAGCTGGAACAGTGTGGGCTGGTAGACTACGAAATGCATCTGGTAAGTTTGTCGACAAGTCTAGAAGCGAGGCAGCGGCAATAGCGGGAGCTGTTGCAGCATTAGGTGTCCCTGCGGGTGCAGAGGCAGCAATGGCTTCATCGGGGGAGGCGGAGGCTGATGCTGTTGCAGAAGCCTCTCAGATCGTCGCGAGTTCGACCGGTAGCGGTCGCAGGCGCAAGACTCGTAAGCTCATTCGCCAGTCTAAAAAACGCACTTTAAGACGAAAGTACTAAAACTCATAAATGAGTGATGTTTTTAAAGTTAAAAAATCAAGGGAGACGAATAGTGGATGCACAAAATCCAAGGGCACACTAGATTCTTTGCATCAATCACATGTTGAAAGTCTTCGCAATAAGATGGATGGACAATCGATACGTCAACTAGAGGATAAAATTCGTAAGATCGAATCACAGTTATCCGAAATCCCAGAGAGTTCGTTTGAGTTCGAACACGTGTTCAAGCGTTCACAGCTTGAAAAGACATTAACTGAACTACAAAAGTCTTTGACGGATATCACATCTGGAAAAGAGATAACCAATTACTATCTAGAAAATGGCGACATTATGCTAGAGTATTACTCGAATCAGAAGAAGGCTGTTGCTCCAAAAGCAGTACTCTCGTCTGCGAATAGTGGGTCACTCACGACATTCGATAAGCTTTTCCACCAAACGGAAAGTGAGGTTCCTACCAAGAAAAAGATCTTTGACGAGTATGTTCAGCGTATGGGATTCTCAAATGGATTGTTAGTTACAGATGCAGCTGAAACTCTGAAAAAGATGGCTGAGCACTGTGGAGTATGTAATCTACCTCGTGAGGAACTCACGGCTGAAGGTATTTTGGTATGTCCGAAATGCGGATCAGAAGAGTACTCGCTTGTTGTTTCAGATTCCCCTGGTTTCCGGGATCCGCCAAAGGAGCGCAACAATTATGCCTACAAAAAGATGAATCACCTCAACGAAATTCTCAATCAGTTCCAAGCAAAAGAGAGCACAAAGATTCCAGATGAGGTCATGAACGAGGTAATTTGTGAAATCAAGAAACGTCGTATCGACAATATCGCATCCCTTTCAGAGCACGATATTCGCGATATTCTTAAAAAGTTGGAGCGCAATCGGTATTATGAACATGCAACGCATATTCTTTCAAGACTGAATGGTAATCCTCCTCCCACAATCACTGCAGAGATCGAAGAAAAGATACGTGCAATGTTTCAGGAAATCCAGGCACCGTTTCTGCTATATTGCCCAGATGACCGTCGCAACTTTCTGAGTTATGCATACATCATTTACAAGTTTTTAGAGTTACTCGAACTCGACGAATACAAGGTTCATTTTCAGCTACTGAAGTCTCGTGATCGTCTGATTGCACATGATCAGATCTGGAAGAAGATTTGTGACTATCTTCAGTGGGAGTTCATTCAGAGTGTATAACTTCGAGTAAAACGGGTAAAACTAACGTTTAAAGACGTGTAAACAACAGATATAATGCCAGTGTTTTATGCATCCGAAGTTGCAGCTCTTCTGGGGCTCAACAGATTCAAACCAAAGGACGAAGCACTATTTCGAGTTCTCTCAAACATGCCAAGATTCAAACCGCTGATTGAGCGCATCAAGGAAACTACCGGGGGTAAAACTTGTGCTGAAATCATAAATGAGGCTCCGCAGGATATCAAAGTATCTCTTGATAAGGCGGTTGGCGAGGCTGTCAAAGCCAGCAGCCAAAAGAGCATAGAATCCACAATGACTCAATTCAAGCAGGACACTACAAACGCTCTGCTCACAAAGGCTATCGAAGGGAAAGATGCTCCTTCAGTGTTTAAGACCGCCGCTACACGTATTCTCAAGAAAGAGACGACATACGAACAGGAAGTAAAAACGCTTGAGAGCTCAACAGTGGTTGATACACTTACTCGTGAAATTCAAAAACAGAGAGGTACTCGCATGGAATCAGCAGCCGAAGACAAGCATGCTGCAGATACTGGAAAGGCTGTAACCGATCGCGGAGCATCTGGTAGATTCGAGTGCGATGAGTACATCCTTGTAGGGTTCATCGATGGAATGCAAGACGGTAAAATTGTGGAGACAAAGAACAGAAAACGTTTCTGGAAGGAGCCTCCGAACTATGATCTTATTCAGTTGAGGTGCTACATGCGAATGAAAGGTAAGGTGTCTGGCGTTCTGCTTGAATGTTTTCCAAGCGGAGAGACGCGCAAAACCGTTCTCGAGTGGGATGACAGCGAGTGGGACGCAATTCATAGCGGTCTTGTCTCTGTTGCCAGTGAAATCGCAACAATGACAGCCGATCGTGCAGAGTCGATTGTTCGCAAGTGTCTGGTTTAAACTCACCAAAACGAATTTATGTTTTTTCTTCTGACAATATACCATTGACGCGAAAAATGCCACGCTGTAACGGAATCACAAACAATGGAATGCAGTGCACATACGCTGCAAAGAATGACACTGGACGTTGCGGCATCCATAAACACAATGACGCACAGACACAACACAAGGAACTCGCAACCCTTCGCCAACGAATGCAATTCATTCGAACTATGGATGAGATGTCACGAATCAACGTAATCCGAATGATGGCTGTTCGCACTATGAATAAGGAACAACTGTTGGTCTGTATTCGCGAAAGTGAAGATCTTATTCGCCAAGACTACGAGGGATACGACGGACCGTTCATTGCTAGGTTTAGAGATGTCATCTATAATCATTCATATCGTCGTGCAGCTGAACGCCATGTCCCTGAGCGTCTTCGCCATCAGGTCCATCTAGTACACGATTGGATGGACTTTATGCGTCGTGCTCTTATTATGCATGCCGGACCTGTATTTGCACATATTACGCCTCGCCAACTTTACAACAATGAGGAAGCGTCGCTTGTTGTTGTACCTCGTTTGATCGCATCGTGGGATGGATTGACTGAGCAAACAAAGATTGCATTTCGTCGCGCTATTAATAATCTCAGTGTGCTCGGACAGCCATTCGCTATTACACTGCGTACTCGTCTCTTGATGAATGAGCCAGCGCCTGCTCCACGTCCTGCGATTCAGCAGTTTGTGAATGATAACCAGAACGTACATCGTTCTGACACGGTAAAGTATATTGAGAATGTGTTCCGTCAGTTGAAGAAAATCGGGGTTCCCGAGACTCAACGCACACTCGGAGAGATTCTGGTACACTGCGTTGACATGAAGCCTGAGGCACAAGTTCAGATGGTAAAGATGTACCATGCAGGAGATCCAATCTATGAACACAAGCGCGCATACCCTCGTGCGCTCGATGCGGTGTGGGCATTCATTAGCCGTCACGAGAATAAGAATGAACTATATGGTCGGCTATCACAGGAGATGAACGACAACATCGGAATGTGTGCTCAGGGAAATCTGTCTCGCATCTGCAACGTTCTCTGTGGATATATTGAGGGATTTCAGCCGCCGGTTGCACAGGGAATCCTGGTACAGAACAAGATGGCAGCGATCGCAAACGATTCGGAGGGAAACAAGATCGAGCGCGCAAAGGCTGCTCTACGTGAACTTATGGTCCCCGAGTCTGACTGGGCTCCATGGATTGAGGCGTTTGATGAGTAACCAAAAACGGAAATCAATTATACAATGTTTTTTCATGCACCACAACAAAGATGCTGAAGTATCTTATGCTCTCAATGTTGGGAGTCACAGCAGTCGGGCAGATGTCAACGTCGTGTTGTGATCGACGTGCTCCAGAATGTCAAGCTCGGTATGGGACATGCATGGCATCGACTGGAGGATCGTTCCAATCGTGCGACCCGATATTCTGTGTTGGTGAACCGTATCCAATTCCAACGGTATGCTGCGACCCACAGAGCAGCGAGTGTAAGCTGGTATATGAGCGCTGTTTAATTGGAACATATGGAAGTACGACACTGTGTTCATCTGTATTCTGTCGTTCAGAGACTCCTACACCTACGCGTGCTCCTTGCTGCAATCTCGAGTTTATGAGATGCGAGACGATGACAAACATTTGCCCAGAGTCAAAGTGCTGTAACAAACTGCTGAATGTATGCCCTCCGGACGCACCAATTTGCCCAACGACGGGAGGCGGCGGTAGTGCAGATGTACCATCACCCACGATGACGCCGTTCCCTTCCCGATTGGCTGAACCTTCTCGCAGTGCATTCCCGTCTATGCCAGTTCTCTCAGACGTGTCACCATTTCCTTCACGAATGGTCGAACCGAGCAAAAGTGCGTTGCCTTCTATGCCAGTTCTCTCAGATGCATCACCATTTCCTTCACGAATGGTCGAACCGAGCAAAAGTGCGTTTCCTTCTATGCCAGTTCTCTCAGATGCATCACCATTTCCTTCACGAAGCGCAATGGTATCTCAGTCGTCGGACCCTACTAAACGCCCTCTCGTGGATAGCCCAACTGCGACTTTGCCAAACATGACACCTCGTCCTCTGCCAACGGTAGATCATCCTTCGCATCCACCAACACGTAAACCTCGCCCATCGCCAAAGTTCTCGCCATTTCCGAGTCCAAAGATTATCCGCCCTGTTCCATCAGTTCTTCCACGCGAGTTTGTGTCCGTAGCAAAGTTTGATAGTTTTAATCAGACAGAGATAACCAAGATTCCAAAGCTGAAAGAGATTCAAGTAAAACTATCTTGCATATTCCGCACGGCAGTCGAGAAGATCAAGATCCGAAATGTAACGATAATTAAGGAGAATGGTATTCGCCAAATTATCAAGTGGAATGCGACCGAGTTTGATACGGCAGATGTACCGGAAGTTGATTGCCTCGCACCAAATCGTCTCCTGCGCGGTCTGCAAGCATCTGTTTCAAACATAGAAGTCGAGTACGAGGTTGTAGATCCTCCAGCTGAGGCATTTACAATGGATGTTAGCAGTATTACTGCTCCAACTGCAAACGCCCCGACATCTTCTGAAAGCCAGAGTACGGTACAAGCAAGCTCTCAGCCTTCGCCCGTCGTCGTGGGTATAGTGGGTGCGGCAAGCGCACTTGTAGTTGTTGCAGCAGTTGTTGCAGTCATGAAATACATCGATCGTCAACGCCGTGTTTCACCTCTGAATACGCGTCAGCAGCGTGTGCGTGTATCTATGAATCCCCTAGAATTGGCGTCACGTTCTACCGTTGGATCGTCAACGCGATCAGCGTTTAATCCTCAACGTTCTAGGGTTTAAATAGTAACTGAAATCCATACCTAATGGACGGCGCAACAGAACATTGGGTTTTTCGTTATGGTCGAATGGAGTGGAAGTCTGGGCTTCAGTATGGCGTAGGTATCGGTATCGGTATCGGAACTGCTCTTACATACTGGGGTATGACTCAGGTTTGTAGGTGCCATTTCTGAAAACGGATTTGTTAGGTCTCGGGTTACAGGAGATTGTTGGAAAAATGGAGTCGTTTCTGCACACGATCTTTCTCCGCTCGCCCACGAATCTGTGGGATGAGTTCGAGTCTGAATGCCGCAAGTTTTACGAATCGCCTGCTCACTCGTTTACCGAGATGCGGGCGCGCGACAACAAAAAAGTCCGCGGAGATATCTTCGAGGACTTTTGTGTTGTGTATCTTCGCCATGTCCGTGGATATACGAATGTTTGGCGTCTTCCTGACGTACCTGCTGAAATCCTAGAAACGCTTTCAATGAAGCGTCAAGACTTTGGGATCGATATTGTGGCTGAGAAGGATGGAAAGTACACTGCAATTCAGTGCAAATACAAGAAACAGACTGGAAAGACAAATATCGTTACGTGGAAGGCTCTTTCGACATTCTATGCATTGTGCATGCGAACGGGACCTTGGGACAAGTATATCGTGATGACGAATTGCACGTATGTTCGTCACATGGGTAAGAAGACATCGAAAGATCTGTCTATCTGTCTGAAAACGCTACAAAAGACTACAAAGGAGCAGTGGACACGAATGTGCGGTCTTGAAGAGCACAAAATTGAGGAAGTGAAGAAGGTAGCATTGCCGAAAACGCCGGAAGAGTTGCGATCGATGCGTTTAGCATTCTTTAAGAAGAAGGAATCGATTTAGTGTATGCAACGTATGTCAAAAATACACCGTAAAAGTTCTTTGAAAGTGTGTCTATCAGATTGTATGTAATATTTTTCCATGCAGGTGAAAACGTTGCAGCAATCCCGTAGAACGACCAGAGTACTGTCATAAAAATGAAGAGAGGAAGGTTTGCATTCATGTTTTTTGTGACAAACGAGTCATAGATGATATAGAATGATCCGAATAACCCAGCAAATCCGAGAAGGTTCGAGGTGAAAAGATCAAGAACATTTATTTCAAAGAGGTATCCGAACATTAACATCAAGGCGTTACAGATGAAGACCAGTATTATTTTTGGTTTATGTTCTTCCCACACACTGCGAATCGTTTTCTTTTCTTTAGGACTATTGTTATAGTCGTAGTACAGTATAGTCGTGAACAACATTATTGGAGTGGTAATGAACCAATCGTAATAACGATAAACTGTTGCTTCTGCAACTTCTTTAAAATGATAAGAATACCATAAATAGTATGAAAACTGTACACCAGATACTAATGTTTCAAGACCAACAGTTGAACCTAGTATTTCATCCTCTGGATTTAAGTTTAAAGATAACCCATACAATCCTACTAGAATTGAAATGATTTGAATAGCTAGCGAAAAATATAAACTTCCTGTAAGAAGAGCCCTCATTACTTAATGCTATGAACAAAAACAATACTTGATCTAAAAGTAATAGTACGCGTTAATGTTATTGAAATATATTCTTTCGGTTTGTAGTTTAATCGCAGCTGTAAACGCGTGTGCAACACCTACATGCGTGTTTGCAAACCCCTACCTTCGATTCGGTTCGGGTTCAGAAACATCTGTAAATACACAAGGATTGTTCAACCAGCCTTTTTATTTTTCAGGTATCACAAGCGAGTGGTACAAACTGACATTTCATAACTTTCCTTTGGACACTGCAATTGGAACAGGAATAGGAAGTGCACATTGGTCTGGGACAACTGTTATAGACCTGTATACTCTAACGCCAACTAGTTCCACAACTGATTATTCGCAGTATGTTACAACAAGTGTAACTCCATCGACAACTATAGGATACGGTACAATCGTGGCATCAAGAACATATAGTGTAAATAGTCAAAACATTATATTCACAAACAAATTTGTTCTTGGATCTACAAGCAACTTTGTAAAGGTTGTGACGACGATCACAAACGCAGATACAAACATTGTAAACAATGCAAACATATGGGTTGGAACACGAGACGATTTTGTTGGAAACACTGATGTGAATGTAAAAACTCGTGGAAATCTTATTGGTGGAAACTTTACAGCAATCTCAAGCAGCACCGATGAATCGAGAGCTATAATGATCACAAATCCTAGTGAAGGAATACTTTTTTATTCGGATACCCCTGGAGTAAAAACAGCGTATTCGTGGTGCTGTAGTTTCGCGAATACATACAATCTAGACCCTTCGACGGTAGCACCATCAACTGTATCTGGAACTGACGGTTCTTATGCAATCGTTTTAAATATAGGAGACATCGGGATCGGAAACTCGTCAAGTATAACCTGGTACTATGCTGCCGGTGCTATTTCGTCGTTAAGTGAAGTCGTCGAGAGCGTTGCAGTATCACAACAGTTAGAATCTTCCGCAGCAGAAACGCCTACGACTACACCGAGTGAGACGCCTACACCGTCACAGACACGAACAGAAACGCGTACACAGACCGGCACTAGAACCCAGACTCGGAGTGGAACGCCTACAAATACAGAAACACCTACGAACACTGGAACTCCTACGAATACGCAAACATCTACCAATACAGAAACGCCTACAAACACAGAAACGCCTACAAACACAGAAACACCAACGAATACAGAGACCTCTACAAATACAGAAACTTCTACGAACACTGAAACATCTACAAATACAGCCACCGCTTCTGAAACACCCACATCTACTGAGACTCCAACGGCTACCGAGACTCAAACGCCATCCGAATCAGGTACAGAAACGCAAACTCCAACAAAAACAGGTACGAAAACGCAAACAAGTACACCGTCATTCTCAAGCAATTCAACAATGATTATGGAAGTATTCCCGACGTATCAACAAACATATTCGCCATTCTTTTCTGATAGTCCGAAACCTATAGTAGAAGATAAATCAAAACAGTACTCAACTACTGGAATAATTTTAGGAACACTTGGAATAACTGGCTTTATAGGCGTTGCAATAATGGCTATACTAAACGTCATACGAAATGTCAAAAAACCAGAAGAAAATGAACGACGTCCAAGTATAGAAAGCAGCTCTCAAATAAGCAGACAATCAAGTTCTCGGATAGACAGGCAGTCAAGTTCTCGTATAAGCAGACAGTCAAGTTCTCAGATAGACAGGCGGTCAAGTTCTCGTATAAGCAGACAGTCAAGCATAGCAGAGAGTGAACAAACGAGACGTCCGAGCGTTTCAACTGCTGAACCGGAAATCAGCAGAACAAGTAGTATTTCTAGAGTCTCAAGAACTGTGTCTGCATCTGATTCAGACTCAAGCGGATCGAAAGAGGTTATTGACATGGGTATATCTTCTGCATTATCGCCTCTTCCTCGTAGAAATAATGATAACGACGGTGACTTTTCATTAATAAAGGTAAGCAAGGACGAACTCAATGAAGTCATGAGTATTCTGAGACAGCGTAATAAGGCTGCTTCTGTCTACAAGTAAGTATCTACAACGGTCGCAGTTTTCATTCTTGTTTGTAAAAACATCATTACCGCTCCAACATCTTCGGTATCGAGTTGAAGCAGTGTTGTACCTTTTTTGTGTTTATTGTCATCATCCGTGTTTGTTTCATGCACTCTCAATGCAGATGAAACATACGCAGTTACAGGCGTTTCAGCAATATCATCGTTATCCCTGTCATCAATTGCAGTTTCACGAACAATTGCAACAGATGAAACATATGCTGTTACAGGCGTTTCAACAAGATCATCGTTATCATTGTCATCAATTGCAGTTTCACGAACAATTGCAACAGATGAAACATACGCTGTTACAGGCGTTTCAACGAAATCGTCGTCATCGTCATCGTCGACGTTACTTTCTGGTATATTTGGGGTCGTTTGTTTAGACGTTTTTGAACGTAAAACTTGAGAAACAGCAAGAGCAAGCATCCCAGATACTGCCACAGAACCTAAAACAATACCCGTGATTCCGTCTGATGATTTTGGAGCAGGAGTTGCTTGCGGTGTTACTCCCGCAACAGCAGGCGTAATTCTCTGCACATTCGCAATAATAACAGCTTCTTGAGTTATTGTAGATGTTACACTAGAAGAAATAGAACTTGACAATGATGCAGACAGCGTTGATGATAGCGAAGATGTAACCGATGATGAAGATGATGAAGAAGATGATACAGATGGTGAAGCTGAACGGGATGACGACACCGTTGGGGAAACGGTTACAGACTGGGTTTTCGATACAGTCGGAGAACCTGCAGGAGTAAAGCTTGACGAGGTAGATGGTGTTGGGGATACAGAATTGAAATTGATAAACATATTGAATGTATATCTGCAAACCGGACTCTCATTCACAAATGTCATCGTAGTCGTAGCCCCATACTGATAACGCAGTGTGGCACTTCGAGTGTAAGGACATGAAAACGTAGATCCTTGGGTATATGAACAAGTACATATTCCAGGTGATTCTGTACATGACGGATTTATACCTAACATTAATGGGGCAGGATTATATGCATGAGACGCATTAATACCATGAACAACTGTGTAATAACCGTCAGTGTATACCTTTCCGTAAAGTAGATTGTGTACTACATAGCACATTCCTGAAGGAGATACAGAGGGTGATCTGGAAATCGATGATGAAGGAGATTCTGACGGTGTTTCAGACGGCGTTTCTGACGGAGTTGTTGAAGGTGATGGTGATGGAGACGGAAAACATGGATCGCATATTGATACTGAACCACCATTCTGATAATATAAATTTGTAGATGATGATGAATTCTCATAATAGTAACCTATCAGGTCCGTATCGCTAGAAAAACATCTACACGGACCCAACGGAGTTTCAAACGAATAATATTGATATGCAAGTGCAGGAGGTCCACATGCGTTGTCGCATTCATTGACAGGATATACATATGTTGTCATCGCAGAATTTGCCAAAGGATCGACAGTAAATGAGCATGGACATTGTGTGGCTGCAAAGACTCCAGTTATTCCGATTAATACCCTACCCCACATTATTTTTACAACGCGGTACAACAAAACGAACTATTTGAACACAAAAGGCAAGTTAGACTACCAAAATGCTGAAAGTAATCGACATCACGCAAAAGGCTCCCGAGATTGAGAACCCATACTCTTTTCCTCTGGATCCGTTTCAAAAGTTTGCACTAGATGCCATCAATAAGCACGAGAACGTTCTCGTGACTGCAAAGACCGGTTCCGGAAAGACTCTTGTTGGAGAATACCAAATCAAGGTATCACTCGATCAAGGTAAGCGCGTGTTTTATACGACGCCGATCAAGTCCCTTTCAAATCAAAAGTTCAATGATCTGAAAGAGATGGGTATCGATGTTGGGATTATGACTGGCGATGTCAAGTTTGCTCCTCAATCTCAAGTGGTTGTTATGACCACAGAGATCCTCTGCAATCTTCTGTACAAGCGTGGCACGCCGAATGAACAGTTTCTAGAGCTGTCTCTCGATGACGTGAACGCAATCGTATTTGATGAGGTTCATTATATCAATGATCCTGATCGAGGTATGGTGTGGGAGCAATGTATGATGCTTCTACCAAAGGGTATCAACCTTGTTCTGCTTTCTGCAACTATCTCAAAGCCTGAGCCGTTCGGAGAGTGGCTCGCAAATGTTCGGGGTACGAATGTTCATCTCATCTCTACGACGTATCGTATCGTTCCTCTGCAACACATGGTAGGAGACGACGTCATCATGGATGACAAAGACAAGTTTCATCCCGAGGTGTACAACCGATGGCTAAAGAAGCTTGACAGCGATCGTAAAAAGTTGAAAGACCATACAGCAAGCGTTCGTGATCGTCGTCTTGGTGGCTACGAGGATGGTCCAATTCATCGTGATGTTAACGATCATTCCTTCATCCATCAGTTGAACGAGACGGTACGCAACATGGAGACAAAGGAGCTTCTGCCTGCACTGGTATTCTCGTTCTCCCGTGCAAATTGCGAAAAGTATGCTGCACTGATCGAGCCTGATCTTCTGACGAGTTCGGAGACCGCAGCTGTCAACAATATTGTGGAGTTTCATCTTCATCGTTTCCCACATGTGATTGCGAGTCCACAGTGTCACAAGCTCCGCGACCTACTGAAAAAGGGTATCGCATTCCATCACAGCGGTCTTCTTCCGATGTTGAAAGAGATTATTGAGATTCTGTTTGCAAAGGGTTTGATCAAGCTTCTGTTTGCGACCGAGACGTTTGCAGTCGGTATCAATATGCCAACAAAGACAGTCATCTTCACTTCTTTCAAGAAGCACGATGACAAGGGTTTGCGAATGTTGCGCACCGACGAGTACATTCAGATGGCTGGACGTGCGGGTCGACGTGGAAAGGATACGAAGGGCTATGTGTATTATCTTCCTGATCGTGAGCCATCCTCTCTGTTTGAGGTTCAACAGATGATGACAGGTAGTCAGATGACAGTACAGTCCCGTATGAAATTCGATTACGACTTTCTGTTGAAGGCTGGTGAGCACTGGAAAGAGATTGCGGAAAAGTCGTATTGGCGTGAACAACACCGCAAGATTGTAGAGGGGTGTAAAAAGGAGATTGAAACTACACGTGTAAAGTACGATACTGCGAAAGCATCGCTATCTGACCGCGAAATCAATGATTTCGAGTTTCGTTGCCAGCTAGAACTACTCGTAAAGATACATGTGAATTCCACACAAAAGGATGCGCAGCGCAAACTAGAACAGTGGAAGAACTCTCATGTTGGTCCTCGTTGGAAGACTGCATGGGATACATACCAAATGTATATGTCACTAGAAGATCAGCTTGAAAAGATGACTGCTCAGGTTGCAGATCTAGAAGATTATGAAGCCGAAGTGAATCAGCGTATCCAGTTTCTGTCAGAGTTTGGGTTTGATAAGATGCCTCTCTCTCAGATGGCTGCAAATGTACATGAGGGTCATTGTCTGTTGATGCCGATTGCGTACCATCAAAAACTGTTTCACGGGTTGTCGACACCTGAACTCATCGGATGTCTAGCAATCTTTGTAGATACCGAACTCGGGAATAGCGATGAATCCCGATTCACAAACGAAATGTGCACTCGTATTCAAAAGTTCTATAAAATCGCAAAGACGATGGCTGCGCGTGAAGAGGCGATGCAACTAGAGTTTAGTAAGTGGGATATGGAGTATACGTG
>JACCDP010492771.1_pt1 | contig 17029 bp, 8 predicted proteins | sample 7445841 | NCBI WGS metagenome assembly JACCDP01 (sample SAMN15323441, study PRJNA562643) | freshwater metagenome | isolation source: river surface water | place: USA:Blue River Watershed | collected 2017-08-17 | reverse complement strand
TGCCGCTTGTCGCAGCGCGTTGAGGCTAATGCTATTTTGACGATGTCTTTTTCAGGGTATACTGCCTACAAAATTGCTTCTCAACGCCCAAAAGCGCAAATCTATGTCTTCACAAGTAACAAACAAATTCTTACGCAATTAAACCTCATTTGGGGAGTTCGTGCGTTCTATTACGACAAACAAATCAGCACAGATCACACCATCGCAGACATAAAAACGATGCTTAAAAATATGGACATATTGCATTCAGGTGATCTCGTCATCAACATTGCATCCATTCCGTTAGAAGAAATGGGAGGCTCAAACATGCTCAAATTAAATTATGTCGAGTAATGTTAAGTGAATATTAAATTTATCTTTACATTACTTATATTTATTTGCAACCTGTTTCTCTTTTCGAATGTCTTTTTTCGATGGCTAAAATGGGGTTTAAAAGTTTACAATAAATGAAGAAAAACAAACTCTTCTGCATCTTGACAATGCACCTATTGTTCGCGGTAGGCCATGCACAGTTACCTGCTCAGCAATGGATCAATCGATATGACGGCGTAGGTGATTATACCGATGCATACAATTGTGTTGCAACGGATGCATCAGGAAATATTTTTCTCGCTGGATATACCGTGAGTACAAACCTCAGAAAAGATTATCTTCTGGTAAAATTGGATGTGAATGGCAACACGCTTTGGACCAAAACATACAATGGCCTGGGAAACAAAGACGATGAAGTATTGGCTTTGGTGCTTGATCTCAATGGAAATGCTTTTATAACCGGGTATTCGCGGGGGAATAACACAGGAGATGACATCGTTACAATGAAGTATGACGCAGGTGGGAACCTCCTTTGGTCTGTGACTTACAATGCTGTATCCAATGAAAATGACGCGGGCAATGCCATCGCCTTGGATGGTTTTGGAAATGTGATTGTAACTGGTCAAAGTGACATTGATGGTTCATCCATCGACAATGATAACATGGTCACCATAAAATACTCGACCATTGGAGCCCAATTATGGGTGGCAAATTTCAATGGTACTGGAAACAATAGGGATCAAGGAGAAAAGGTAATGGTAAGTCCTGCTGGAAACGTCTATGTAACCGGGAGAAGTAGCAATGGTTCTGATGATGACATCGTCACAATAAAATACGACGCAAGTGGCACACCACAATGGACAAAAATCTATGATCGAGTGGTTGATGATCGACCTTATGACTTGAAAATGGATGCTACTGAAAATGTATATGTTGCCGGAAGATGCAACAACGGCCTTGATGACGATATGGTGGTACTGAAATATTCAGCAACAGGGGCTGAATTATGGGCTAATGGTGTGGTCTATGCCGGTGCGGCAGGAGGGGATGACCGTGCCTATAGCTTGGCCCTTGATGGCGCAGGAAATGTGTTTATCACAGGAAGAACGGACACGGATAACTCAACCAACATCAGTTACGATTACTGTACATTAAAATTCAATGGCTCAGGAGTTTTGCAGTGGACAAAAACATACAACGGCACAGGAAACAAAGACGATGAAGCGGCCATGCTCACACTAGACGCCAGCGGAAATGTTTTCGTTACCGGAAGATCAGATGTCAGTGGTGGTTTGGTCAGTGATTATAGCATTCGGACAATTGCCTACAGTTCATCGGGAATAGAACTATGGACTCAATCATTTCAAGGAGCAACTGGTATGGATGATGAAGGCTTATGCCTCACCATACACCCTGCTGGCAACATCATTGTTGCCGGGAAATCAGAAAATACAGCCGGACAAGCCAGCGCAGTTGTTGTAAATTACCCAAATAGTGGTGGCCAGCCAGTTTGGTCAAAAGTGTACGATGGCAGTGGTGATAATTCAGACAATATAAACGCACTCGTGGTTGACAATCAGGGGAATAGTTATGTGGCTGGATATACATACTCTAAAAACAACCTGCGCGACATGCTAGTAATGAAATTGAGTGCAGCGGGAGACACCTTGTGGACACGCACATACAATGGCACAGACAACAATACAGATGAAGCCACGGATATCAAAGTGGATTTGCAAGGAAATGTTTATGTTACAGGATATTCCAAAGAGAGTGTTACGGACTACGATGTCACCACTATTAAATACAGTTCCTCGGGAACTCAATTGTGGCTTGTACAATACAATTATACCGCTGTAAATGGTGACGATCGGGGAATGAAACTGGAACTGGACAACATCGGTAATCTTTATGTTTGCGGGACCTCAGACAGCGATTTGAGTGCCATAACAAATAACGACTATTTACTGATCAAGTACAATACCTCCGGTTCTCAATTGTGGGCAGTGCGCTACAATGGTTTAGGCAATCTGGACGATGAGCCTGCAGACATGGCTTACCTGAGTTCAGGGAAAATAGTTGTTACAGGAAGAAGTGAAAATGGTATTGATGATGATTACGTTACCATTTGTTACAATAACTCAGGTGCACAGCAATGGTTGCAAACATACAATGGTTTATCAGGTGATGACCGCCCAGAAGATCTCTTCGTAAATATCAATGAACTTATAGCAGTGACTGGGAGAAAATTCAATGGGATTGATAACGATATTGCAACTATTTTATACACAAACACGGGCAACCAGAATTGGGTGCATGTCTACACTGTTGGTGCCAATGACGAAAAAGGAGAAGCAACTGCCATAGATTACCAAGGAAACGTTTTTGTTGCAGGTTCATCAAGCAATGGCGTGCAAAACAATATTATTGCGTATCGTATTAATGCCAATGGAACACAATCATGGACCAACACCTATGCAGGTGCTGCAGGTTTAGATGATGTGTCAACCGATCTCATGATCGATGGAATCGGGTGTTTAATTGTGGCTGGAGAGACAACCGTACAAGGTACAAACAATGCACATACCGATTTTTTCTTGAGAAAATACACAGGTACCGGAGGTATCATTTGGACATATACTTATGACAACCAGGTGCAGGGTGATGATGGTATCAATTGTATTGCACGCGACGCGAGTAACAACCTTTATTTGGCAGGTAATAGTTATTCAGTTGGTGGCCAAAAGGACGCAACGGTAGTCAAAATAGATTCACCTGTTTCTTTGGAAGAACTTGCGATTAATCACAATACGAATGCAGCACCCAACCCATTTGTAGAGGGAACATGCATTTCATTGGTTGATTTTGAAAACAAAGAGTGCATCTTTGAATGCTACAACTTACAAGGGGAACAAGTGCGCCAAGGTATCATTCATTTTGGGACCTATTATCTGGAAAGAAAAGATTTGAAGGCAGGTATGTATTTTTTCCGCATTCTTGATGAAGGAGAAATTATTGGTTCAGGAAAATTGATTGCCGAATAATAACTGAAATGAAACTATCGGCATCCATAACAGCTATTCTGGACTTGTTTCAGCCCATTACATTGAATGAAATGGATGCCGTGAAATTGATGAACCGTGTAGATACAAAATTTGCTTTCAGTTTTGATGATCTGCAACGGATACTGCCTCAACTTGCAGCAGATTACAAACTTTTAGAAATAGAAGGAACACGAACACCTTTTTATGAAAGCTTATATTACGATGACAAGGACTTCCTGTTTTACAAAGACCATCATGCCGGAAAAACCAATCGATTCAAAGTTCGGTTTAGAAATTATGTAGAATCGAATTTGAGCTTTTTGGAAATCAAGCACAAAACAAAAGGAAGAACCAAGAAAAGCAGAATCATCGTCGATCAAATCCATGGTGAATTGAGCGAGGAGGACAAGAAATTTCTGCTAAAGAACATCCAAACACCCGTGCATTTAGTGCCTAAATTATGGAATTCCTTTCACCGGATGACGTTGGTAAACAATGAGCGTAAGGAGCGCCTAACACTCGACTTTGATTTGAAATTCAAATGGGAAGAAGAACAAAAGAGTTTTGATAATTTGATTATTGCCGAATTAAAACAAGAGAAATTCAATAGAAATTCGCCTTTTTATTCGTTGATGAAAGCCAATATCATTCGTCCTTATCGATTGAGTAAATATTGTCTGGGCACAATTGAGATCTATGGAAAAGAAAAAATAAAATACAACCGCTTTAAAGAGAAGCTACTAAAACTTAAAACGATCAACAATGCTACTACCCCTGCTACTTGAGTTGAAATCGAAAGCCATACCGGCTTCTGATGCTTTGATCACATGGATGAATACAGATGATGTGCTCAATTTATTGCTGCGTTTGGCGCTCAACCTGATTTTCCTCACTGTTGTCATCCGTTACCTATACTATCCTAAAACCAAAAGAAAGGATTACCTTTTTACTTATTACCTGATCGGTTTAATAACTTTTTTCTTGTGTTTCAGTTTGAAACGGCTCGACATCGACACCGGTATGGGACTCGGTTTATTCGCCATCTTTGGTATCATTCGCTACCGAACCGATGCCATAGAAATCAAAGAAATGACCTACCTTTTTCTGGTGATCGGATTGAGTGTTGTCAATTCATTGGCCACAAGCAAAGTGAGTATTGTTGAATTGCTTATAATCAACGGAACAGTTATCGCCATAACCTATGGACTCGAAAACCTGTGGTTGATCAAACACGAAACCAGCAAAATTGTGAATTACGAGAAAATTGATTTGATCGTAGGCTCTAGATATGAAGAAATGAAAGCTGATCTTGAGCAACGGACAGGTCTAGTTATCAACCGTTTTGAAATAGGAAAAATAGATTTTCTTCGCGACATCGCTCAAATACGCATCTTCTATTATTCTTCCGATCAAAACTTCTCAAGTTTCGGTCAAACGGACAACCGATAGTGTTGAAATATTCCTGCGATTTTTAAACTCTTCAGGACTTGTTTTGCGGACAACTAAGTATATTTGTATCCGCAACAAACAATCTTTGAAGGTATGACCTCTTTTTCAAAACGACACATTGGTCCGAACGCTGCTGAAACAAAAGCAATGCTCGATAAAATCGGCGTGAATTCAATCGCTGAACTGATTGACAAAACGATTCCCGCTCACATTCGGTTGAACCGCGAATTGCAGATCGAAGCTGCGATGAGCGAACAGGAATACCTACAGCACATCAGTCAATTGGCTGCAAAGAACAAGGTCAATAAATCCTTCATTGGCATGGGTTACAATGAGACCATTGTGCCCTCAGTTATTCTCCGAAATGTGTTGGAAAATCCGGGATGGTACACCGCTTACACTCCCTATCAAGCCGAAATTTCACAAGGAAGATTAGAGGCCTTGTTGAACTTTCAGACAATGATCATTGAATTGACCGGACTGGAAATAGCAAATGCCTCACTTTTAGATGAAGCTACAGCTGCTGCTGAAGCAATGATCATGTTCTGGAATTCTCGTTCTCGAAATGATGTAAAAGAAGGTAAAAACAAATTTTTCGTTGCTGCAACCTGTTTCCCTCAAACGATAGATCTCATCAAAGGAAGAGCTAAAAACCTGGGCATCGAACTCGTCATTGCTGACGCCTTTGCTCCTGATGCATCCTATTTTGGTGCACTCACGCAATACACAAACGTAAAGGGACAAATAACCAACCTCGAACATTTTATTTCAAGTGCTAAATCCTTTGGCATTCAAGTCGCTGTCGTAGCCGATATCTTATCGCTCGTGCTTCTTAAATCTCCAGGATCATTTGGCGCAGACTGCGTGCTTGGTAACTCACAGCGCTTTGGCGTACCAATGGGTTATGGCGGTCCACATGCAGCATTTTTTGCAGTAAAGGATGAATACAAGCGCAATATTCCGGGAAGGATCATCGGTGTATCCAAAGATGCCGACGACAATCTGGCTTTGAGAATGGCATTGCAGACCCGCGAACAACATATCAAACGTGACAAAGCGACTTCAAATATCTGCACAGCGCAGGCTTTACTAGCTGTTATGGCAAGTATGTACGCCGTTTATCACGGACCAGATGGACTTCGTCAGATCGCCAATCACGTCAATGAATTGGCTTCGAAAACAGCTGCTGGACTAAGAAGCATGGGGATTGAAGTCGGTAGTGATCAATTTTTTGATACCCTTTGGTTGAAAAATGTGGATGGCAAAAAAATACGTTCCATTGCAGAAAACAAAGGAATGAATTTCAATTACCTTTCTGAAAATGATGTGACGATCAGCTTTGGTGAGCCGCACACCTCAAGTGATGCTGACAACATTCTGGCAGTTATTGCTGAAGCCACCGGAAAGAACAAGGTTGATCTTGCAACGAGTGCGACCAGTTCTATTTCGAATGAACAATTGAGACAGGACGCCATACTCACGCATCCCACCTTCCATTCATTTCATTCCGAATCCAAGATGATGCGCTACCTGAAGCGCTTGGAAAACAAAGACCTTTCCTTGGTTCACAGCATGATTCCACTCGGATCGTGTACCATGAAGTTAAATGCTGCTTCAGAGCTAATGCCAATAACGAACCCTCAGTTTGCCAATATGCATCCATTTGCACCAGTAGAGCAAGCAAAAGGATACCACGAAATGTTTGTTCAATTGGAAAAAGACCTGTGTGAATGTACCGGTTTCGCTGGTATCTCCTTGCAACCAAATTCTGGCGCACAAGGCGAATATGCCGGTTTAATGGTTATCAAAGCATACCATGAATCGAGGGGCGATTTCCACCGAACCAAAATGATCATTCCGTCCTCAGCGCATGGTACCAATCCTGCTTCTGCTGTTATGGCAGGATTTGAGGTTGTGGTAACCGGATGTGATGAAAACGGAAATATCGACATTGCTGAATTAAAGCAAGTTGCGACTGACTTCAAAGATACGCTAGTTGGAATCATGGTAACGTACCCATCGACACATGGTGTTTATGAAGAAGGAATCAAAGAAATTACGTCCATTATTCACGAAAATGGTGGACAGGTTTACATGGATGGTGCAAATATGAACGCACAAGTAGGATTGACCAACCCAGGAAATATCGGTGCTGATGTGTGTCACCTGAACCTGCATAAAACCTTTGCAATCCCCCACGGTGGTGGTGGACCAGGCATGGGCCCTATTGGCGTAGCCGCGCATCTTGTTCCTTTCTTACCGAGCAATCCGGTGATCAAAACTGGAGGTAACCAAGCCATTCATGCGATTTCAGCTGCTCCTTTCGGTAGCGCGTTGATATTACTCATTTCCTATGGCTACATCAAAATGCTTGGCGGCAGTGGTTTGCGCGAATCTACTGAAATGGCTATTGTGAATGCCAATTACATCGCCACTGCATTGAAAGGACATTACGATATTTTATATACAGGTAAAAATGGAACGGTCGCACACGAGTTAATCCTCGATTGCCGCGAAATCAAGAAAACAGCCGACGTGGAAGTGGCAGACATTGCCAAGCGACTCATCGATTTTGGCTTCCATGCACCGACAGTATCATTTCCTGTTGCAGGCACGCTCATGATCGAGCCAACCGAATCAGAGGACAAAGAAGAATTGGATCGCTTCGTTCAAGCCATGATTAAAATTCGTGCAGAAATACGCGCCATTGAAGAAGGTACATACGACAGAGAAAACAACCTGCTCAAAAATGCACCACACACCGCAAAATGCATCATTGACAGTGCATGGAACTACCCTTATTCCCGGGAGGATGCAGCCTATCCATTGGATTATTTGAGAGAAAATAAATATTGGGTACCTGTGCGTCGAGTTGACAATGCTTTTGGCGACAGAAACCTAGTTTGTGCTTGTCCGAGTGTAGAGAGTTACATGACGGTGACTGATTAAGGAATATTTTCATTCTTCTTTCTCAGGATCAATTTATTTCGCTAGGCAACTATTCGTTGAATGGATACGTCTGTTGATTTGTTACATTTAAAAATACTGCTATGAAAACGCTTGTTAAAATTCAATTTACGATTGGTTTGCTCTGTATGATGAGCACCTTCGCATTCAGTCAAAGTTTTTCGCTCACTTCCTTGACAACACCTAATCCAACGGTATCTCAGTGCGATACCTTGGTTACAATTGGTATTGCTGCTTTGCAAAATACCTCCACCACTGCAGATTATAACCTCACATTAAACGGAAACAATTTCGGACCATCGCAATTTAGTTGCATCATCAATTGGGGAGATGGGTCTACCACAACACATCAAGGGACGACAACAGTTAGCGGTGCGCCAATAACTTGGGGTCCAAGCTTATCTCATGATTACAATGGCCCTGGATCCTACACCATTACCGTAATGGTAACCAATCCGGCCAATGGTACCTCAGTAAATACAGTACTTTATTATCTTCTTCAGTCATGTGCTGGCCAATTGTTCACTTATGTTTACATGGATTGTAATAATGATGGCGCCTATGAAAATGTGTCTCTCGGTAACATTCCAGTCTCCTATTCAGGAAACTCAACAGCACAGGCAAGTACCAACTCTAGCGGGATTGCAGAGTCGTTAAACATGCCCTTTGGTTCATATACATCGAGCATCGATCAGAATTGGTTGACAACAAACAATTATGTTGTTTCACCAGTAAGCTCAGTTTCCATGACCATAAATAGCACGAATTACGTCGACACGGCATTCATTATTCTTAACTGCACCTCGGCACCAAACCTTTGTATCAATGGGGTGGCGTTTTGTGACGCAAACAGCAATGGGGTGTATAATTCTGGGGAAACCGTTTTTGCCAATGTCCCGCTTCAAATCAATAACAACGGGATAAATTATACTGTTTACACGAATGCAAACGGCTATTACAGCTTAACCTATAATGGTACGGTTGGAAGTCCAACTGTAGTATCAGTGAACGGCTTGTGGATGTCGCAAAACAATTGTACGACCCAATCCATGGCAACAACCTACCTTGCGACGGGTTGCAGTTCACCAACAACAGCAAACATTCCATTCATTTGTGTTTCATGCAACAGCAATTCTTCCTGTGCTTCAGCTCTCGTTTTCTGTGATGCAAATGGCAACGGTGTTATGGATGGTTCAGAGAATCCTATTGTTGGTGCTCCAATAACCTTTACTTCCGGCAACAATCCGATTACTGCTTACACAGACAGCAGTGGCTTTGTGCTCATTTGCGGTAATTATTTCTCAACTCAAACAATAACTGCAACTATCAATCAATATTGGTTGGCTAACCATGGCTATACTACTACGAATCCTTTTATTACGGTTATTGCATCAACAACCACAACCCCGAATCCGGGTATGTTTGCCATCAATTGCAACGGAACAAGCAATCTTTGTGCGGACCTTTGGACAACTGTAACACCTTGGATTGGCTATTACCAAAATTCCATTGCGCACATCAAACTCAGCATCGGAAATTATGGCCCAGGTACAGTGGCAAATGCTGTCGTGACAATGACATTCCCAGCCGGAGTTTCGGTTAACACTTCATCCATCAGTCTGCCTGGCTATTCAATCAGCGGAAATACCATCACTTGGAATCTTTCCAATTTGAACTCCAATTATAGTTTTGTAGACGTCATTACATTCAATGTTCCTGGAGGCCTTATCAATGGTGCACAGCATTTCTACACCTCCACAATAACACCATCCGGAACAAGCACGGACTGTTACAGTGGTAACAATGCTGGCAGTTTACTGCAAATACTAGGTAACAGCTACGATCCCAATGATAAAACTGTTGATCACCAGCAATACATGTCGACAGTTGAGCAAAACAACCTAACTTATAACATACGTTTCCAAAACACAGGTACTGCTCCTGCGCAAAACATTTTCATCATTGATACGCTGAGCTCAAACCTCGATTGGAACACATTCGAATTACTAGAAGCCAGTCATCCGATTCAAATTGTCGACTTAGGAAACGGCATCAAACGCTTCGAGTTCAATAGCATCTGGTTGCCGGATAGCACTACAAATGAACCTGAAAGTCATGGCAACTTGGTATACCGCATCAAAGAATTGGCCTCCAACCAGGATGGATCGGAAATTTACAACACCGCCTACATTTATTTTGACTGGAATGCTCCAATTGTTACGAATACGACCTACAACATCAATACTTCGGTTGGTCTGAAAGAACTGGTAAACGAATTCTCTCTGGCCCCTAATCCGGCGCATGATAAAATTCACATCGAATGCACAGAACGCATGCGAAGTGTTCAAATACTGGATCTATCAGGAAAACGTATCCAACGAATCGAAATAGATGAAAAGCAGTTGACGCTTCCCCTCACTCATTTGACAAGTGGTGTGTACTTCATCTCAGTGGAGACCGACAAAGGCATAACAACCAAGAAATTCATCAAAGAATAAATTAGCGACATATTTTAACAATAAAAAACCACCCCAGAAGGGTGGTTTTTTGTTTGAGTCCTGCGACTATTTTAATTTAAACAAAGGATTAGGGTTTAATCAATCCTTCTTCACAAATGCTTCATACGATTTCAACTCAAAATACTTGATACCGGCTTTTTCAGTTGCTGATTTGTATTTTGATAGCTGTGCCGTTTTAATCGCCTCAAATTTCTTTTTGTATTCAGCCAATTGTGATTGATACAACTGAACACTCTCCAATTGAGATTGTGAAGGTTCACCATAATAAGATGCGATTACCGAGTACAATTCCCCCATCTTTTCTCGAAGTTGATCCTCCCCTGCTCCCACATAATTGTCTCCTTTAGTAACAACCAACACGTCTTTCAACAAATTAAGATCTGAATTCAGCTTTTTGGCTTGCTTCATTAAAGCAGGATTTTCTTTCATTACTTTATCGGTATGTGACAAGACCTCATCGATCTCATAAACCATGTAGGCCAATTCCTCTGTCATGTTGTACAATACATTTGTTACCTCTTCCTGCTTTTTATGCTCTTCTGCAGAAAAAACAGAATTTTTCTGATAGTTCACATCTAGCCATGTTTCAAACTTTTCATTGCCCTTGGTAAGTACAACCTTGTATTTCCCAGCAGGAACGCGTGGTGCATACATAGCTGATCCCGCAATGGTCTTACCTGAAGCAACCTTAGGAGCCATTTTGTTGAAACCCCATTTTACATTATTAATACCTTTCTGTTTACCTGGTGAAATGGTTGTAATCCACGTACCTTGTTCATTGTATATGTCCAAGGTCATTTTTCCAAACGTATGGCGTTTCGATAAATAGTACTTGATCTGCGCATCGCTGGTTGGATTTGCACCTATGAATTGCGTCTCGGTGCTCGATCCACCAAAAGTGCTGGTTTCATCCATGTAGAATGGCTTTGAGCTAAAGAAATGTACATTCTTGGCAAGTATTTCTGTTGTTAGTTCTCGCAAGGGACTAACATCGTCTAAGATGATGATTCCTCGTCCATGGGTCGCCATGACAAGATCGTTCGTTTCTGGATGCATCTCCATGTAATGAATGGCCACAGCCGGAACACCGTTAGTGAATTTTGCCCAGTTTTGTCCGCCATCCAAGGTAATGTATAAACCCAATTCCGTTCCTAGGAACAATAAATTCGGATTCTTCAAGTCTTCCTGAATGTTTCTTGCGAAACCACTGATTTGCGCAGTGGAGATGGACGTCCATGTTTGACCGAAATCGCTCGTTTTAAAGACATAAGCCGCTTTATCGTTTCGTGTGTGGCCGTCAAAAACTGCATAAGCCGTACCCTTTGAAAAAGTACTTGCTTCAATGTGGTAACACCAGGTATTCAATGGTAAACCTTTGATATTCTTGGTCGTATTGACCCATGTTTTTCCACCATCTTGCGTTACTTGCACATTTCCATCATCTGTTCCCACCCAAATGGTATTTTGATCAAGGGGTGACTCCGCAATTGTAAAGATCGTGCAGTGATTTTCAGCACCTGAATTGTCAGCTGATAATCCCCCAGAAGCTACCTGGTTTTGTTTTGCCGGATCGTTGGTGGTGAGATCAGGAGAAATTTTGGTCCAGTTATTCCCCATGTCATCGGACTTAAACAAAAACTGGCCTCCCAAATACAAGCGATCAGGGGCATGCTTGCTCGTTGTTATAGCTGTATTCCAATTGAAGCGCAATTTCGGGTCTCCTTTTACAGGAAAAGGTTGAATAGCTTTGACCTGTTTTTTCTCACTATCGTAGCGCCACACCTGCTCTGCACCTTGCATTTCTGAGTAAACGATGTGGGGCTTTGTTGGATGGGGATACACTCTGAATCCATCACCATAACCTATTGATTCCCAATCTCTCGCTTCAATTCCTCCAGGACTATCAGAAGGACCGATCCAAGAACCATTGTCTTGTAAGCCTCCATAAATTTTGTAGGGGATCTGGTTGTCTAAACTCACGTGATAATACTGTGACAAGGGTAAATTCTCTATCATTTCGCAGGTCACCGATCCATTCAACGAGCGGTACAAGCCCCCATCTGTGGCAAAAAACATTTTATCAGAGTCCTTCGGATCGAACCAGATGTCATGTATATCAGGATGCATCGCACCAAGTCCTTTGAACGTTTTACCTCCATCACGACTGATCGAACCAAAGAAACCACCTTTCACAAGTGTATTGGGATCTTTCGGATCAACAGCAATACGGGAAAAATAAAAAGGTCGAACGGTCAATTCGAAATCACCATTCAAATATTCCCAACTTGTTCCTCCATTTGTGGAACGATAAAGTCCTTTTTCATTTGCTTTTTCAGCTTCAACAGTGGCATAGAGTAAGTTGGAATTTGAAGGTGCAATGGCAATTGCGATACGTCCCAAGACACCTTTCGGAAAGCCGTTGTGGATCTTGTTCCATGTTTTTCCCCCATCGGTACTTTTGTACAACGAGCTATTCATTCCTCCTGAATTAAACGACCAGGCGGTGCGACGGAACTCCCAAAAAGAAGCATACAAGATTTCAGGATTGGTTGGATCTATCACTAAATCAGCGCATCCAGAAGTAGCATTCACATAAAGGATTTTATTCCAAGTGGCACCACCATCGGTTGACTTATACACTCCGCGGTCTTCGCTATCACCCCACAAAGCACCTAAAGCTCCCACATAAATGGTCTTGCTATCCTTGGGATGAATTTCAATCGCACTGATGCGTTCCGTTTTTTCGAGCCCCATCTTGGTCCAGTTTTTTCCGCCATCGCCCGACTTATAAATACCGTCACCAATTGACACACTGTTTCTGGTCCACACTTCACCTGTGCCCACCCATACAGTGTTATCAGGATCTGTAGGATCAAGCGCTACCGTACCGATGGATTGCGGGTGTTCGTCAAAAATCGAATAAAACATTACGCCACCATCCTGTGATTTCCAGACACCGCCTCCAGCAGTACCGATGTAAACAATTTTTGAATTGGATGGATGTCCTTCGATGTCGCTCACACGACCACTCATGAGGGCCGGGCCAATCTGTCGGGCCTTTAGATCGCCGAACAATTCTTTACCATCGATCGAACCGGTCATTTGACCAAAAGCGCCCATCGTTATAGACGCAAGCAATAGGAATGAAAAACCTTTTTTCATACAAAACAGCATTAAATATTGTTGAAGAATTATTCCGTCGGGAACAAGAAGATCTTGTCATCTACCTCCTTGTTCAATTCAATTGAATCAAATTGAATCGCTTGACCTTGACCATCTTTCAACTTTCGGTTCATGGAAAATGCATAATACAATCCATCCACTGACTGATAGTCGGAATAAACAGTTTGGGAAATTTTTCCTTTCATCTGGCCTGACATGATCTCCTGCTCAACTACGATAGGTACATAGTTTTCTTTATCGAAGTAATAAAATTCCACATTCGGCACTTCATTTCCTTCTGCAAGCATCGTTTTCTTTGTCAACTTTAACTTGAAGCAATCAACTCCTTCGATCTTTTCACTTGGCAGCGTTTCAACGGTGTAACCTTTTGCCTTGTAATCAACAAATGGGGAGAAAAAATCTTGTGCAGCTCTTTTGGTATTTTCCGTGTCTTCAGCTTCACTTTTCTCCGCTTTCATCGTCATAAAATTAGTTCCCCAAGAGGTTGTTCCGTCAAAAGCCATTTGGGTAATGTCTTTGCCTTGAAAATTGACATGAATAACCATCTTACCCTCTTTGGTACTGACCATTTCAACCGGTAGTGACATACCTCCGGCATCTACTTTGGCCTTCATGGTAACATTTTTCACCGAATTGATCTTTTCCAAGCCCCCTACGTTTTCGAAGTATTTGGCCAGGATTTCATCTGCAGATTGAGCAATGGAAGCCATTGAGATTAGCAGGAAACAAGTAACAGAAATGTAGTTTTTCATTTTTTAAAATTTTGGCTAAAAATAAGAAGTATGGGGGAATCGGTCGCTATAAAAACGAATCGTTAACAAACTTTAGAAAAATCCATTGATCAGATCAACAAATGCCTGGTACTCAGGATCCGATCAAATGCTTGATCAAGGATCTTTGCAGAGGTGGCGTAACAGATGCGTACATGCCCTTCTGATGCCGACTCGAACCAGTTTGTGCCACCAGGCACCAATGCAACTTTACTTTCATTTAACACCTTCCCAACCCATTCATCCGAAATAACAGAAGCATCAAGGAAAGCTGGAAACGCCAAATAGGTAACATCGGGATCTAGGGCTTTGAACAGTCCCATTTCATTGACAAACTGAATCGTTTTCTGGCGCATTTTGGTTAAGTGCAAGAGAAACTCTGTTTGCCATTCGCCACAATCATTCAGTGCAACAGTGCCTGCTGCCTGCGCGATACCTGATAAACCAAAGGCAGTCGTCAAATGGCCAGAAGCAATCAATATTTCATTGAATAGTTGTTCATCCGGACATATGACATAGCCAATACGTAGCCCAGCGAGGCCATAATTCTTGGAAAGTCCGCTGACAATGAATCGCTTGTAGTACTGAGGCAAAGACGCTTCAGCAATGCTCGTCACTTGTATGTTGTAATCAATATCTGCCCAAATTTCGTCTGAGACTATCCATAGATCATATTTTTGGGCGAGTTGAATCAATGCTTCGAGAGACGCTTTCGAACTTGCTTTTCCAAGCGGATTGTTCGGATTACAAATAAATATGGCCCGTGTATTTTCGTCAATTAAAGCTTCCACTTCCGCAAGATCAAAGGCAGAGGTAGTTTTGTCTACACATGATGTACGCACTTCTGCACCAGCATACTCGATGGATTTGCGAAAAAGAAAATCGACAGGATTGGGAATGATCGCGTTGTCACCAGGGTTCAACAAATATTTCGCTACTACGAATAAACCAAATGCGGCGCTATTCACCGGTAGAATATTCTTGGCACTCGTGTGCACATTGTAAAGGCGCTTGTAATAAGCTGCAACAGCTTCACGAAATTCGATCAAACCTTGGGGCGGACCATAAGAAAAATAACCATCAGCGCTGTAATCAACTATTGCTTTTACGATAGGCTCAGCTACAGGAAAATCAGGATCAGCAGCTGTCAAAGGAATCACTCCCTCTTCTACTGTTGCCCATCTGTAATTAAAGGCCTTTTTTTTGAGCCTCGCCAGATCTACTTTATTATCGGAAAACCAATCACTCATCAGTGTATAGATAATGGTAACTTAAACGACTTGTTGTTCCGTAAATTGAGGAAATCTTCGAGCAAGGTATCCCCCTCTTTGATGTGGTGAAGAATAGCATCTTTACGGGTTTCGTAATACAACTGAAAAATCTCTTCAAGTGTCTCATCCTCTTGCTGATGAGAAAGCATTGAAAGAAGATAAGCTGCATCTTCCAAGGCTGAATTTGCCCCTTGGCTCGTGAAGGCCAACAAAGGGTGTGCGGCATCTCCCAGTAGCACAAGATTGTCTTGATGAAAAGCAGGCAACAAATCCATGCGATGAGCGCTCCAGAGGAAAGCCTTGGCGAAATCAGTTGTTTCAGCCATGGTTTTAAATTCAATGGGATAATCTTTTGTGGTTGTTTTGGTGTAGCTCTCCATTTCTGCAGGATTGTTGCTCTGAATTGGGTGGGTCTCCTGATTTATCTGTAGGAACCAGATGTAATGGCCTTCGCCAAGTGGAAGTATTCCCATATACTTCCCGTTTTCTTTATCGACCAATTTTAAAAACACGTCTTGATCAAATGAAAGCTCGGGTGCATAGGCGGCTCCAACAATTTCTCTTTCAGGCAGCGGCGTTAATTCACTTTCAGGGAAAAGTTGCTGGCGTATTTTGGATCGGATGCCATCAGCGGAAAAAATAATTTCAGGATGATCAATGGTATCATCTGATAGGCGAACACCCTTGTTTTTATTGTCCTCATGCACAATTTCAAGTCCTTCTTTCTCGTATTCTACCGGAATACGCGTCATGGTTTCATCCAATAATTCAAAGTACCCGTCACGGCTTATGGCTAAGCAATTTTCCAGCACCTTTTGAAAAATAAGCGTTCCATCGTGCGAAATTGCCCGGAAGAAATTGATCACATTGCTTTTCTTGTACAGTTCATTTTTCAATCCTACCGCATCCAATGCATCGATGCCATTTTGCAGCATGATAAATCCTAACCCACGAAAAGCTTCTTTTGCTTGCCGATCGATTACTCGAGGCACAATATCCGATTGTTCCAATACTTTTGCCATGTAACGACCACAAACACCAGCTCCTAGAATTGAAACATTCGAAAACCGAAAACCATTTTTCATGAAGAAAAAAGGTGTATTGTTGTAACGGTAATACTCAATATTTCCGTGAATTTCTTTGATTAATAACCCCTCTTTGTAAAGCACTTCTATCTGTTGGACAATCAATTTTTCTTTGATCCCACAATGCACCTTGAGTTCAAACATGCAAAGGCGTTCGTATTTTTTCAACACTTCAGCAACAGTATTAGTCTTAACGATTTTTCGAGGGTTACCCTCTGTTAAATCAAAAATAATCTGTTCCCAGTTTGCATACATGTCTTCCAAGGTAATTTCACCTTGGGGTTGAACCCCGTTTGCGAACTCTCCATTTTGATTCACAAATATCATTGTTGGAAACTGTGTTACTTTCCACTTATTTCTTTCTTTTTGGGCGATTTCAAAATCTCTGACTGCAGTGCCGTCTTCAAGGGCTTGCATGAATAAATCTAT
>JACCDP010234136.1_pt1 | contig 17030 bp, 24 predicted proteins | sample 7445841 | NCBI WGS metagenome assembly JACCDP01 (sample SAMN15323441, study PRJNA562643) | freshwater metagenome | isolation source: river surface water | place: USA:Blue River Watershed | collected 2017-08-17 | reverse complement strand
TTATTTGTTACGGTTTTGTAACTAGTACCCGTTGGAGTATGAACTGCATGGATTGTAGTTCCTACCAACACTTCTTGTTTTTCGTTCTTTACAACACCTGAAATAGTCGATGTGGTTACTTGACCAAATCCTACTAATGCAAATACAGAAAGAGCTAACGATAGAATCGCTTTTTTCATGTTTGTTTTGTTTTTGTTAAAAAATAAAGGGTGGAGACGTTTTGTTCCACCCTTTTGGGTTTATTGACTGTTTTTAGTTTCTTCTACTGAGGCTTGACGATAATCCGTGACTACTTTTTTTAAGTCGCCGATTGCAGTTCTTGCATTCTTTTGTGATACCTTTGTTGTCTTGTTGTGTTCTTCTTCAAACTTATTCCACAATTCTTTCATTGTTTGAAATAGTTCTTCTTTTTTACTAGCCATAATTGCTGTTTTTTTGTTTGTTAACTAAATATACGAAAGATTTTTGATATTACCAAACTATCTTCCTCTTTTTTGACGAAGTTCCAATTCTTTAAGGTAGTGTGATTTCCAATGATATTCAACCGAAACGGGCCCATTCGGGAACTTATTTAAATCATACTTCCAAATAGATTTTGAATCTTCATCTTCAAATATGTATTCGAATTTTGTCGGTTTTTCCGTTTTACTATTGTTTTCTTTAGATGATTTTAGTGACATAACTAAAATAATTTTGATTCTACTAATTCACATATAATATGTCCTATCATTATATGTGATTCCTGTATTCTGGGTGTGTCGGTGCTTGGTACGTTTATTAAATAATCTGCAATTATTCCCATATTACCACCGGCGTTACCCGTCAATGCTATTGTTGTAATTTGTTTTTCTTTTGCTATTTTGAATGCATTGATGATATTTTTAGAATTGCCGGATGTAGATATCCCAATAAGCACATCCCCACCATTCATAGTACCATCTACTAATCTGGAGTATATATCATCATAACTATAATCGTTTGCGACCGCGGTCAAATATGATGTATTACAATGTAATGCATCGGATGGTAATGCTTTTCTATCTTTATAAAATCTACCAGATAATTCCGCTGCTAAATGTTGTGCGTCCGCGGCACTACCACCATTCCCACAAAACATAACTTTATTACCTTGTTGAAATGCATGAACTATAACATCTATTGAATTGTAAATTACCCTATGTAACGATTCATCCAATAAAATCTTCTTCTTTACTTGAATTGATTTTTTTATTATATCATCTATCATAATGCAAAACTCTCACCACATCCACAAGTTCTACTTGCGTTTGGATTTACAAATTGAAATCCTTTACCATTCAATCCATCTGAAAATTCCAATTCGGTTCCAAATAGGTATAATAACGATTTATTATCTATTAATATTTTTACTCCCTTATCTTCCGCAAGAGTGTCAGCCGGTTGTTGTTCCGTATCAAATGAAAGGTCATACGACAATCCACTGCATCCACCACCTTTAACTGCTACTCTTACAAATGGAGTTGCAAAACCACTCTCTTCAATGAGTGATGTTAATTTTTTTGCTGCTGATTCTGTTACTGTAATCATTATATGTGAGTTTCTTCAAATACTAATTCTTCCAAACCTTGTTTTTTACGATAATCGTTTATAGCAGATTTGATAGCATCTTCGGCTAATACCGAACAATGTATTTTTACAGGTGGTAAATTTAATTCCTCTACTAAATCCATGTTATCAATTGTAACTGCTTCATCCAAAGTTTTACCCTTTAACCATTCCGTTGCCAATGAGGATGCTGCAATTGCAGAACCACATCCAAAGGTTTTAAATTTTGCATCGGTTATGATACCACCATCAACTTCTATTTGTAATCTCATCACATCACCACATTCTGGTGCACCTACTAAACCAGTACCAACGTTAGGCTTACTCTTATCCAAAGTACCTACATTTTTAGGGTTACTATAATGGTCTAATACCTTATCACTATATGCCATAATATTTTATTTATTAATAAATATACAAAAAATTATCCAATTTGCCAAGTCCTAATGCCTAATTTATTCCAAGTAAATGGTTGATGATATCCCATTTTTAATTCATCTAATGCTTTTATTACATTATATTTTGTATTGTTAGGACAATAAAAAAACATAAATCCACCGCCACCGGCACCACTAATTTTACCACCAGTAGCACCCGCACTTAATGCCGTTTCATATAATAATTCTATTTCAGGTGTACTAATTCCCTTTGCTAACATTTTCTTTTGTTGGAATCCGTAATCTAATATTTCACCCAAATCATCTATCGTTCCTTTAATCAAACAATCTTTCATCAGTTTAGCTTGTTCTACTAATGCATGTAATGATAAAACTGATGTTTTGTTTTTATCTTTCATCTTTTTGATTTGTTCGGTTAATACATCGGAACTATTTCTGGTGAAGTTTGTAAAATATAAAAGAATATTATTTTCCATTTCATCTTGTACACTATCTTTAATACGAAGTGGATTAACTATAACATCATCTCCTTTAAATTCCATATAATTAAATCCACCAAATGCAGCCGAATATTGGTCTTGTTTTCCACCATTCTCACCCAACTCAACTCTTTCAATTTGAATTGCCATTTCTGCAATATCATATTCACCCAATGGTAAGTTAAATAATTCCATATAAACACCAATAAGGGAAACTATAAGTGTAGATGATGTCCCCAAACCACTACCCGTTGGTACATCTTGATATGAAACTATATCATATCCAATGGGTTCTATACCAAATCGTTTACAAATGTGATTATGAGTTGCTTTAAACAACTTTAATCCATAAGAACAATCTAACTCACTACCAAATTCATGCTCCTCATATTCATCCTTATTTACCCATTTAAACGTAACTTTGGTATCATCTCTTAATTCCAAAGATGTGTGGGTGAATAAACGAATGGTAGTATTGATTACAGCACCTGTGTGGTGTTTACAATAATCAGGCATGTCAGTACCGCCACCGCCAAAACTAATCCTGAATGGGACCTTGCTCCTGTATATCTTTTTCTTCATCTGGTATTCCGTTTTCTGCGTACCAATTTTTTACATTTCGTTCTCCTACTAATAGGAAAAAGCAATTATAACAAAGGGGACGTATGTTATCTAATTTTCTATTATTTAAATTACCATCAAGAAAGTCGATTAGTAATGGCATTTTACCATCGGTTACTCTTTCTTCACTAAACCCACAACTGCCACATACCTTTGGAACATATCCACTATCAAATAGTTTGTTTTTGAATTTGTGTAATGGATAATTTAAATGTTTTCCATTTATCAAATCATCAATATGATATTTGTTATTCCTAATTCCTTTAACCCTTTCTATTCCAACTCCATATGGGTTTTTTAAATCTTCAAAAATACCATATAGTTTTGCATATTTCTTATAAGTGTTATAAGATATACCCAATGTTCTAGCTGCCTCAAACGCCGAACGAGATTTTTCTTGTGCCGCTCTTATTTGAGATTCTAATATTGGTTTTGCACCAAGTCCTCTTTTTGTAATTCTACTATTTTCTAAATTGGGGAAGAAACCCGTTACTTCTTCTTCATTTTCCATACTAATAACTATTTAATTATACTAATAAGTATATCAAATCAGAATTTTTAGTAATTTATTGAAGGTGTTATCGGTTGAATCGGATGTATCTAAATCAACATAAAATTCGGTAGGTGGTTCATAATCTAATGCAAAAAAACTTTCTCTACCTCTAATCTTTTTTGTATGGCAATATATTTCTTGTACCTTACAATCTGATTTAAATTTATCTCTCAATTCTTTATATGGGCTTACTAATGATATAACAACATCAGTTCCGGTACTATCCAAATATTTTGCAATATCAAATGCTTTTTGAATATTACGTTCTCTACCTTCTTTTGAATAATCTGTATTTGGAAATAATTCTCTTAATTGGTCTCCATCAATATGAAATACGGATTTTCTCCAATTTTTCTTATCAGTTTGTAACCAAAATTGTAACTTTTTTGCCAAAGTAGTTTTACCACTTCCTGGCTGACCTGTGAAAAGGTATATCATAACTTACTTCTTTTTTAATGCGAATTGTGCTGCTTTAAATGCTTTGGTATCTTTATCGTATTTTAATGCTGAACTAATTTTAATCATTTTACCGGTTTCAGGATTTTTAACTTTCTTATCTAAATCTTTTGGTAATAATGATTTCAAACTCATATCGTTTGATTTTGGACTTTTACCTTTGGTTGCCTCTTTGTCATTTTTTTGAGTTTTCATATCAACTTGTTTTGGTATTGGAGGCGTTTCATGCTTTACATGACTAACCTTCATTTTAATATTTGGATATTTGTCTTTTAACTTATTTACCGCAGTGATGTTTTTATGAGAATCGTCTATAAAAAATACATCATTATATCCTCTTTTAATCTTATCTTCAATCCAATCTGCTTTATCTTGTGGGTCGTTAGATGCCAATGCAACTACATAAATCCCATCTAATCCAATATCTTTTAAATAATCTTTAACAGGTTTGTAAGCGGCTCTTGCAGTTAATATTACAACTTTTCTTTCACCTTCTGCTCTTGCAACGGTCTTTAATAATTTAGTAACACCTTTAATTTCTTGTGGTTGTTTTACTTGTTCGAAATCTGAAAAATCATACTTATCACCGTCTTTTGGTTCATATATTGCATATTCACCAGGAGTTAGTTTTGATTTTTTTCCGTCACCATGTGTAATGTATATGTGAGATTTTGTTTTAACTAATGTATCATCAAAATCAAATACTCTTAATTTTTTAGTTTCAGCTTCTTGTAATGGTTTGAACGCATTTGCAAATGGATTAGAATACACTTTTCCAATTTCAATTTTCAAACCACCCCATAATCCTTCTATGAAACTAAATTTACCCATTTAATATTTGTTTCTTTGTTTTTGGAAGTGCTTTTTCTAATTTGTCATTCTCTTTTGTAAGGAATTCAACTTTAACACTCAATGCTGCGACTTCTTTTGTAAGTGCCAATACCATAGTACGAAGGTCATCTTTTTCTCTTGAAGATGTTTCTAACAATGCTTCTAATTTAGAGATACGGTCTTTACAATCGTGTCTAATAAACTCATCATCTCTATCTCTTGCTATGGCTCTTTTTTCGTAATATCTCCATGCACCTGTACCACCTAATACGGTTATTGCCGTAATTAATACTGAATATAAATTTTCCATTATTTGTCGTCTAATTTATGAAAGCCTGTGTTTGCTTGATTGATGAATTGCATTGCTTGTGAAATGTGGTCTTGTATCCAACCTGGTAGATTCATTTCTTGTTCTCCAACTTTACCTTTGAGTTCTGTCGCGTTTTTTATAATATCATCCAATTGACCACCTGCCATAGAAACTTCATGGTCACCACCAGAATCTGCTTCTTGTAATTTATGTTTTAATAATTCCGTCATTTTGTTAAATACTTGTTCACCACCATCTTCTCCTAGTCGGTATGCACCACCCATTTTTTCATAAATTTGTACTTTATGTTTCATTGGAATGTTTTTCTCCTTTAATTTTGACCAAATTTTAGGATGTGTTACTTCAAACTTCATATTTTTATAATTGTATATACTGGTATAAATATATTTATTTTTTATTTAACACTATCATCGTGTATTTTAATAAAAGAAAGTAGTGCAAATCTACCAATACCGCCTGTCACTTTGGTTACTTCATGCTTAACATCAAATGTTTGTAAATCTATTATTGCAATATTACCAAATAAAGGTACAACTATATAATCTTCATCTAAAATCAATAATCCACCATCATTTACATCATATTCTTCATTTAGATAAAGTAATACTGCACAAATTCTACCGGTTCCGGTGCCATCCGAATGTCGGGCCAACATACAGTCTTTATCATAATATGTTGCTGATGTTAAATTATCTAGTCTTACAAATTTATCTAAATCAAAATAATATTTAACAATTTCATCTATTATATGCCTACAATAATTATCGGCAGAATCAGACAGTACTTCACCAGTAACTTTTTCAAAAATTTTAGCGAAATGGTTTTGATAATAAATTTGAGCAAAACCGGGTGAGTTTTCTTTTTTATTCAAAAAAAAGTTTTCTACTATTTTATTTTTTTCAGCTTCTGCTTCTTCAAAAGAATTATAATCATCTTTTTGTAAATTTATACCACCAGCATCGGCTCTTAGCCCGTTTAAGAATTTTTTTAAATTATTAGATTCATTACATTTGAATGGTAATAATTTATTATAATAATCTTCATTAAAATCCTTTAAATTAAATGATGTAAATCCTTTGGTTTTTAATAAATTTTTCGATTCTTCTATTGTCATTTTATTTTGTTTATTTCTTCCTGAAATACTGAATATGATTTTTGTTTAAATTCTTCTTTTCTATCTATTCTTTTTATTATAGAATCATAATGCTTTCTATCTCTATAAATATAATTTTCACAAACAATGTAGTTTTTTAATTTGAATTGATATATTCCTTCTCCTTCTTTATTCAATTTTTCTATTCCCCACATTAAAAATGTATCATCTGGACCATAATGCCCCATTGATTCAGGTAAAGGTATTCTATCTAATAGTGGTTTTGATAACAATGTAAACCACCCTGCACCGAATTTTGTGGTTGGTTGGCCGGGTACATTATTAATAACCGTTTCCAATTCAACATCACCATAATCACCACTTTCGGAAAATGGATTATTTGTTTTACAATAATCCAATGGTTTATCTATGAAAGATTTATTGACTAAACAATCCCACGTAGTATCCCAATATTTTACAATTTCTGGAGTTATAAAGTATTTATCTACTTCGGGTGTTTCTGATATTCTATCAATACTCGCTTCCATATAATATAAAATTTTATCATCAAAACAAATATCACTATCCAACCATATAAAGTGTGTTGCATTTACACATTCTTTATGTGCATATATTTTTGTTGAAAACGCTCCTAATATTTCCGGTCTTATTTGAAATGTAGATTTTCCTGCCCAATTGGTTAGTGGTTTCAATGAATTGAATCTATCTATAAAAAATTGTTTATCTATCTTTGAGTTTTCCCAATCGAATAAATAATCATCAACTGAAAATGAAATGTAAAATTCATAATTGTTTCCATCTATAAATTTAGATGCTTTATTTAAATCAATTAGTACTCTTTCTAAATCATCCAATTCATGTGCCATAACGAATGATGTAATAACTATTTTTTTCATTTATATTTGTTTTCTATTAAGTAATTTAACTGTTCAACTCTATCATACTGATGAACTAATACATATGGTGTTTCATCTTTTGTATTTATAACCAACCCATCTTTTAAAGCCAATTGTTGTTTTTCAAATCTCTTATCGGACTTTAAAGTATCAACTTGCATTGCAAAATCGGAATTTACTTCAATCTTATCTTTTAATAAAGTATTATTAACTATTAGATTCAATGCACTTTGGTCAGTAAAATGTCTGGTATCACCTGCTTGCGATACTAACCAATTCAACATTAATAAATCTTTTACCGATTGATGTTTGCCGGCTATAACTCCAACATTTGCTATCGTATTTAATTTGATTGATTCCCAAAATATAGGGCCGAATCCTTCGTGTATATTTTTATGTGCCCAGGGTTCGTTTTCATTAGTAATGCATTCCGATGCAACTATTATTTCTGTTTTTAAATTTTTAGATAACCAATCCGATGGATTTGATTGCCAGACTATATCTCTAACATCCGTTGTAATAATATGATTCCATCTCCTATCGGTTGTATCTAAAAAATACCACATATCAATCAATCGTTTCATATGAGGATGGCCTATTAATTCTGCGCCCAAACACTCCCAACCTTTTGATGAAAGATATTCAATCGTTTCATTTGGTAGGTTATAACATATCATTATTTTATCACCATCAAATCCACTATTGTTTAGAGATTCAACGTATATTTTAATCTTTTCTGGCAAATAGTTTGCTATTGCCGATATAACTAAATCTTTCATTATCTTCCGTATTTTGACCAATCATTATGCATAAATAATCCTTCATTGTGTCCTACTTTATATTCCTGTTTAACCCACCACTTACCAATGTTTCCTTCCAATGCAATTCCTTCACCTGCAAATGGTTTAACGGTATTTAAATAGAATTCTTTTTTATACAAGCAAGGATTATTTGTCCAATTACCATATCTGGAAGTTGTCCAAAACATATCTTCTGATTTTTTTATATAATCTGGAAACTCAATGGATGGGTCGCACCAATGTATTGAATCTAATAGATGTGGCGATTGTGCACCGATTTCATCATCATAATAAGTTAATTCTTTACCTCTATGTCTAAATGAGAAATGTGGGTTACCTGGATTTGCTCTGTGTCTTAAACGAACTACATCCAATCCCATTTCTATTGCTTGATAGCTTTTCTTTAATGTATTATAAGTTACTTCCTTATCTTCAATCAAATTCCAATCATGTTCTAATACTAAAACATAATCACTTTGTGCATTTTCAGTTAATTTAATAAATGCTTTACCTATTCCAATATTCTTTTGTAATCCTATGAAATCCAATCCAAAATGTGTTGCAATTTGAATATCTTGTTGGTTTACTTCCTGAAATAAAATAGTTACATCATTCACCATATCAAATAAACCATTATTATGATATGTTGTCAATGTATCTACTAATACTTGTCCACTATTCCAAGCTAAAATTCCTATACTAATTGGTAACCTTTCCATTTCTTAAATAATTTATAAAGTTATTGTAATCTTCTTTTTTTCTTTCATCCCAAATGGTTTCATCTGATGTTGTACTCATTTCCGTCTCTATCTTAAAGTTTCTTAAACATGCTTTTGGTGATGGGTTTACATCTTTTATAAGATTATCACCATACCATATCTTTATATTATCTGGAATATCAATCCAATTTTTTTTGTCTAACAAAATCATACAACCCCAACCCCAATCATTTACACCAGGTTTCCACACATCTAAATATGGGCCTTTGGATTCATCCATTTGTTCTTTATAGTTATCCTCACCCATTCCAATAATACCAAATGTGTCTAATATCTTTTCATCGATAACACCAAATACATTAGTATCAAAGTTTATGTCATCATTGATTAGTGCAACCAAATCATTTTTGGCAATCTTAATTCCTAAATTCCATGCAGGATTAACATAAATATTTTCCTCAACTTGAATTAATTTTACTTTATCCAATGCTTCATAATGTTCAAAGAATTTACCCGCATTATCTATTAAAATAATTTCATCTACATATTGGCATTTAATTAAATCCCAAAGTAATTTATGTATTCTATTTGATTTCCAAAGTGTTGGTATGATTACGCTATATTTAATCATTTTATTTTTTTATTATTTCAAGTATAATATCATCATAGCGGCCTTTATTTTGTCTAAAATCAAAGACAGTATATTCATAATCTAAATCATTTGCTTCTATTACTAATGCGTTTAATGCCGTCAATGATTGAATATCTTCTATTATCAATTTACCACCAGTTTTTACTTTTTTATACCATTTTCTTAATGAATAAATTTGACTATCTAGTGTATGTGGACCATCATCTATTATGTAATCCAAACTATTATCTTCAAATATATCTAAAATTTTTTGAGTATATCCATCATCCTGAATAATAGTTATATCTCCCATCTTTCGTATCTCGTCTGCAATTCCTTCCGATAAACCATCTCCAAATGGGTCTATTCCGGTTATTTCTGAATTTATAAACCAGTCTCTTAGTAATTTCATAGATGAGCCTCTATGTACACCTATTTCTAATATTTTTAATTTATTGTTTCGTATCGGTGTAAATTCATTCGAATAATATCCGTTAATATAATCATGCGTAGTGCCTTTATCACTTTTGAAATCAAATGATTCATAAAATTCACTAAATGTTATTTTTTCCATAAGTTATATTTGTCTATTAATTTATCAACAACTTGTATTTGTGTATAATTGTGTAATACTTTTATCATTCCATTATGTGCAATTCTTTCTCTCTCCGCTTCATTTTCATTGTAGTAGTTCATTTTTTCAATACAATCGAACATATCATCATAATAAACAATATCCTCGCCATCTATGAATATGTCTCTTAATCCTGTTTCTGTTGGTAGATTATCCGTTAATACCATTTTACCGCACGCCATTCCTTCGAATATTCTACGAGTAATTTCTTTCCATCTGCTATTTTGAATAACCATTAAACCGCTATTCAAAAATTTTGTATGTTCTACAGCGTCCAACCCATTACGATTTCCAATCGCTCCCTCTGCCCAACGTGTTAAATAATCTAAAAATTCAGAATTTCCAATTCCTCTAGTTGTTACTGCAACATAGTTTGGTTCAATATTCATAGGAAATTGAACTGCCGTATCTGCAAAATGATTTATCCATTCGGCATTGATTCCTCTATTTCTATATTCTGCTGCTGATAGTTTATCCGGTGTAATTGTGTAATGGAAACGATTTGCTTTTGGATAATTTCTTTCAAAGTTTTGTGGGTCATCTCCACTTTCTTGTATCCAACACGCAGATGGTTTTAAATCTTTATCTAAATATGGTGAGTCAATTCTACCCCAATCCATAAACAAAACAATATCCGTTGGAGTATCTTGTTGAATCCATAATTGTAGTGCTGAATCATCATTTGCTGTAATTGGTACTATTTCGGTTTCCCAACCTCTTTCTTTAAATTCATTTACCAATGCCATCGGAGTTGACCAAACTTCTCCTTCTTTGTAATCGTATATAAATGTTATTTTATTTTGCATATTCTTCTCTTTTAAATAAAATTGAATAATGATTTTCACCCTGTCTATTATAAGATGAATATGGTTTCCATCCTATTCCATTTTGTATATAATTTACTTCGGCATTAAATCTATTTTTCTTTACTTCTGATGTATCTATTGTTTTTATATACGATGCTTTTGCCCACCAAAAATTACCAGAATATATTTTCCACTTACCCGCTTCCCCAAATAATATTCCAAATGTATTATAATTTGTTTTTTGAAAAAGTTCTATAATACTTTGACATTTTTCTATATTAAAATAGTTCATAATATTTCTCCATGAAGTAATATTTGCGTAAGCATCTGTTCCTTGTTTTGATGCACCCTTTGTATGAAGATACAAAATATAATCGGAATCACCAAATTTATCTTTATCTTTTTCTATTAAATCCAATGTTACAAATTCATTTCCTTTGGCTCTAATATCTCTTATTTTATTAAATTTTTCTAATATAGTTGATATTGATTGATTTTCATTTGCAATAGAAATTCCTACATTTAAGACATACGGAAATTTAAAATTAGATTTTATTAAATTAAGTTGTTCATCTATTATGGATTCAACTCCATCTATTGCATAGACATGATAGTATATATGTACCATTATTATAAAGTATCGTAGTAATTATTTTGACGTTCCTGTCTTTCTATTGTCTTTGGGTGTTTTATACAATATATTTCATCAAACGGGAAGTTTGTATAATTTTCAAATCCACCGATTCTTTCGTGTACTTTGCCACTCCAACCAATACTTTCTGGTTTATTTTTGTAAATACGAGTTTGAACATCTGGAAAGTTTACCCATCCTTTTTCGTTAACACTCCATCTCCATTTATCAATATGCGATTGTGTAAGTCCTTCGACTGTATTAATTCTTGGAACTAAAATAAGGTCTTTATCCGAATTTGCTTCCAATAATTGTTCCAAATTTACAATCAAATCCGGTTCTAAATACTCATCAGCATCTAATTGAAATATCCATTCACCTTTACATTGTGAGTTTAATAGATTTTTCCATTGTGCAAAATCATTATCAAATTCCGATTCAATTAAATTAATATGATTTGCTTCACCTTGTAATTCCAAATATTCAATTAATTCAATTGGTGCCTTTGGAGTATCTAATAGAACTACTATTTCTGAATTTTCTTCTTTGTAGTTCAATAACTGATTTACCAAACGAATCGTTTCTTCGACTTCATTACAAGCCGTTATTGCGTAACTTAATTTCATAAACTTTTTATATATTTTTCCAATCTATCAATAGGTTGCCACCCCAGCTCATTAATAGCATCATCATTAACTCGTATCGTTTCTGGATAGTTTCCTTTTTGGTCTGGTATATGAATGGTTTTACATCCAAATTTTTCAATAAACATTTCTGCTACTTCCTTTATTTCATAATTATTACCGGTTCCCAGCTCCCATGCATCTTCATGTGTTTTATCGGATTCTGCTATTCTAACCAATCCATCAATAATATCATCAATATGTGTAAAATCTCTCCTTTGATACCCATGTCCAACTATTGTAAGAGGTTCGGATTTTTTAATTTGATATCTCCATTTTCCAATTACAGCCGCCATATGAGAATCTACCAATTCACCAGGTCCATATACATTGTAGAATCTAACTATTTCTGCATTTAATTCATATACTTCTTTATACATTTTAATCCATTCTTCTCCCATATGTTTACTCATAGCATATGGTGATTTTTTTGGATTGTGCCAACGAGATGATGAACCCGAATATATTAATTTTGATTTATTTTTATATGCATATTCAACAACTTGTCTAGTCCCATCTACATTTACTGAGAATGTTTGTGTTGGGTTTTCAAATGATGGTTGTATTCTACTTAATGCTGCTAAGTGAAAAATGTAATCATATGCTTTATTTTCTAGATTACCCATAGCTCTAATATCACCTCCTAAAAAATTACATCCCTCTGGTATTTTTGCTTCTTTACCAATAGAAAGATTATCTATGATATCTACTTCATATCCATTTTCTATCAATTTTTGTGATAATGCATATCCTATAAATCCACAACCTCCGGTTACTAATGCTGTTTTCATTAAAATACTTTTTCGTTTGATGTTGTATAACTACATGCAGAACCACTTGGGTATCCATATGTAGTAGATGTTGAAAGTGAACCACTACCCCATGATACTAAATTAGGATTTGCTATTGTAATAAATCCCGTACCAGGTGTTGTTGTAATCGTTGTTCCCGTTGGTGTTTCTTCTCCTCTACAAGTTATCTTATATGGATTGTAGGGGTCTGTTAATGGACCAGGTGTAATGTGTGGTAATGTTACAAATGGTGCTGAATTTGGAATTCCCCAACCTGGTCCGATTGGTGTTCCTATTGTTGGTTCATCACTAACCTCTGCTAACTTTTCTTTTAAGTAATCCCATTGTTTTGGACTCACATTAAAATCATGAACTCCTTCTGTAAAACCTTTTAACCAAATAACGAATTCTTTTGATGTCATAACTATTTTTATTTATTTTGTACTTGGAATTTATCATTTATACCCACAACTTTATCTCTAGCGGATGTAACAAATCTAACATCCATATCTATTTCAAATATTTTTTTAATACCAGATATTTTATATGTTCTATATGCACCTTCTTGTATACCTGGAAATTTAGATACTACTGATTGATATGTTTTTCTAGCTGTTCCGGCTAATTCAATTTCTCTTGTATCTAAATTTGTAAGTCTTTTAAAAAATCTTTTTAAGATACTTGGATTAACTTCTGATATTTTTATACAATGAACAATATCTTTGGAACGAGAAACAAATAATGTAAAAATTAAAGCTGAGTCATTTTTCGCAGATACGTTTTTATTTCCACCAACATCAATATATCCTTGCATTGAGTAAAATTTTGATTTAACCATACTCAATGCCGGTATTCTAGTTTCACCAAGTATGTGTTTAACATACATAACGTTATAATTTCTAGATGCCATTATTTATTTAAGCTTTTTAACTTTGGTAATTGTAATTGCTGAAATTTAGGTTGTATCTTACTATAAATACCATATTGGTTTAAAATTACATCAAATATTTTAGTCATTTTAGATAAACTAAAATTTTGTTTGTTTTGTTTTCCTAATTGAAATGCTGCCGTTTTGTATTTATCATAGTTTTTATATACATCTTTAATAGAAAGTAATGCCTTTGAAATATTTACATTAAACCATTGTGATTCTTTTAATAAGAATTGGTCTGCGGCCGATTCATGTACATTCTTTAATTCGCCTTCTAATAATACTGCACCTTCTTTTAAGAAATCCAAATGACCACTCCATCCACTTACCAATATTGGTTTTCCCGTCAAACTGAATTCTAATAGTGGTCTACCAAATCCTTCACCTTTTGTAAAATTCAACATTGCTTTTACTTTTGGATGTTCATATAATCCATTCATTTGAGCAGGAGTTAAGTCACCATGCAAAAGATAAATAGGAACCGATTTGTAATCTTTTCCTAATACTTGTTTAATTTTTTTAATAGTATTTTCTCTATCCATTATACTAAATCCAGCAGATGAAGTTTTTAGAATCAATGCCGGCTTTACTTTTTCATTTTTGAAGGCCATTGCAAATGTTTTAATCATCATTCCTACATTCTTTCTATCTTCACCCAAATCTCCCCTTAACCAATGTCCTACGAATAAGAAAGCAAAATTTTCTTTGATTGAATCCAATGTGGTTATATGTGCAACTTCATCAGTTCCAAAATCACTTTCATCAAATCCTTCAAAAAGAATTTCAATTGGTTTTTGAATTCTATGTTGTGCTATTAATTGTCCTGTTTGCTTATCGGCTTCATTATAAACTGCATCTACTAAACTTTTCTTTGAATGTTCGGATGGTACTATAATTAAATCCATTCTATTACAACCATGTACCCAATCCAATGGAGAATGTGTTGTTTCAATTGCCGCGGTAATTCCAATATTGTAATATCCTAATGGTTGAAATTCATTTGGAACAGTTACTTGAATATAAATGTCTGGTTTTTGTTCAATTTTTGGAATAATATTATCAACTATCCACTTATGGAATTCATTATTATAATTAAGTGAGTCCATTGGAGTATTACCCCAACGAGTACTGATAACTTTAATATCAAATTTATCTAATTTATAAAGAGAATGTAATAAATCTCTTGCGTGGTCACCATATCCACTTCTTGTTGCTACTGGTGCCTGAAATACTAATGTTGGTTTCATATTATAACTCTATTAACTTAAATTTTTGTTTTGGTTTCCAATTTTCAAATGCACCTTCCATACCATCTACTAATGCCTGACACATTGCTTCTCTACTCAATTTACCTTCTCCTAAGAAATGCTTTCTACCTTTTAATCCAGCAGCTTCTCTATCTTCTTTTGGTGTTTTATACCAATCCATAATCAATGGAGTAATATCTTCAAAATCAACTCTATCATCAAAAATATATGGAGTAGGAACTGAACCTGTTGTTGAACGAACTGGCCAAATTGGTTTTACCCAATCTCCCCAAACTACACCTGCTTTTTTATGTCTATCATTTAAAGAACCAATTTGAACATAATCTTCTGCGGTTAATAATTTACCCGTTCCGTTTTCTCTAAATCCACATTGGTCTTGCAAACCACCAGTTACATTTACAATAATTGGAGTGCCGGCCATTACTGATTCCGCAGTTGCTAATCCAAATCCTTCATTTGATGCTACATTGATTGTTACATCACCAATGTTGTAAAGATAATTTAATTCTATCTCACTATAACGATTTGGTGCAAATACTACATTTGTTTCCGGAGAACAACATTCTGCAATTGTTCTTGGTAAATCAGTACCATGTTCTTGCACAGGTTCAGTATGCATCAATAAACATACTTTATCTCTATGTTCAGGTGCCAATGCTTCAACGAATTTGTCAAATGCAAGAATTACATCAATTGGTTGTTTTCTACGAATATTTCTATTATTCCAATAAAGAACAAATTCATATTCCTTATCACCAAAAATAGATTGTTTAAATTCTTTTGGAACTTCTACTGGTTTATACAAATCCGAATTAATACCATGTGGTACATAACTCACTTGCCAATCAGCAGGAGGTGCCCAATGTTTTTCTTTATCCCAGCTCCAAACTCTTTTAGTAATACCATAAGTTTGTTTTGAAATACAGCCAATCCAATCACAACTTTCGTAATAATCTCTATTATATTTTGGGTCTGGCAAATCATCCCATATGTGATAAAAGAATAAAGGAACTGATTGACGAATCTCATGCTCAATCTCATACAACCAAATCCAATAGCGAGGGTCTGTAAAGTGTAAAATCGCATCAGGTTTTTCAATCATCAATAATTGACGAATAATATCTGCATTACCATATCCATCTGACGGGTAAATTTTTACACTAGCATCTTTTACACCAGTTTGCTCTCTAACACTATCGTTTAAATCCAACACCTTACCGGCTTCCGGATGTTTAATTGCAGCTCCCAATTGAACCCAATCGTACTTATCAACCGTTCCTAATACTAATTGTTTGGAAACATTGGCAATACCACTTGCCATTCTTAAATCATCTGATAATAGCAGAATCTTCTTTTTTGCCATAACTTATTTTTAAATATATATTGATTAATTTAGATTTTTTAATCCTCTATCACAAATTCCTCTATCAAAAAACTCACACCATTCACATAGTTTGGTTGCGTTCTTTGGATATTCTACATCGGTTCTATAATTACCATCTTTGTCAAATACACTCTCTACAAACTCCGTAAAACCCTTCCAGGCCTTATTCACCGATACCTTACCATTTGCGGGTACATGCTTACTCATTCTATGTGTTGGGATATCCTCTCTCACTTCTACCTTTCTTTTCAATATGATAAATTCAACATCAATCACATCTTCCGAAATGTTTAGTAATTCTGCATAGAACTTTTTGTATAAAAGGATTTGTGCATTTTTAACTGGGTCTGATTTTTGATATTTACTCCAACCTCTTGTAGAAGTTTTAAAATCAATGATTCTATATCTACCATTAAAGGTATCTCTGATAATCAAATCTATGAAACCCATAAAGTTTACATTCTCTGAAATCTTTGTGTTTATAGGTTG
>JACCDP010301629.1_pt1 | contig 17031 bp, 14 predicted proteins | sample 7445841 | NCBI WGS metagenome assembly JACCDP01 (sample SAMN15323441, study PRJNA562643) | freshwater metagenome | isolation source: river surface water | place: USA:Blue River Watershed | collected 2017-08-17 | reverse complement strand
TGAATTGCGACGGATCGACCCTCTGGTCTCGGTCATCATGCTCACGGGTTATGGGACGCTGCAGACCGCGCAGCAGGCGATGGTGGGTGGCGCCAACCAGTACCTGCGCAAGCCGCCGGATGTATCGGAGTTACTGGAGGCTGTAAGGAAGCAGGTCGCGGCCACGAAGGAGCGGCGGGCCCAGGCCTCGGCTGCCCGGCAGGCTGAGTCGCTGAATGAGACCCTGCGCCGGGAGATCCGCGAGAATGAACCGAGGATTTGGCAGGCAAAGGCTTCGGTGGAACTCGTTCACGACCTCAGCAATCCGCTCGCGATCGTCGTCGGCTATGCGGCCTTGGTTGAGGAACAGGCGCGGCGCCTGGCTGCCAAGATTCCCGACGAAGCACTGCGACTCGCGGAACATGCCGCCCTCGTCGGCAGAGCCGCGGAGTACTGTAACCACCTCGCGGAGAACTGGAGGGGAGTCGCTCGTGACGCACGGTCCTACGTGCCCGTGGACCTGCTCGACGTCGTCAATGAGGTGCTCGCCGTCGGGTTAGTCGGAAATAAGCCGGTAGAGGTGCGTGGCGAGCCGGGCGGCAAGGTGCTCGGGTCGCGCTACGAGTTGATGCGGGTGATTCAAAACCTGCTCAAGAATGCGATCGAATCAGGAGCCTCGGCTGTCACGGTTGAGTTTGTTGCCACAGGCAAGGAGGTGTCCGTAACCGTGGGCGACAATGGCCCCGGCATGAGTCCGCAGCAGCTGAATCAGGCCCTGCGCGGAGGCTTCACCACCAAGCGTGATGGAACAGGGCTCGGCCTGAGCATTTGTCGTCACGTTATCGCTTCGCATGGAGGAAGGTTGAATATTGGCTCTAGCATGGAGGGAGGCACTAGCGTGACGGTTGCCCTTCCGGCGGTGCTACTTCTATGAGGCGCCGTAGGGTCAAAGTAACCGGCATAGGACCAGTAACGCCCGCAGGAATCGGTGCGGAGAACTTCTGGAGTGGAATCTGTAAGAAGCGTAGCTATATCAGAAAGTTCATTCGGACTGAAACTGCTGAAGCCACGCTAGTGGCGGCACATATTTCCGATTTTGTAGTAAAAAAATATATAGCTGATACAGCCCTACAAAAAGGTGTAGCCCGCCATACGGAATTCGCAGCAGTGGCTGCCCTATTAGCAGTACAACATGCCGGTTTAAGTCCTACTGAGCTCTCTGCAAAAACTTGCGCCGTAGTCGCGGGGGCTTCACTTCTCGACTTCGGAGGAATTGGAAAATCTTTAAAAACAGTCTTCGAGAAAGGCTATAAAGCGGCTCAGCCACGTGTTGTCTTCACGTCAACACTTACGTCAGTTTCAGAAACGATCGCCGACGTGTGTCGATTAAATGCAAGAACCATGGCGGTGCAAACATCTTGTTGCGCAGGTCTAGATGCCATTGGCCACGCAGCACGGCTGATCGAATCGGGTGAGGTTGAGATTGCAATTTGCGGAGGTACCGAAGCCCCGCTTTACTCATTTCCACTGTTCGAGCTCCAAGCTGCAGGGCTCACCCCTAATACAAACGAATCTCCGGCTGAGTTAGCTAGGCCTTTTGATCTTTGGCGTACAACGGGCGTTGTGAGTGAAGGAGCGTGTTTTTTCATTTTAGAGTCGGAGGCGAGTCCGCGCCCTGCAATCGGATGGATTTCTGGATATGGCTTTTCGTCCGATTCTCGCGATGAAATTTGTAGCGGGCTAGTAGACGCGAATTTGCAGGCAATAGCCGACGCTGAGATGCGTCCCTCGGATGTGCAGTGCATTAGTGCTTGGGGGCCTGGACACCGCCTTATCGATAAAGGTGAGTTTCAGGCCTCTAAAGAGGTGTTTGGCGCAAGTCTAATTAGAGTTCCTGCCTACTCAATAAAGGGTGCAATCGGGTCGCCTTTGGGGGCTGCCCCTGCGATACAAGTCGCCTCGGCAATTTTAGGAATGAATGCATCAAAGGTTCCTCCAACTGTTAATTGGAAGGATCCGGATCCTGAATGCGCGTATTGTTTGTCTGAAAATATTCGGTTTTTTTCTTATGATAATGTTTTGGTAAATGCGCATGGGGTAGGAAATGTAAATAGTTCGTTGCTAATTACAAAATGACCCACCCCCTTGCCCTAATTATCGCTGCAATCGTTGCCGCGGTTGGTTTCTTGGTATTTAGGTCAAATTCTCAGCGAATCGTAAATCGCGCTGTCTTTGCTGGAACTGTACAGATGGCAGCATGGCTGGTTTGCTGGCATCTTACTACGTCATCCAAAGATGGACTTTTCTGGCTTAGGTGGACGTGTTCTGTCGGAGCGTTGGCTCCGCTAAACTTCTGGATTGTAAAAGAGGCTATTGTAAGAAGTAGAGCTCAGGTCGGCGTGAGTTTTATATCCAGCCTGCTTCCTTGGGCTGGCGTCTCGGTAGTGTTTGTCACGATTCCGTTTTTTGATATCTTTATTCCGGATCACTCTACTCCATCTAGGCCTCTGTACGGTTGGGGATATTTTTTTTATCTTTGGGGTCTTCTTTTTGTTTATGCGGTGCTTTTTATAAGTGCTTTTAGGAGCGCAAGAAAACTGCATGGCGGTGCCCGACTTGAGATGCAAGTATGGCTTGGGGGAGGGTGTATTCTTGCGTTTGCTATATACGCGCTAATGTTTCTGAGTGCGTTTACTGGAAATCCGATTTTCCGGCGGGCTCAGCCGATCGCGACGCTCTTTTTTTATGCTGGAACAGCGTACGCCATATCGCATCACAGAATCTTTGATGCCAGAGAGATAGTTGTTGTCGGTTTCAAGAAGGCGGTATTGGTGTTCGTTATAGCTATAGGTGGCCTTTTGGCGGATCGCGCTTTTGTACGGTGGGACTCTTTTCTCAAATGGTTAGTCGTGGCTGGAATTGTTGTGGTTTCTCTGGAGATACTCAATCGGTACATAGGTTCGGCATTCTCTTTTTCAACGCCTGATCGTCGCTTGAGAAAAGAGGCCTTTGAAGTTGCTCAGAAGGAAAGCAGGATTGAGCGACTTGAGGCGGCATTTGTCGAAATGCTTAGGACTTGGGGGCATGCTTCTTCGGCGCATATTCTATATTTTCAGGAAGATGGGTTTCCCGAGCGGATAGGAAGGTCCAGGGTTGTTCGTTCAAGTATAGAAGCTATTCTTGAAATGGAATGGGTCACTCCGGAGAGGCTGGATAGAGAGCGGCGATCTGGTGGATCTGAGGATCTAAAGCGTATTTTTAGCGAAAACGATATAGGGGTAATGATTGGAATAAGGGGTAGTGATATCATCACCCTCTTCGGAGTCGGTGTTGGGCCTTCGCGGCGGCCCTACACCTATCCGCAGGTGGTGGAGTTGATGGAATTGGCGGCCATCATGGAGAGCGCGCTGGAACGGGCGCATTTTGCGGCCAAGGTGCAGCGGGCCGAGCAACTGGCCGCTTTGGGATTGGTGGGCGCGAGCCTCGCTCACGAGATCAGGAATCCCTTGGTCTCGATCAAGACGTTCGTCCAGCTGCTGCCGACGCACCATGCGGATCCGGTCTTCCGTGAGAAGTTCTCGCGGCTCGTGGGTGGCGAGGTGCAGCGCATCGATGACCTTACCCAACAGCTGCTGGACCTCGCTGCTCCCCGGACTTACCAGGCCGAGCCGCTCCGGCTGCATGCCGCGGTGGGATCCGGCCTGGAGTTGGTGCAGGCCAAGGCGGCCGAGCGGGGGGTGCGCATCGAGACCGACTGGCGGGCGGACCCCGACGCCGTGTTCACCGACGGGGGCGTCGTGAAGCAGGTGCTGCTCAACCTGGGCTTCAACGCGATCCAGGCCGCGGAGGAGAAGGGCGGTGCCGACCGTTGGATAAGAATCTCGACGCGGAGCGTGGCGGAGGGCGTGGAGCTTGCGGTCACTGACAGTGGTCCGGGGATCGCCCCTGAGTTCCAGCGGCGTCTCTTTCAGCCGTTCCAGACGACTAAGTCGCGTGGGTTCGGGCTCGGTCTTGCGATTTGCCGGGACATTCTGGCCAATGTTCAGGCGACGATCACGGTTGACCCGTCCGTTCCCGGCCAGGGCGCGACCTTCCGCGTCACTTATCCATGCCAATCCCCGTCATCCTAGCGACTCCCGACGCCGCCTTGGCGGAGGCGTGGGCGCGGCAGTGTGGCGGCCGGGAGGTGCTGCGGCTGGGCAGGGACGCCTTGCCGGTCGCGGGCGTGGCCGGAGTCGCGGCGGTGGTCGTGCTGGATTCGGTTTGGGAGAACTCACTTCCAGCGGAGTTGGTTGCCTGTCCCACGGTGTTGGTGGGGTTCCCGCGCGGCCGCCCTTTCGAGCAGGCGCGCCTGGCCGGACGCGCCAAGGCCTACCTCTCCTATGAGGCAAGCACGGGGAGCCTCGAGCCACTCATCCCGATCCTCACCGAGTTGGCAGCCGCGGCCGCAATCGCGGCGCTCGCGGTGGTGCCTGCCGAGTGCGTCCGCTCCTCTTCCCCGCGGTATCTGGTTGCTGACTCCATTTCCGATGGAGGGATGGTCGCGGCGTTGTTCGAGCAGTTGTCTTCGCCGGAAGGACTCGATGCGGAGATCCGCCGGATCTGGCGCAACGAACTCGGGGCGGCTCGAGCCGATTTCTTCCGGCTTAATGGAACTCGGTTCGAGACCTTGGGTGTCCGCGAATCCTTCTTCGCGGAGCCGGCCCTGCTTTCGCTCCTCGCGCGCAACCCGCTGGTGTTGGACGGGCGCACGTGGTCTCCCGGAACCATCCCGGAGGGGGCGCTGGTGGTGGCTAACCTGCTGGCACGTCGGGCGGCGCGGCTGATCGTGCCGGTGCATGAGAATGGACGCCTGCTGGGTCTATTCCTGCTGGGCCTGCGCGAGGACGGCCGCGATTATGGCGAGCCGGAGCGGGCGAGGGCGGTGGCGCTTTCGCGGGTGATGCGCCTCGCGATCACCGCGGCTGATGAGATTGCGCGGTTGCGTTCCGTGGAACGCCGGGCGGCCCTGGCCGCCGCACATTTGCCCGCGGGACTTGTGCTCGAGGCGGGCGAGGAGCCCTCCGCCGAGGTCCCGTTGGTGGTGCGCGAGGTCGTGGGCGAGGCCCGCCACCTGCGGAGCGAGGTACGCCGCGAACCCACTGCAGAACAGCCCTTCCGGGTACGCGGGGGACTGATCGGCGGCGAAGGTGGCGTCTGGGTGCATTGGGACGATGCCTCTTCCGAGGTGACCGCGGCGCGGGAACGCGACCGGCGCAACCGGCGTGCGTTGCTGCGGGAGCTCGCCCTGACCTTGAGCCACGAGTTGGGCAACGCGCTCGTTTCCCTCGCGACCTTCCGTCAGGCGGGGGCGGAGCGCCCGTTGCCGCCCGCGATGCTGGAAACGATGCGGGCGGACATCGCCCGGCTTCAGCAGCTCAACACCCATCTCGGGTTGATGCAGACCCTGCACGAGGCTGAGCCTGGGCAGGTCGACGTGAAGGAAGTTGCCCAGGAAATCGGGCGTTCCCTCGGGTTGCGGGTGGAGATGAGTTCGGAGTCCGCCGTGATCAGCGCCGACCGCCGGCTGCTGGACTTCGCGTTGCGCTCCCTGTTGGAGACGGTCGGCGAAAATCGAGGCGAGTTGGGCCTGCGGGAGTTGGCGCTGAAAGTCCGCCGGGCCGGCGAGGGGGCGGAAACGATCGCGTTGGTCTCCTTGAAGGGGCGGCCGCTCGAGTTGGAGGGCGTCCTGCCCGTGCCCGCCGAGGGCGCGGTGCCGAACCAGGGGCACCTGAAGGTGCTGCTGGCGCGGGAAATCCTCACGCTGCACCACGGCGACATCCACGCCGGGCCCGGCATGGAAGGCACGGAGATCCTGATCGCGATCCGCCACCTGTGAGCGACGCCGACCTGGGAGCCCGGATGGAAGCGTGGGCACGACGTGAGGAGCATGTCGTGCTGCTGGTCGCGATCGGATCACGCGCGCGGGAAGCAGGGGCCGTTGGAGCGGCCGACGCCGGTTCGGACTGGGATTACCAATTGGCCACGGCGCGTCCGGAGTCGCTTGCGACGCCAGCGTGGCTCGAAGGACTTGACGTAAAGGTTCACGCCTACGCGGTCCGCACCGGCCGGCTGGGTTCTTCGACGAAGGTGAGCGCCGTCACCGACCGCGGCGAACTAGACGTTGTCATCCTGCCTTCGGACGCCATGGCCGCCGCCGCGGCGGCGATGATAGGGCCGCCTGCCTCCTGGCCGGCGCCGTTGCGGGCCGCGCTGACGGACCTCGCGGCGGTGCTCGCCGGCGGCTTTCAGGTTCTGAAGGACACGGCCGGCTTCGGTCCGCTCGTGGAGCGCGTGGCGCGGGAAGTGCCGGTGGCACGGCTGGACGACGCGCGGGTACGCGCGGCGGCCGAGGCCTTCGTGTGTGATTACGTTTCGACCTGGCGCAAGGTGGAGCGGGGCGAGTGGATCGCGGCGCAGCGCTGGCTGCATCACCAGTTGATCGAGTCTAACTTCCGCCTGCTGCATGAACTGCGGCTGCGGAGTGGACGGATGAGCTTTCCGGACGGCCGCCGCCTGGAGCGGCTCGGGGAGGAATTGGCCGCCGAGATGGCCGTGAGTACGACCCCGGACGCGCGGAGTCTGCGCGCCGCTTTGCTTCGCTGCGCGGACCTGCACCGACGGCTGGTCGGCCGGCTGCTGGGCGACGCGTGGACCTGGCCGGACCTGCGCGGCCTACGCTTGGGCGGAGAATAGCTCGGCGATGACGTCCTCTAGCGGGACGTCCTCGATCGAGATGTCGGCGACCGGCCCCGTGCCGAGGATTTCCTGGGAGACCGCGACGACGCTGTCGGTGTTCACCTGAAGCGTGAACTTGCCGTCCTCCGACCGCGTCGTCGCGAGGGCGTGGCGGGAGCGCCAGTCGTCGGGGAACGCGCGGGCGGCGCCGCCTCCGGCGCCCGGGAGAAAGGTGATGATCTTGCGGCGCGCGCCGCCGGAGTGCTCGAGCCGGTCAAGGGCGCCGTCGTAGATCTTGCGGCCGCGGTGGATCACGATGACCCGCTCGCAGAGCTCCTGGATGTCGGCCATGTAATGGCTCGTGAGGAGGATGGTGACGCGGTGGCGGCGGTTGTAGTCGCGGAGGAACTGACGGACGTTCTTCTGCGAGATCACGTCGAGGCCGATGGTCGGCTCGTCGAGGAAGAGGACGCGCGGGCGGTGGAGCAGGGCGGCGATGAGCTCCATCTTCATGCGTTCGCCGAGGGAAAGCTCGCGGACCATGACGTTGAGCTTGGCGCCCACGCCGAGGAGCGAAACCAGTTCGTCGAGCGTGGCCTGGAACTGGGCGGGCGGCAGCGCGTAGATGGCGCGGAGCAGGTTGAAGGACTCGATGGCCGGCAGGTCCCACCACAGCTGGTTCTTCTGCCCGAGCACGAGGGCGAAGATGCGGCGGTAGGCGTTCTCGCGGCGGGTCGGGTCGTGGCCGGCCACGCGCGCGGAGCCGCTGGTCGGGAAGATGAGCCCCGACAACATCTTCAGCGTCGTGGTCTTCCCGGCCCCGTTGGGCCCGAGGAAGCCGACGAACTCGCCTTCCGCGATGCGGAACGAGATGTCCTTCGCGGCGGCGGTCTCCTCGTACTCGCGGTGGAACAGCCCCCGGACGCCACCCCAGAATCCGGGCTGCTTCTTGTACGTGCGGAAGATGCGGGTGAGCCCGTCGACCTCGATCATGTGCGTGCGGCGGGCTCCCGTGGTCCTATTGGGTGAAGGCGGGCAGCTTCACGATCTTGCCGCCGGCGAGCGCAGACTCGTGGGCGCACAGGCCGACGCAGGTCCAGTTGGCGGACTTCACGGCGTTCGGGTACGGGTCACGGTCCTCGACGAGCGCGGTGAGGAACTTGTGGGCGAGGTGCGGGTGCGAGCCGCCGTGGCCGGCGCCTTGCGTGAAGCTGAGGTGGGTCTTTTTGCCGAGGTCGTACACGCCCTTGGTCGTGAACGGGCGGATGCCCTTGGGCAGAAGGTGTGCGTAATCCGGCACCTTCACCTTCCGCGGAATCTTGTGCTCCGGGAGTTTGGCGGTGTGGAGGACGTGCTCCTCGTGCTCGATGAGCGTCCACTCGAAGGACTTCTTCGAGCCGTAGACGTCGATGCTCTCGCGGTATTGGCGGGCGACGTCGAACAGCGACCGGATGATGCGCGCGGTGAGGTCGGAGTCGCGCAGCTTCACATGGGCGGTCTCGACGGCGAACGGCGAAGCGTAGTGCTTGATGAGCCCCTTGCGGATCGTGCCGGAGCCGAAGCAGGAGACGTATTCCGCGGTGGCGTCGGTGAGGGCGAGCATCGGGCCGACGCAATGCGTGGCGTACCACATCGGCGGCAAGCCGGGCCAGTAATTGGGCCAACCGTCCATGTCCTGCTGGTGGCTCGCCTGGAGGAACTGGATCTTGCCGAGCTCACCCTTTTCGTGGAGCTCCTTGATGTAGAGGTATTCGCGGGCGTAGACGACCGTCTCCATCATCATGTACTTCAGCCCCGTGCGTTTGCACAGGTCGACGATGCGCCGGCAATCCTCGATCGAGGTCGCCATCGGCACGGTGCAGGCGACGTGCTTGCCGGCCTTCAGGGCCTTGATCGTCTGCGGAGCGTGGTCGGGGATCGGCGTGTTGATGTGGACCGCGTGGATATCGGGGTCCTTCAGCAACTCGTCGTAATCGGTGTAGCCCTTGGGGATGCCGAACGCCTCCTGGAGGGACTTCAGCTTCTTCGGGTCGCGCTGGCAGACCGCGACGAGGTTCGCGTTCGGATGGGCCTGATAGATGGGGATGAACTCGGCGCCGAAGCCGAGGCCGATGATGGCGATGTTGATCTTCTGGGGCATGATGAGGATTCGGGACGGGGAAGGATGCGGACGCACTCAGCGGAGGAAAAGCCCGAACCTCGCCGATCTTTGATCGCGTGCGCGCCGCCCGCGCCCGTGCTCCGGCCTCAGGGGCGCAGGACCACGATGTCGTCGGCGTGCAGGCTGCAGTGGACAACGTCGCCCGCGTGCAGGACGTCGCCCAGTGCGCTCTCGTTGGCGACGACCGCCCGCAGTCGGGTGCCAGGGCGGGTGGCCACGACGAGGTGGTCGGTGGCGCCCTTGAAGATCTCCTCCTCGATGCGGGCCTCGAACGCTGAACCCGGGATCGCCGGCGGCCGCGGGCTGACGTGGACCTTCTCGGGCCGGATGAGGACCAGCGCGCGGTTGGCCCCGGCGGGCCAGCGCTCCTCCGGGAGACTGATCTCGAGCCCGCCCTCGAGTCGTACGCGCAGCGTCCCGTCCCCGCGGCCGCAGGGTTCGCCCGCGAGCAGGTTGGTTTCTCCCACGAACGTGGCCGCGAAGGCGGTGGCGGGCCGGTGGTAGACCTCGTGCGGCGTGCCGAGCTGCTCGATGCGGCCGCGGTTCACGACCGCGATGCGGTCGCTCATCGTGAGCGCCTCCTCCTGGTCGTGAGTGACGAAGACGAACGTGAGGCCGAGTTGGCGCTGCAGGCGCTTCAGCTCGAGCTGCATCTGGATGCGAAGCTTGGCGTCGAGCGCGGACAGCGGCTCGTCGAGCAGCAGCACCTGCGGCCGGCAGACGAGCGCGCGGGCGAGGGCGACGCGCTGCCGTTGGCCGCCCGAGAGCTGATGCGGCCGGCGCGACTCGAGGCCGGTGAGCGAGACGAGTCCGATCGCCTCCCCGATGCGCCGTTTGGCCTCCGTGGAGTCCACGCCCTGCATGCGGAGCCCGAAGCCGACGTTGCCGGCGACGTCGAGGTGAGGAAACAAGGCGTAGCTCTGGAAGACCTGGTTCACCGGCCGGCGGTAGGGAGGAAGGCCGGTGACGTCGGCGTCGCCGAGCCAGACCGTGCCGGCGGAGGGCTGCTCGAAGCCCGAGATGAGACGGAGGAGGGTGGTCTTTCCGCATCCCGAGGGGCCGAGGAGGGTGAGGAACTCCCCCGCTTCGATGCCGAGCGACACATCGCTCACGGCCTCGAACGCGCCGAAGCGCTTCGTGATCCCGCGGAGCTCGACCCGCGCGCTCATCGCCCCGCCTCCCCGCCGCGGTCTCGCAGGCGGACCAGCACCCAGTAGCTGAGCGCGAAGAGGAGCATGAAGACGACGCCGAGGGCGGAGCCGAACGGCCAGTCGCGCGCCTGGAGGAACTGGTTCTGAATGACGTTGCCGAGCAGGGGAACGCGCGCGCCGCCCATCAGGTCGGTGATGGCGAACATGGCGATCGACGGCACGAAGACGAGGAGCGCGCCCGCCGCGATGCCCGGAGCGGTGAGCGGGATGATGACCGCGCTGAACACCCGCAGCGGCCCGGCGCCCAAGTCGTGCGCGGCCTCGATCAGGCTGCCGTCGAGCTTCTCAGCGCTGCCGTAGATGGGGAGGATCATGAAGGGCAGGTAGGCGTAAACCAGGCCGATCATCACGGCGGTCGGCGTGTAGAGCAGGTCTAGCGGAGCCGCGCCGGGCACCAGCGTGCGCAGCACGGCGTTCAGGAGTCCCTCCTGCTTGAGGATCATGATCCACGCGTAGGTGCGCACGAGGAAGCTCGTCCAGAACGGGATCATGAGGAGGAGCAGCCAGCGCGGGCGGCTCCGCTCCGGGGCGCGGCCGATCCACCAGCCGACGGGAAAGCCGATGAGCAGGCAAAGGACGGTGGTCGCGGCCGCGTAGCCGATCGAGCGGGCGAAGATCCCGAGGTAAACGGGGTCCACCACGCGCGCGTACGACGCGGTGGTGAAGTCGAAGACGACGCGCCCCAGCTCGTCCCGGTCGCAGAAGCTGTAGACCGCGAGCAGCGCGCCGGGCGCGACGACGAACACCATCACCCAGAGCAGCAGGGGGGCGAGCAGCACCCAGGCCCGCCACCCGGGCGACGGTGTTCCGGCCGGAGGCGTCACTTCGCGCTCTTGAGGTCGGTGACCAGGCGGTCGATGTCGGCCGCTACCTTGCCGATGTCGCGGAACGTCTCGAGCTTGCCGCCCTTGGGGTAGCTGGCCGGGTTGGCGAGCTCATCGGGCGTGAGCAGCTTGCGGGCCGCGGCATTCGGATTGGTGTAGGGGAACGCGGCGGAGATGAGCTTGGACACCTCCGGACGCAGGATGAAGTTCATGAAGGCGTGGGCGGCGTCCTTGTTCCGCGCGTTGGCGGGGATCGCGAGCACATCGATGAACTGGTGCGCGCCTTCCTCGGGGATGACGTATTGGAACTTCTTGTCCTGCTTCCAGAGCAGCGCGGCCTCGCCGCTCCAGACGATGCCGAGGTCGACGTCGCCGTTGAGCAGGGGGGTCTTTGGGCTGTCGGAGTCGAACACCTTCACGCGCTTGACCCAATCGGCGATGACCGGGCGGGCCTTGGCGAGCGCGGCGGCGTCGATGCGGTTGATCGGCAGGCCCAGCGAATAGAGGGCCCAGGTGACGATCTCGCGGTTGTCGTTGAGCACGACGATGCGGTTGGCGAACTTGGCGTCGAAGACGTCGCGGTACGTCTTCACCGGCGTCTTCACCTTGTCGGTGTTGATGACGATGCCGACGGAGCCCGACATGTACGGGACGGTGTAGCGGTCCTCGGGGTCGTGCGGGCGGCGGCGGAACTCGGGCAGCAGGTTGCCGCGGTTGCCGAGCTTCGCGCCGTCGAGGGGCGCGAGCAGTTTCTGGCGGATCATGACCTCGGCGGCGTAATCCGAGGGCTGCACGAGGTCGTACTTTCCGCCGCCGGCGACGAGCTTCGCGATGAGCTCCTCGTTGGAGGCGTAGGTCTCGAAGTTGACCTTGATGCCGGTCTCCTTGGAGAAGGCGTCGATGACGTTCTGCGGGACGTATTCCGACCAGCCGAACAGGTTGAGCTCGGCCGCGGGGGCGGAGGCGGCGCCGGCGAGGAGGCCGGCGGCGAGGATCAGGGATCGGGATGTCTTCATGGTGAAAGCGGGTCGCGGGCGGTGTCGCGGCGGAGCCGCGCGGAAAAGATCACGAAGGCTGCGGTGGCGATGACGAACAGCGCGGAGAGCGCGTTCAGCATGGGATTGAGGCCCACCTTCGCGAGGCCGAAGATGCGCAGCGGCAGGGTGGCGGAGGCTGCGTCGGCGGTGAAGAACGTGACGATGAGCTCGTCCCAGGACAGCGTGAACGCCATCAGCCCGCCGGCCGCGATCGCGGGTCGGAGGTAGGGCAGGATCACGAGCCGAAACGCCCGCCAGGGCGTCGCGCCGAGATCGAGGGCGGCCTCCTCGAGCGAGGGGTCCATCCCGCGCAGGCGGGCCTGCACGGTGACGAGCACGAATGGGAAGCTGAAGGTGACGTGGCCGATGATCACCGTGACTAAGCCCAGGTCCACGCCCGCCGTGGCGAACAGCACGAGGAGGCTGATCCCGAGCAGGATCTCGGGCATCACCATCGGGACGGCGATCAGCGTCTCGATCAGCCGCGCACCGGGAAAGCGGTGGCGGTGAAGCAGCCAGGCGCCGCCGGTGCCGAGGACCACCGAGATCACGGTGGTGGCGAGCGCGACGACCAGGCTGTTGAAGGCCGCCTGCTTCAGCGGTCCGTTGAGCGCCAGCTGTCGGTACCAGTCGAGGGTGAAGCCCGCCCACGTCACGTTCAGGCGCGAGGCATTGAACGAATACAGAACGAGGACGGCGATCGGAAGGTAGAGGAACGCCATCACGCCGAAGGTCCATGCCCGCAGTCCGCGCTCGACGACGAGGAGGCCCGAGATCCGGCGGGCGGTCGGCGTTCGTTGAGGGGGCATGACGCGGGTGTAGCAGGTTTTGTGCGCGCCGCGGCATTCGGTGCAAGGCCGGGCTCGCGCGGGGATCGGCCGGTGCGCGTTGGCGGCCAAACGAGCCGCTTCAGGCGGGCGCGAGCACGCGCAGGCTGGCGGGGCGCACCGTGAACTCCACCCGGCTTCCGGCGGCATGCACCTCGCCGTCGGTGTGCAGGGGCCCGGGGGAAGGGCGCTCGATCACGATCCGGGACGAACTCGCCCGGAAGACGTCGGTTCGCGCGTCCAGCGTGCCGCGAAACAGCGCCGTGACCAGGGGCAGGGCGTTCAGCGGCGTGATCGGTGGCACCGCGGTCACGTCCAAGCTGCCGTCGTCGAGGCGGGCGCCGGGCGCGATGAAGGCGTGGCCGCCGTACTGCGGGCCATTCGCGACGGCGACGGTGAGCGCCCGCAGCTCGCGGCGCACCCCGTCGGCCTCTATCGTGAAGGCCGCGGCGCGCAGCAGGTCGAGGCTGCCGGCGGCGACGCGCAGATAGCCCGCGAGGCCGCGGCGCGCCGTGCGGTTGAAGCGCTCCGCCAAAGCCGCTTCCAGCCCGAGGCCCGCGACGTTGAAGAAGGGCCGGCCGTCGGCCAGCGCGGTGTCGATCCACCGGTCGCGGCCGCTTCGCAGCACTTCTAGCGCCGCGGCGGGCGGCAGCGGCAGCCCGAGCGCGCGGCCGAGGCCGTTGCCCGAACCTCCGGGCACGATCCCGAGCAGCACCTCCGTACCGGTCAGCGCCGAGGCGACTTCGTTGACCGTGCCGTCGCCTCCGACGGCGACCACGAGCCGGCAGCCCGCCGCGACCGCCTCACGTGCGAGCTCCCGGGCGTGTCCGGCCGCGGTCGTGAACCGCAGCTCGGCGCCCTCCCGCGCCACGAATGCGCGGACCGGAGCCTCCGCGCGGGCGGCGCCGCCGGAGCGGGGGTTGAGAATGAAGCGTGTGTTCACGGGGAGTTGCGCTTTGACCACGCAGCGCGCGGGTGCCAGCGATGGAAAGGTCAAAACCGTGAGCGCTCCCGCGACCCTCCACCTGCTGACGGGGCCCACCGCCGTGGGCAAGACCGAGTGGGCGCTGCGCTGGGCGGAGGAAAACGGAGCGGAGATCGTCTCGTGCGATTCGCTGCTGTTCTACCGCGGGATGGACATCGGCACGGCCAAGCCCACGCGGGAGGAACTGGACCGTGTGCCGCATCACCTCGTCGATTGCCGCGACCTGACGGAGCCGATGGACGTGGTCCGTTACGTCAAGGAGGCCAGGCGGATCGTGAGCGATGTCCTTCTGCGCGGCCGCCGCGTGCTGGTCACGGGTGGCAGCGGCTTCTACCTGAAGGCTTTCCTCGGGCCGATTGCCGACGACGTGGAGGTTGATGACCGGACGCGTTCGGAAGTGACCAGTCTTTCTCCCACGGAGGTCTTGGCGCGGCTGCAGGCGCTCAATCCGGAAGGCTTGGGTGCGCTTGACACGGCCAATCCGCGACGGGTGGCGCGGGCGTTGGAGCGCTGCCTCTCCTCGGGACGAAACCTGCGGCAGCTCGCGGAGGATTTTGCGCGCCGCCCCGGGGCCTTTGCCGACTGCCGGATCGAGCTCACTCGTCTGGAGCGGGAGCCGGCCGACCTCCTGTGGAGGTTGGAGCGGCGGGTGGATGCGATGCTGGAGGCTGGGCTGGTGGAGGAAGTCCGGCGGTTGCTGCCGCAGGGACTGGCCTCCAACCCGAGTGCGTCGCGTGCGATCGGATACCGGGAGGTCATCGCGATGCTGCAGGGTGCGTTGCCGGCGGAAAAATTGCGGGACGAGATCGTGGCCGATACCCGCGCGCTGGTGAAGAAACAGCGCACATGTTTCCGCACGCAGTTGCCGCCGCACCGGGTCGTCGCCGCCGCCGCGATCAAGACGACCGGGGAGATTTTCCCGGCAACGGGTGCTTAATCGCCGTCCGTCCGAAGCATCCGTTCCAGGAGCAAGGCCTGCGCGGCGAGCGTGAGCGGCAGGAGGAAGGTCGGGTAGAGGCTGAACGGGAGGACGGCGAAGGGCGTCAGCCAAACCGGCTCCGAGAGCCCGAGGCGGAACAGCATCCCGGCCGCGCCGAGCAGGGAGATGAGACTCACGACGCTCCAGATCCGAATCGCGCGCGTGCGGGCGGCGTCGGCCATCGGGGCGAGCGCGACGGGGAGGGCCATCACGGCGACGACGAGGTCGCCGGCGCCGGCGAGAAGAGCGAGGCCCCGTGGCAGGAGGGCGCCTTCGTCGGAAAGGAGGAAGTAAAGTCCCGAGACCCGCAGGAATTGGAGGAGAACGAGGATCCGGTCGTCGAGGTCATCGCACCAGCGGCGCAGGGGCCTAACGCGTCGGGAAAGCATCCAGAGGAAGGCGGCGATCGCGACTCCGGCGGCCCCGAGGACCGCGGGAGGCACATGCCGCAGGGCCAGCGAGTGGCCGGCGCCGACCGCGGCGGCGAACCACCCCCAAAGGAAGACGCGGACCAGGAGCGCGGCGGACACGCGCTACTCGGCGGGAAGGCGAAAGCGCTGCAGCGAAGACCCCTCGAGCCGGCGCAACTCGGAAACCGCTCGGCGGAGGGCGAGCTTGGCCTGCAGTTCTGCGATGCGGGCGTTTTCCAGATCGTCCTGGAACTGCAGCACGATGCGGCTGGTGGAGAGGCCGGCGTCGAAGCGCGCCTTCTGCTGGTCGTATTGCCGCGAGGCGAGCTCGGTGGCCTTGGCGGCGATCTCGACGGAGACGAGGTTCGTCTCGACGGCGCGGACGGCGAGACGCACGTCGAGCATCAGCTGCGCCTCAAGCTGCTCGAGCCGCAGCCGGGCGGAGGAGACGCCGTTGGCGGCCTGGCGTTCACGTGCCTTATCGGCGTGCTGGCCCCACGGAACGGAGTAGTTGAGGCCGAGGGACCAATTGTTGCCGTGGTCGTTGGGCAGGTTGGCGATGGCCTGCTGGTAATTGGCGTTGGTGGTGCGGGCGGAGTAGCCGAGGCTCGCGACCAGATCGATGTTCGGCTTCAGGTTGCGCCGCGCGGTATCGAGGCTGATCTCAAGCTGCTTGATGGTCTGCTCCTGCGAGAGCGTCTCGGGATAAAAGTCGCGGGCGAGCTTGTAGGAGGCGGCGAAGTTCGGGGCCGCCTCGGTGTAGGGGGCGAAGGCGACGGGCCCGATGCGGGCGTCGAGCCCCGCGGCGTTGATCTGGTTGAGCAGGCGTTCCTCGGCGTCGCGCACGGCCTGATCGCGCTGGACGACGGTGTTGCGGGCGCGGGCGACGCCGACCTCGGCGCTGAGCACGTCAAGGTCGGTCATCACGCCCGTGGAGCGGCGGGCCTTGTTCTCGTCGAAGAGGCGCTGGCTGCTCTCGAGGCTGAGCTGGGCGATGCGCAGCGCTTCGCGCGCGGCGACAAGGTTGTAATAGAGGTTCTCCGTGGTGCTGACGGTGTTGAGCACCGTGCCCTTGTAGTTGATGTTCGCAATGGAGAAGCCGAGCTTCGCGCTATCGAGGGCCGCCAGGGCGGCCTTCCGGCCGAAGTCGCGGCCGAGCGGCTGGTTCAGCGTGGCGGAGACGCCGTTGTTGTAGGCGGGATTGAAGAGGGAATTGACCGAGTTGGTCGCTCCCCGGGAGAGGTTGGTCGAGAGACCGAGGGTCGCGTTCGTGGCCTGGATCCGCGGCAGGTTCACGCCGGCGCGCATGACGGTGTTGTCGTTACGCGGGCCCTGCGCGCTGGTGCCGTCTAGCCGGTTCGTGGTGGATGCCGACTGGTTGAGCGAGCGCGTGACGTTCGCCGTGAGAGTCGGGTCGAACGCGGCGTCCTGGATCTCCACGTTGGCCTTCGCGTTGTCGCGGGAGACGGCCTGGATGCGGAGGTTGAAGTTGCGCTGAAGGGCGAGGGCCACCGCTTCCTCGAGCGTGAACTCCCGGTCGGGCGCGAGGACGATCTGGGCGCTGCCCGGCGCCGTCGGCTGGGCGGACAAACTGGCACCCATGGCGCACAGCACGGCAAGGACTCGGGCGGGGAGGTGACGCATGACTTGAAATTCAGTTAAACAGACGACACGGGCCGAGCCAAAAAACACCACGTCCGGAAAAAAGTTACTGCCTTTCGTACTCTCCGCCGGACGTGCGCTTGAAGACCTTGAAACCGGCCTGTCTCGCCCGCGAGACGGAGAGCGGCGCCGAAAGTTGCGGTGAATTCACGCGCTGGACGTCGACGCGCCGAACACCCTGGCCGCAGCGGGGGCAGTCCTTCAGGTCAACGGCCCCGGCGGGTTGCATGTGATCGAAG
>JACCDP011561225.1_pt1 | contig 17034 bp, 37 predicted proteins | sample 7445841 | NCBI WGS metagenome assembly JACCDP01 (sample SAMN15323441, study PRJNA562643) | freshwater metagenome | isolation source: river surface water | place: USA:Blue River Watershed | collected 2017-08-17 | reverse complement strand
TAAAAAAATCATTGCTACTACTGATGAATCTTTAAAAATAAATAAGTTTAAATCAGGAGTATTTAAAGATTTAAATTATTCTTTACCTCAACCATCTCAATCATTTATTGAAAAATATGTAGAAGAATACAATAAAGGTAACGTTATTACTGATGTGCTTGTGGAGTATTTTGAAGGTTGTGAATTTTGTACTCCAAATGATGAAATTTGTAGATGTGAATTTCCAATAACTGACAATTGTTTGTTTTTAAAAGTAAACCCTAAAGACAATACTATTACTATTAAAAAAGTAAAAGATAGTTGGAGTAGAGAAGAGTGTGTAGAAAATATAAGAAAATGGGTTGACGATGCTATTAAACACACTAAATCTCTGATGGATACATCACCTCAATTTGAGAAAAAATGGCGAGATTTTACGGAAAAATGGATTGAAGATAATCTTTAAAGTTTTGATAAAACTCCTAGACTTGGTGGTAAAAGTCTTTTTTGTTAACAAACTAAAAACTAAAAACATATGATTTATTTAGCAATTTATGGAATTGTAGTATCCGTAGTGGTATTCATCCTAGTAGTAAAAAATACAAATTTACGCACTGAATTAAATGCTGTTAAAATAAAAAATTCATTATTACATATTGAATTGAGTATGGCATCAAATTCTAATAACAATGATGATAATGAAGCCATTAAAGAGTTCTTAAAACTTCTTGATGAATTAGCTGAAAGACAAAAAAAGGCTACTGAGAAAATAAAAGAGAATACAGATGAAAGAGAAAAACTTATAGGTGATAGAGTTAATGTTTGGGACTTATCATATGCAGTTCTTGAAAATGGAGAGAAAGTTATTTATGATAATCGTGAAGAATTTGGACCATTATTAAAGAAATGGGCTGAAGAAGAAGCTATTATAATTAAAACTGATCAAAAATTTATTTGTAAAATAGAAACATTGGGAATAGAAAAAACTTGTGACTTATTGGTTGAATTTCCTGATAAAACAAGAATCTATACACCATCTCTTGCAGTAAGAAGAATAGATAATTATGAAAAATAATGTTTAAAATTGACAACAACTTTGACCATTGGTGGAGTATAGTACTTCGCCATGTTGGTGGTGCTAGAATTGATTATTTCAAGTCTAGAATCCTAAAAGAAGAGTTTAAAAGACGTATAATGAATTAAAATTATGAAAAAATTATTATTATTCATGTTATTATTGATTACAATTGTAGCATGTAAAAAAGAAGAAAAGAAACCGGCACCTGCACCAACTCCAATAACTCAACCAGATAAATTATGGTTATTAGGTGGTAATTGGAAGTCTATTAATTTTCCAGGAACAGATACTGTATTCACACAAAATTTATACATAAAATATTGTTGTGATGGACCAACAGGATATGTAGTATACTATCTTAGTTATCGTATTTGGAAATATGGATCATCAATAACTCTTCCTTACTATTATAATACAGATAGTTTGTGGTTTTCAAATGGAATTATTGGTACAGGCAAAAAACACGCTTTATTTGTAAGAATTAAATGAAAAAATTATTAACCTTGTTAGCATTGGTACTAGGTATCAGTGCTAACTCACAGGTTTACTGCACGAGATATACTCATTATTCTCAGGTAGATACTGTGTCAAGACAATTTATGAGTGATGTTGCATATAATGTTAGAGTATGTGTAGATTATATAGATAATAATATTGTCATTGAAGATGATAATTCAGTATTTATATTAAACATTATACATGAAACTGGTACTGAAGAAGCTCTTCAATTTGAAACAAGAAACAATCTTGATAAACAAATATGGAAAGTAAGCATTTTAGCATTACCAACTAAATACGTATGTGTAGTATCAAAAAACAATTTTACAAGAATTTATAAAAAACAACGCTAAAACAAATAACTATGACAAATCAACAAATATTAGGTATTTTGTTACTAATTCCAGTAGCATTACTATTCATTAGAGCTGGGTTTTTAAAATATAAAGAATCTAGAAATCATGCACGGGGATAAACCACATGGAGTAGAATCTCCAGAAGTGATAGAGAGTCCTCCAGATACGACAATATATAAATATAGACTATTATGGAAAGATTGTAAAGAGATTTACTATCAGACCAATAGTTTACGTTTATATATAATGAAAATTAACAGTATTAAACCAATACTATTAAAGTATTTAATCCAAGATCCAATTATAGTAAAATGAAAAAACATCTAATATTAGTACTATTATCTACGATAGTAGGTATTGTACAAGCACAAATTGATACAAATTTTAATACAACTGCAAAAGAACAATCACAACTAAAACAGACAACAATTGAATTAGACGTTAATGTTATTGCAGATATGCGATCTATTAATGATAGTATAACAATTACATTAGTATATCAAGGTTTTGGTCAAACAATATCAGGACCAAATAATTTTAAACTATATCTTAAATATGATGTAGATTATTATTTACAGATATCAGCTAAAGGATATACTTCTAAACTATTAAGAGTAGACACTAGAGGAGCTAAGAAGGATGATTGGAAATTAAAAGCCAATGTAAACTTAGTTAGATCTTCTCAAGAAGTTGCTTATGTAGGAGGATTCGCATACAGAAATAATACATTCACTAAAATACATTAACATTATGCAAAAAGTAGTAATAATAGATGGAGAATTAGCTTCAGGTAAGCAATCTCCATATGAACATCCGGCAGTACTTGCTAAGAAAGCAGAAGTACAAAGAGAAATTAACTCAACTGTTTTACCTAAAGGAACTCCAAAAGCTCCTAAATCATATCAGGAAAAACAGGAATTAAAAGCTCATAAACAGAGCTATAAGAAACTAGATCAATCATCAAAACAAGCATTATTAGCAGATATTCTCAACAGAGAAATTCCTAATATGAATGTTGTGGTGGTAGTACCTAAATAATATTTACTGATAAAGAGCTCTCAATACACTATACATCTATGTAACTAGCCAGAGGCATCGAAAGTTTACTATGTATTAGGTTAGTATTCATCTCTTTATCAGGGAATAGTGATTTGATGGATTTCACTTAAATATAAATCCTGTCAACAAATAATAAAACAAATAATAAAAAACAATTAAAAAACACAATTATGAAAGTTATCGTAACAGCAAATCCAGCAACAGGTTTAGTATTCAACACAAATGAAGTAGTAGGTAAAGATGGTAAAATCTATGGTTACGTTCGTGTAGAGAGTTCTCGTTTAATGGAGAATAATGGTTTCTTAGTTAATAAGAAAATCTCTGCATTAGTACCAATGTCTATAAAGACATTTGAATCTTCACCATTAGTAGCAGGTCAGGAATTAGGTGGTAAAATTATTGTTCTTGAGTCTTTAGAACAAAAACCAGGTTATCAGCCTAAATTAGCAGGAGAAAATGGAACTCCATGTTTGTTAGATGGTCGTCAGATCTATCGTGCAACCAAATGGACTACAGATCCAACTGCAACTGATGTATTGATTAAGCACAATAATCAAATTGCAGGTAGCTCAGTAAAATCAGCTACAAAGAATGACGCTCTTAATGGCTAATTAAGAACCAATCATTAATAACATATTACTCTCGCCGGTAATATAGCTAGTAGGCATAGATGATCTTCCCATAATCATCTGGTGTAGGTGCGAAACCACCTACTAGCACTACACTCCTGATATACGAGGATAAAATAGTATATCTTTTTAGTTTGCGTAAGAGCAGGGAGTTTTCATAGGATTATCTCCCTGCTTTTTTATTAATTTAAATCAATTAAAATTATGTGTTTATATTTATCACCAGAAAATTCACAACCAAAAGTTGCTAAAAAAAGAATTACAGTTTATAAAATATTAACTGGTTATGAGACTAAATTTCTTTCACCATATATGGGTATGGAGTATATAAAAAACAATATATATACTTCTAAAATAGGTAAGATTAACAAAGGATTTTATTTCAATTCTATAAAAGAAGGATTACATTGCTTTTCCAATTTAAAAATAGCTAATAAAAATATAATGTCTTTAAGTGATATTGTTGTTAGAATGTATATACCTGAAGGAGCTGTTTATTATGAAGGAGTAGAAATTAATGAAATTGTAACAGATATATTAATTTGGGCATAATAATAAAAATATGAAGATAGAATTAGTTAAAATAACAGAAATAGATAATAGTTCATACTATTTTATCACTAAAGATGGAACAATTGTTCCTAATACAACTACATTTAATCCAATAGAGGCTGAAATGTTGTTTACTAAAGTATTACAAGGAGAATCAAGAACTAAACAAGTAATTAAATCAGTAGATATATAAGGTGAGTATATTGTTAAATCTTTAAACGTAAAGAAATGAAAAAACTAACTAAGAAACAGAGATATTCTTTATACAAAGAAATGTATAAATTGGCTAAAGAAAGGGGTTATTTTTATATATGTCATATTTACAATGATGTTACAAAAGAAAGAAAAAATAACATGAGCGAGTTAACAAAAGAAATATATTTAATGTGTCCTAAAAACTATATGAATGGTGTTTCTTTTACGTGTATTACTGCTACATCTTATAATGATGGGATTATTTTGTGTGACAAAGAAGCTACCGAGTTAAGATTAACAATTTTAGAGTTCTGTATAGAAATGACTAAACCAACCAAAAAATGAATATCTTTGACGAATCACAAATAGAACTCCGTAGACTTGACAATCTAACAGAGGTAGTAGAAATAAGAACCTGCTACTATTGCGACTGTGGATGTGATGTAAATAATATGGAGTATATTAAAGTACCTGATATGACTTTAAAGATGTGGGTATGTAATGAATGTTTAACTAATAATAAATAAAATGAACGAATTAGAACAAATAAAGAAACAGCTTAACGACATCTCAGATAAGATTAAGCAATTGGAAAAACCACAAATATCGTTAAATAAGTGGTACAAACATTGTTGTGGTGGTTTTCACTTTAACGATGTGATTAATAGCTATGGAATTGATGGTGGAGGTAAATGGTATAATGGTAATGGATTTTTTATGGTTCATCCTGAAAATTGGACACCAGCCACCGATGAAGAAGTAAAAGAAGCGTTAATTAAAGAGGCTAAAAAGATAGGGTTTAAAGAGGGGGTGGGTTTTAAAAGTGCTAGTACTGAATTTAAATGTAAAATTAATTCTAATTGGAATTATAACCCAAATATTAATAGTCTTTCAAATTATGGTGGACACGTTTTTTGTGAAGGCAAGTGGGCAGAAATAATCGACGAACCATTAAAGGTGTGCGGTTATGAAGTGAAGAAGGTTGATAATCATTTTGAGATTGGATGTAAAAAAATACATGAAAGTAGAGTTAAATCACTAAAAGATTTAATGCAACATTCAGGATTTAAAACAGTATCATTTGACAATTATTCAGTATCTTTGGAAGAAATAAATAAAATCTTAAATCTATAAAAATGGAAGAACTAACAAGAATAGCCCTAATCCTAGTAATCCCAGCTTCATGCTTGCTGGCTTCAATACTGATTTTTAAAGTTAAAGAGTGGTATTGTGAGTAACGGACGGGTATTTGCGCTCGTTTTAATGGTGCAAATACTGTGTTACCAGTAGTAGTTTAGCGTGGATTAACTAAAAATAAATATATGATATACAAAGACACAACAGGTATAATGGCGATTAAGATTTTTCGCTTATACAAAGACAAAACATTAACAGATAAACAGCTTCGTAAAATGACAAAAGATTTATTGTTAGAATATGAAAGTGAAAAACTGAATGATAAAAGCAAGGTTATTGAACGACTGCGAAAAGAAGCAGAGGATTTAAGAGCCATTAAACGGTTACTACGTGCGTAGGCAAACCATTACTGCTAACGTTTTGCAAATAGGCTTAGTAAAATTAAACTTAATGAAATATAATTATGAAAGATAAATTACGAGAAATTAAAGCATACAGTAGTAATTCAAGTGATGAGTTGGATTACAAAAAACGATACTGGTTTCATCAATGGATTGGTAAAACAACCGCATTAATTGAAAATGAGAAAGGAGAATTGATAAAGGCTAAACACAATGAATTTCGTTTTAAGACGGATGCTGATGTTTAATTTTATTGAGCCATGGAAAAAGTAACAATATCATATACTTACAATGTAAATGATTAAATAAATTAGTCAGGTGGCGGAATGGTAGACGCTTATATTAGCTCCTCTAATATGTAAAACCAAAAAGGGATTGGCAATGTTGCAGGTTCAAATCCTGTCCTGACTACTAAAACAAAACAATGATTAAAGTCAAAGTATTAATAACCGGACGTCCTGAAGATATAAAGCCTATTAAACCACGTTTATATTCAGAAAAGTGTATCTTTGTAGATAATTCACAACAAGCGAATATAATCTTTTTAGCTATAAAGAATTTTGATTTTAAGAGTGCTTTTTTAAAGATTGAAGAAAAGTATAAACAGTTAAATAAAAAATTATGACACCGAAAGAAAAGGCAGAAGATTTATATCAAAAATTTCTTCGATACGCACCAGCAGCAGAAGAATTTGAGCATGAACACACTAAACAATGTGCTTTAGTATCTGTTGATGAACTTATTAAAGAATGTACGTTCTGGTTTGATACATTAAGTTTTATTTCTACACAAGAATTAAAAGAATCTTTAGAAAGATTAAATTACTGGCAAGAAGTTAAACAAGAAATAGAAAAGCTATGACAAAAGAGAAAAAGATATTAAACAAACACATTGATTTAAAATTATTCACAAATCAACATGAAAAACTTGAGTTTTGGATAATACAAGCAATGAACGAATTAACATCCTCACTAAAGGCAGAGCTTGAATCCCTTCAATCACAGTTAGCCAAAGCAGAAGTGGATAAACAGGAGCTTTTGGACGGATTAGAATCAATAATAAACGATGTTGATTCAATAAATGATTGTGGAGATATTAAGTTTTTAAAAGACATAAAAACACTTGCAAAACAATTAACCAACAAACATGGACAGATTTAGTAAATCAATAGTAATACTTGACCGCATACTCTACGCCTTTGTTATTTACAAGGGGTGTGAGTTTATAGATGAATTAATTAAACACTTAAATAAATAGATTATGGGTAAAAAAATAATAAGAGGATACGAGGTTATTGAAACATCATTAACTCATGACTTAAACATAATGGATGATTACGGTGTAATTAAGCAACCATGCGATGTTTTTATAGAAGAAAAATATTTTTTTGGATTACTAAAAAAGAACTATAAAGTAAGACTTTATTTAAGAAAAGGTTTTGACCATAAAAACGAATTTATTAATGGTCGTGAGTTTAGATGAATTAATTAAATGGATGAATAAATGACAATACTAATAATAATTTTAGCCTACGTGGCTAATGTGTTTTTAAATAGGTGGTTGAATAAGATAACCACTTTAGAACCAGTCCCTGAATCATGGATTATACCAGTATTTCCAACTATTGGTTTTATTTGGGTATTAATTGAGGATTCAAAGTTTTTTAGACCATATTCAAACTGGTTCACGGGTAAACATTGGAGAAAATGAAAGCCCTACTAATTATATTAATAAGCCTAGTATGGTTTATTGTTGAGATTATTAAAGCTCCTGAGATTAAGGATTAACGGCAAAATATTGGCGAAGGCAGGGGTTAGAAGTACGACTGCTGAATTTCGCACTAAAGTTAAATAAATGTACTTCTGTTGGTTCAAGCACATCAGCCCTGCTTTTGCCAATATAATGTTGGGTGTAGTTAATTTTTATGAAACCATCAAATTTCACATCTTATCCGTGGTCATCTGTTTTGCAAAATTCAGAAAGCGAAACAATAGCACAAAATATAATGAAAATATTAAAAAGAACAGGCGATGAATTTCGTCCTATTACTTGGGAGGAATACAAAGAAGAACGATTGAAAGACGGTAATTTTTCAGATAGGGAAAAGTCAATATTTGAAAATGTAATTTCTTACTGTAAATCAGCCGACACAGCAGTTCTTTTTTGTAAGACGTGGGCGTCTTCTTAATTACGCCCAACGGTTGAGTGTATGAGCAGTAGCCGAACACTGAACTTTATTAGAATGATTAAATTTAATATTAACAACTGCAATAGTTTAAATGCCTAACGGCTATTGCTTATACACTTTGTTAGCAACAGTACGATTTATGAAAAATAAACTAACAATATTTGTTGACAGAATGAAAAAACTTGGTATTGATATAAAATTTGTGGTAAACTACCCTTGGATTTATATTGATGAAATAAATGGAAAACGTGTCACAGAAAAATTTCAAGGTAAACATGGATTCACAATAGCATTTTTACCAATAAGAAAAAACCAAGATTTAAACCTTACTGATATTGGTGAAATTTTTCGATTAATTCGCAAGTATTGTTGCTAACGTTTTGTAGCTAAACGAGGTGGCTGATTAATATCTCGAAACTTAATTAAAAGCATAATGTATAGTTTAAAAGAAAAAATTTCAGACGTAGCACAAAGCAAGCCATCTTGTTTATCTGCTGTTAGCGGTAGTTATATTTACGTTATTACATTTTATGATTATGACCATGATATAATTAAACACGTTTTTTTAGATGAAGAAAAAGCAGTTTCTAAACATAAAGAACTTCAAGTTGGTAGAAGTTGGGGTTTTTATAACTTACATAAAGTTAATGTCGAATAATTACAGCTAACGGTCGAGGCTATGAGCAGTTGCCTTGTAAATACTGTTCAATTAACAAACAAACGCTGATAGGCAATTGCTTATAGCCTTTGTTATAAAACGTTTTTATTATGATAACTATTGCAAAATGGGGAAGTAAAGAATTAGAAGTAGGAACTGAGTTTGACCAAGAACAGGAACTAGAATTGACGATATTAAACAATGATGGTGACGATACAAGTGTTTGGCTTACAAAAGAAGAGGTCAAACGACTTATACAGCATCTTCAAAATGTTTTATAACTAGAATATTAGCGACGTTTTAATGTTGCTAATATTGAGTTAAAAAATAAAAGATATGAAAATTAGCGAAAAAGAAATTGACAAAATATTTTTAAAATCAGATAGACGAAGAAGAAAAGACTTTTATAGTAATACTCGTAAAACTCACGAAGAAGCAGAACAAGCTTGTTTAGATAAATTAATAGAAATTGCTAAAAATATGTAACATGGAAAATAAAATACCAACAGCAGAAAAATTACTTAAATTAAAAGAAACATTTGATATTAATCATCCAACTGTTTCTATATCAGATGCTATTGAAGCAATGATTGCATTTGCTAAACTTCATGTAGAAGCAGCATTAGAAGAAGCAAGTAAAAAAGCTAAATTAAAACACAATTATCATGATGAAGTTTATGATAGTAATTATTGTGATAAAGTAAATGCTGAATTTTGTTCATTAAGAACTGATGGTGATGGAATTCCTTATGGTGCAGATTTATTAAATATTGATAAAAAATCAATCCTCAACTCTTACCCTTTAACTAATATAAAGTAATATGCAACACAAACTAATAAACACAGGAGATTATCTGCTAATAGTAGATGACTCAAAGATTAAAGAAGGTGATTTGTGGTATAACGCATCAATAGCTCGTATATGGAGAGTTAGTGCTGATAATGTAGCAATGTATAATCAATCTTCAAATATGGATAGGACAGGATTAAATAAAATCATAGCACACTTACCACTCAACAACTCACCAATACTTGAAGGAGTAGATTTATTACCACCACTTGAAGATGAGGTTGAGAAGTTGGCTAATGAGACATTTCCTATTGGAACTTGGAATAGTGAATCTGTTGCTATAGGATTAGATATGTTTATTTTAGGTTACAACAAAGCCAAAGATAAGTATAAGTACACGGAGGAGGATTTAAGAAAGGCTATAACTGAAGCATGGATAGAAAGAGGTTTATTGTTTAAAAATAAAGCATTTTTAGGTGATTATATTGAAAACTATATCCAATCCCTCCAACAACCAAAGATGCCTGTTGCTTTCTTAGAAAAAGGTGCAGTTAATGGAACTTGGGTAGGAGAATATATTTATTAAACAAATGGGCCCGCCAGGTTTTGCTTCATAGGATTTATTTGTAAATAAGCATGTAACGCATTGTCTAATAATATCAGCGTTTAATAAATTAGGAGATAACCGAGTAGTTGGAAACAATGACTCAAGCCTTGGATCTATCCAAGACCTTAAGTACGCTCTAGCTAACAATATGTTAGCAAAGACACAAGTTGAGGAACTTGTGGCTGCTTAACGGTAGATAACCACCTCAAAACTGTATGCCTGCTCATCTATGTTAGTATATTAATGGATGAGTAACAGTGGGATATAAAAATATACTAGTCTTGCTCAAGACAATAAAGAGTGGCTAAACATGTAGAAACTTTATAAATAACTTATGATTACGAGGGTTCGACTCCCTCCGGGTCCACGATAAAATGGTACTTAAGTAGCTATTCACTTAGCTTTTGTGAGCTCTCAGTGATAATTATAGTAACTCACAACCATTTTAATTTATAAACCAATAAATCAATATATGTATGTAAATCAAAATTCAAAATCAAAACAATTAGCAAGAGATAAGGTTTTAGCTAGATTGAACAATTATGAAAATCCTACAGTAATATCTTTACCAGCAGATAATTTTATATTTGAACAATCGGTAAGACAAACTTATCCTAAAAGTAAAATAGTAACATTGGAACAAAATAAATTAGTTTTTAATTCAGGTAAACAACTAGCAAAAAATCTAAATATAAATCATTTAAACGGTGAGATATTTGATTATCTAAAAAACAATAATAAATATGATGTTATATGGTTAGATTTATGTGGTTATTTATCAGGAAATATGATTAATAATCTTATTCCAATAGTTCAAGGTAGAAATACCAAAAAAGAAACAATTTTAGCCCTCACGGTAATGGCTACTCGTGAGAAATTAGCTAAACATTCAAGCATTTATGGATTTTCTAATTTAAAACAATTTAGAAAAAAGGGACTTACAAGTTTATTGCAATCCTTTGCGTCTATGAATGATTGTACAATAGAGCAGCTAGACTTCTTTAGTTATAAAGGAGATAAGAAACATGCTGCTAAAATGAATTTATACATTTATAAACTAACAAAAAATTAAAATTATGAAAAAAGTATTACCACGTTGGTCAAAAGAAGAATTAAAAATCGTTTCTCAAAACATATCTATAGAAGAGATACAAAAACAACTACCAAATAGATCAATAGCAGCAATATGGTCAAAAAGAAGTGCAATAGGAGCAAATTCACATGGTTCTAAAAGAGCTAAAAAAGCTTGGGAAACAAGAAGAGCAAATTTAAATGTTCAAAAAGAATCTCAAATTGCAAATGATGTTGTTTCAAAAAATAAAAATTTAAAATTTATTATTAATGGAGTTAACTTAGAGCTTACATCAACAGCAAAAAATGTTTATATAGGAACATCTATGATTAAAATTGATTTTTAGTAATTTAAGAAAATAAAAGAGAGACTGTTTTATATATAGGGTTTAATAGTACCTATCTCATAGGAGGAGTCTCTCTTTTTTTGTCATCCTCCTATGAGAAAAACTATTATTATGTTTTAATAAACAAAGTAATATGACTAAAAATAAATTTGGAATAGATAAACAACAAAAATTAAATGAAAAGCAATATGAAGCTTTTCGTAAGTTTTATGATGAATTTAAAGATCTTTCACTCAATGAGTTACAAGATAAGTATTTATCATTTAAGAACCCTCCGGGTGGAGTAAAGAAAATGGCTCTAATACAACTGGCTCATGAAAAAATGGCTGCTATTAGAGAGCAAACTATGATGGAAGCTGCATCAGCAGTAGAACCTGTTAGAGAAGAAATTAAACAAGAAATTAAAACTGAAGAAAATGAATAATATTTATTTTATAGGTAATGAGGGTTTGTTACAAAGTAATCTTTATATACATTCTAATATTTCAGAATGTATTAATTGGTTGAAAACACTAAATCAGGTAGAACTAGATACTGAAACTGAAGGGATGTTCGATCATATGAATAAAATTGTAATGTTGCAATTATATCATGATAATGTTACCTATGTGATAGACGTTAGATACTGTGATATATTACCTTTAAAAGATTATTTAGAGAACTTGTTGGTAGTAGGACAAAATTTAAAATTTGATTATAAGTTTTTAAAGTTGCATGGTATAGAATTAACTAATATATATGATACTTTTTTAGCAGAATGTTGTATTACTAATGGTTTAGAAGATAGACAATTAAGTTTAGAGGCTTTAGCTAAAAAATATTGTAATATATTTTTAGATAAATCTGTCCGTAACCAATTTATAGATCTAAAAGGAAACCCATTTACAGAAAAACAAATAGTATATGGTGTGAGTGATGTTACCTGTTTAGACCAAATTAAAAGAAAACAAGAAGAAAAAATAAAAGAACTTGATATTGAAGCTTGGGTTCAGAATGAAATGGAAGCTTGTTTACCATTAGCAGACATTGAATATAATGGTATGGGGTTTGATAAAGAAGCCTGGTTAAAATTAGCTTTAAAGGCTGAAACAAATACAAAAGTCTATGAAGAAGAATTAGACCAACTAGTGAGAGAAGAGCCTAAATTATCAAAATTTGTTAATAAAGAAGTACAATGCAATATGTTTGCCGGTATAGAAGAAGGATTTTCTCATTCTAGAGATGTGAATATTAAATGGTCTAGTCCTGCTCAAATGGATAAGGTATTTAAAGCATTAGGGTTGGAATTAGAAAGCACTGGAGAACGTTTTTTGAGTAAATATCAACAACAATACCCCATTATTAAAAAATTCATAGATTATAAAAAACAAGCTAAATTAGTATCTACTTATGGTAAAGATTTTCTAAAATATATAAATCCAAATACTCAAAGGATTCATACAAGTTTTTGGCAAATTCTAGACACAACAAGAGTATCATCGGGAGATGCTTATAGCCCAAATATGCAAAATATTCCAGCTAAAATTGAATACAGAAACTGTTTTATCCCAAAACCTGGTTACATGATGGTATCTTGTGATTTCAGTGGACAAGAATTAAGACTGACTGCCCACGGTTCCAAGGAGCCTTTATGGGTAGATGCTTTTAATAAAGGAGAGGATTTACACTCTAATGTGGCTTCTATGGTGTTTAACATACCATTAGAAAATGTTAGAGACAAACCTGATTTCTTAAGAGGTAAGTCTTATAGAGATGCTGCTAAAACTGTTAATTTTGGACTAGTATATGGTATGTCTAAGTTTAAATTAGCAGATACATTGTCTATTAAGGTAGATGATGCTGATAAGATAATCAAAGATTACTTTAAAGCTACTGTTAGGCTTAATGAATTTCTAGGACAATGTAGAGCTTATGGTGTAAAATATGGTTATATAAGAAGTTTTAAACCATATAGTATTATTAGAAACTTTCCAAACTGGATGTCTGGTCAGATGGAACCTAAAGAAATGGGGGCTATTGAGAGGGCTAGTATGAATACTCCAATCCAAGCTTCAGGAGGCCAGATGACTAAAAGAGCCTTAGTGTTGCTAAGAACCTATATAAAAGAAAATAAGCTTGAGAATTTAGTCTATATAGTTATGACGGTCCATGATCAAATAGATTGTGAGGTTATAGCCGATTTTGCTGAAGAATGGTCTGTAATACAAAAAAACATTATGGAAGAGGCTGGTAAAGAAATAATAAAAAATGTACCAGTTCTTTCAGAGATAACTATTTCAGAAAGTTGGACAAAATAAACAATTAAAAAACATACAGAAAACATGAAAATAGGAGATTTAGTAAGAGTTAATGAATTAGGTATACTTGGTATGAGGAGTCCCACTGCTTCAGATTATGAAAAAATACGGGATTTTATGCTCTCAAATATATTTATTATATATAATATAGATTTGAGTGATGAGTATCCATATCATATACAAATACCAGAAGAAATATATAATAATAAATTTATTTCAAAAGGTAAGACGATTAATGGTTTTACTTTTAATGGTGATGAAATTGATTTAATAGGCCCACAGTTAACAAGCTCACAAGAAAACAAACCAACAGAAAACATGAATGACTTAGAAAAATATGATAAGATAGTTAGTCAATTTACAAATCAGTCTATCATGGCCGCAGGAGTTAGTGCTTACAATAAGACTTATGATTCTCAAACTTTTAAAACAAAAGTTGAAGATAATAGTAAAACAACTATCCATCAAATTAAAAGACGTAGTAAAAATGTAGGATATACTTCTTACAGAATTACTATCTAAGTAAAAAAGAAAACACCACACCAAATAATAAATAACAATAAACAAAAAACCAAAAAATGGCAAAATTAGTAGAAATCTTAGGACGTGATGAGAAAAAAGTAAAAGCTGATGAGTTAGCTTTAAATGTTGATGCTGCAAAATTAAAAGTTGATGGTGACATCATTGCAGCTAAGCGTTTTATTAATGATTTGGAATCTCGATTAAACAATACTATTACAGTACCTTTTAATCCGGCAGCATATATTAATGCTAAACGTGAGTTAGCTGATGCTCAAGCAGATTTGAAAGCATTAGAAGATTTAAAAGCTGAATTATTCTAATATACGGGTGGAGATTTACTCCACCCTTTTTTAATTAAACTATAATAAAAAACAAAAATATGATTAAAATTATTGCTGTAAATCCAAGTACACAACAGCCAGTAGAAATTGAGACCTCAGTTACAACTTGGGGAGAATTAAAACCAGTCTTAAATAGCAAGGGTATTGAAACCAAAGAATATAAAGGAATGGTAAGACAAACTAATGTGGAATTAGTTAGAGATGATGCTCAGTTACCACAAACTGACTTTACTCTTTATTTATTTCCTATGAAAAATAAAGCAGGAAAATGTCAGAAATAAAACAGGAATATAAAGATAAAATTCTACAGACACTATCAGAATTTATAAGTGAATTTGTAAAAGAAGATACTGTAGAAGGTACTCAAACACTGATAGATGATCTTTCACATGATCTACAAGCTGCTGTATTTGTTGCAGGTCTTGATTCTGAATGTGAAGAGCCTCAATTAATTAGTGATGAATTAAAACAAGCTGCTGAAGATTATAAACGTTTATTAGATGGTGGAGACTTTTAGTCTCCACTTTTTTATATCATGGAAACACAAATAGAGCAAACAACAGAAATAGCAGATATTTTAATATCTAAAAACAAAGAAAATTCAGACTACATTAAAATATACACATCTAATCTTCTTAAAATATATGATGCAAATGACTTTGATGATGATCAAATAATTAAAGAAGACAATATTCAAACACTAGTTGTTTATGTAAAATATACTGGATCTTATTATTTTTATGATTACTTTACAAGTAAATTAGTTTCATTTTGGGCTTCTGATGAAGTATTAGAGCAGTTAAGTCTTGTTAAATCTGGTCCACTATCAGAAGGGCTTAAAATAACAGAAAATGATTTAAAGAGATTCCTATATAGTTATGAGAATGTACTTGATTATACTATAAATTTAGAAAAAGCAGATAATGCATACCATAAATTTAATGATGGAATGTCTGAAGAAAATTCAGAGTATTATATAAAGTATGTTGAAGCTAAAAAGGAAAAAGAATATGCACAATTTTCTGAGATTATTAATAGTACTAAACAAATATATGGAGATAAAGCTTTCTTTAATGTAAAGAATAATGAACTAAAAACATATTTATTATTTGATGAAGTAACAATTTCTAACAATTTTGGAAGGTCAAGAAAAATAAAAGACCTTGTTGTATGTATGTATTTTAAGGTAGGTACAATGGGTAGTGATAAAGATAAGATAAGAATGGGTGGTACTATTGAAGGTACAAGACTTTCAATGAGTTTTAATGAAGCCAAAGCAGGATACGCACATTCTCATTTATCATCTAAAACTGCAGGTATGGGAGTTTCTATGTTTTGTCTAGGAACTAGCCCAATAGCTATTATAAATTCAGATTTAAATAACTTTAATTCATTTAATATAGAAAAATACGAGCTATTCTTATATATGATAAAAGAATATGTTGCTCATGAATCTCTTGAAGGTGGGCCATTTATTAGAATGGAGAATATTGGTACAGGTGGAGATGATTACAGTATTCCATCAAGTGTATTAAAAAGGCTTGATCATTATAAACCTACGGTAGAAGATTTCAACTTAGTATACAATAATGGATTTGATGTAATTCCAACTAGTTCACTTGAAGATAATCTTATTAAACATTTAGATGATTATGTTGAATCTGCTTATATGGTAAATGTAGTTAATGATCAGGAGTATATTCTTGATAGCTTAAATAAAACTCCTAGCTTACCATCAGATTACTGGAATAATATAGACATAAAAGAAATATCTAAAATAACAGGTGTTGTTCCTGGATTCTATCCAGAAGAAGAAGAAGTTAAAGCAGATAAAAGAATATCTAAACAATTAATTAACGCTGTAACTTCAAAAATTAAAACAACAATTAATCATAATTACATTAAAAAAATATGCAACATATAACTCTTAAAGAAAAAGCTAAATTAATAATATCTAAAGAGCTTTTAGCTCAAATCTCTTATTTTCACCATAAGGTTGGTAATATAGAATGGAGTGGAATATTATTTTATAAAATATTAGAAGGTACAATAGAAGAACCTTCTAAACTAGTAATAAAAGCAGATAGATTTCATTTTATGGATATCGGAAGTCCAGGATATACAGAATTTAGTCCTGATGTAAGTATCATGTCATTCTATGATGAATATCCTGAATATGAATTTGCTAAATGGGGTATGATTCATACTCATCATAACATGAGTGCATTTTTCAGTGGTACTGATGTAGATGAACTAAAGGTTAATGCTGGTGCTCATCAATTCTATCTATCATTGATAGTAAATCATCGTGATGGTGGTAATTTCTGTG
>JACCDP011382967.1_pt1 | contig 17039 bp, 17 predicted proteins | sample 7445841 | NCBI WGS metagenome assembly JACCDP01 (sample SAMN15323441, study PRJNA562643) | freshwater metagenome | isolation source: river surface water | place: USA:Blue River Watershed | collected 2017-08-17 | reverse complement strand
GATGCCCTGAATCTTGATGTCCATCTGCAGCGCGGTCACACCGTTGGTGGTGCCGGCCACTTTGAAGTCCATGTCACCCAGGTGATCTTCGTCGCCCAGGATGTCGGTCAGCACGGCGAAGCGGTTGCCGTCCTTGATCAGGCCCATGGCGATGCCGGCCACGTGGGCCTTCATCGGCACGCCGGCGTCCATCAGCGACAGGCAGCCGCCGCAGACCGAAGCCATCGACGACGAACCGTTGGACTCGGTGATCTCGGAGACGACGCGCAGCGAGTACGGGAACTCTTCCTTGCTCGGCAGCACGGCGACCAGCGCGCGCTTGGCCAGGCGGCCGTGGCCGATTTCGCGGCGCTTCGGCGAACCCACGCGGCCCGTCTCGCCGGTGGCGAACGGAGGCATGTTGTAGTGCAGCATGAAGCGGTCTTCGACCTCACCGTCCAGCGCATCGATGCGCTGAGCGTCGCGATCGGTGCCCAGCGTCGCCACGACGAGCGCCTGCGTCTCACCGCGGGTGAACAGCGCCGAGCCGTGCGTGCGCGGCAGGATGCCGTTGCGGATTTCGATGGGGCGCACGGTGCGCGTGTCGCGGCCGTCGATGCGCGGCTCGCCGGCCAGGATCTGGCTGCGCACGATGCGGGCTTCGATCTCGAACAGCAGGCCTTCCACTTCGACCTTGTCGAACGACACGCCTTCGGCGGTCAGCGCTGCGAAGACGTTCGCGGCGGCGGTGCGGCAAGCTTGCGTGCGAGCCTGCTTGGAGCGGATCTGATAGGCCTCGCGCAGCGGGCCTTCGGCCAGCGCCGCCACCTTGGCGATGAAGGCTTCGTCCTTGGCCGGGGCAACCCAGTTCCACGACGGCTTGCCGGCTTCCTTCACCAGTTCGTTGATCGCAGCGATAGCCACGTTGCCCTGCTCGTGACCGAAGACCACGGCGCCCAGCATGACCTCTTCCGACAGGCCCACAGCCTCGGACTCGACCATCAGCACGGCGGCTTGCGTGCCGGCAACCACCAGATCCATCTGGCTGTTGGCCAGTTCGGTCTTGCTGGGGTTCAGCAGGTATTCACCGTTGACGTAGCCGACGCGGGCGGCGCCGATCGGGCCGTTGAACGGGATGCCGGAGACAGCCAGCGCGGCGGACGTGCCGATCATGGCGGCGATGTCGGCCTGCACTTCGGGGTTCAGGCTGACGACGTGGACGACGACCTGGACTTCGTTGAAGAAGCCTTCGGGGAACAGCGGGCGGATCGGGCGGTCGATCAGCCGGCTGGTCAGCGTCTCGTGCTCGCTCGGGCGGCCTTCACGCTTGAAGAAGCTGCCAGGGATCTTGCCGGCGGCGTAGGTCTTCTCGAGGTAGTCGACGGTCAGCGGGAAGAAGTCCTGGCCGGCCTTGGCTTCGGTCTTGGCGACCACGGTGGCCAGCACGACGGTGCCTTCGATGTTGACGAGGACGGCGCCGGTGGACTGGCGGGCGATCTCGCCCGTTTCCAGCACGACTTGGTGGCGGCCCCATTGGAAGGTCTTCGTGACCTTGTTGAACATGGACATGCTCATCTCCTGGTTGTCATGGGCGCACGCTTGGCGCCCGGATTGCACCGGAAACGAGGCTGGGTTTGGCCCAGATGCCATTCCAGGACGATTCGGAAAATCGTCTTGGAATGATCCGCGACCACGTCAGCTTGGTTCCGGCAGATGGACAAAGAGCCTGTACTGGGCGAATGGACCAGACAGGCTCCTCGTGGATTTCAGCGAATTACTTGCGCAGGCCCAGCTTGGCGATCAGCGCGACGTAGCGAGCCGAGTCCACACGCTTCAGGTAGGCCAGCAGGCTCTTGCGGGTGTTGACCATCTTCAGCAGACCGCGGCGGCCATGGTGATCCTTGGCGTGGGTCTTGAAGTGGGGGGTCAGCTCGTTGATGCGAGCGGTCAGCAGGGCGACTTGGACTTCCGGGCTACCGGTGTCGTTGGCGCTGCGGGCGTTGGCCTTGACGATTTCGGCCTTGTTCAGATCTGCGACGGACATGTGACGTTCCTCGATTTCCCTTGCGGGGTCGGAAAAGCCGGCCGGGCTGCCCAAATGCGATGGCGTGCCGCAGACGGTTTCCGGGGTTGACTTGCGGACACGGGGGAAACCGCCCCGAGCCGTGCTAGTGCTTTCGCGCCCCAAAAAGGCGGCAGGCGAAAAACTTGCGGAGTATAGCCCAAACGCCAAAAGCTCCCGCCGCAGCACTGGCGCAGCGGCAAACGACACGCGCGCAAAACGCATGCAAGCCACAGGCACGAAGGACGCCATCTGCCGGCGCCGGCGCGGCTTTCAAGAGGCCGGCACCGTCGCCACCACCATTCATGTGACTTGCATCAAGACCTGCCGACCAGCCTCTTGAAGCGCCGCGAGCAGAACCTAGTTTGGGGTCATCGGGCGCTGCTCCCGAGCCAAGACGAGCAGCTTCAGACCTCAAAGGAGATCCTCATGTTCCTCGTTCCCGTGAATCGCAACCTGTCCGACCTGTCCCGCTCGCTGGACCGTTTCTTCGACGACAACTTCTTCGGCGAAAACCGCGACGCCGGCAGCGCCGCGCTGCGCAGCCCCGCGCTGGATGTGAGCGAATCCGAGACCGCCTACACCGTCAAGCTGGACATGCCGGGCGTGGCCAAGGACGCCGTCAAGATCAACATCGATGGCCGCCGCATCAGCATCGATGCCGAACAGCGCAAGGAAGACGAGCGCAAGGACGGCGAGCGCGTGATCTATCGCGAACGCACCGTCAGCCGTTTCTCGCGCAGCTTCACGCTGCCGCAGGAGATCAGCCAGAGCGACTCCAGCGCCAACCTGGACCACGGAGTACTGACGCTGAAGCTGGCCAAGCGCGCCGCCAGCGCAGCCAGCCAGCTGGCCGTGAGCTAAGCGGCCGACAGGTCCCAGCGCGGCCGGACCTCGAAGCCGCCGTCCCGCCGCGCGTCGGCCGTGCCGCGCTGCACCCGCAGCGCGGCGGCCATCGCGATCATGGCGCCGTTGTCGGTGCACAGCGCCAGCTCAGGGTAGTGCACGCGCACGCCTCGCTTCGCGCAGGCTGCATTCAGTTGCTCGCGCAGCTTGGCGTTCGCGCCCACGCCGCCCGCCACGACCAGCCGCTTCAGGCCCGTCTCCTTCAGCGCCAGCAGCGATTTCTTCACCAGTACCTCGACGATGGCCGCCTGCGTGGACGCGGCCAGGTCGGCCTTGGTCTGCTCGCAAGGTTGCCCACCGTCCAGCCCGAGCTTCTTCACCTGGGTCAGCACGGCCGTCTTCAGGCCGGCAAAACTGAAATCGGGCTTGCCACTGTGCAGCAGCGGCCGCGGCAATGCGAATGCCTCCGGATTGCCGAACTCGGCCATGCGCGCCAGGTGCGGGCCGCCCGGGTATGGCAGACCGAGCAGCTTGGCACTCTTGTCGAATGCCTCGCCAGCGGCGTCGTCGATGGTCTCGCCCAGCATCTCGTAGGCGCCGACGTCATCCACACGCATCAGCTGCGTGTGGCCACCGCTGACGAGCAGCGCGACAAACGGGAACTCCGGCGGGTCGGCCGACAGAAACGGCGACAGCAGATGCCCTTCGAGGTGATGGATGGGCAGGGCCGGCACATCCAGCGCCGCGGCGAGCGACACGGCCACGCCAGCCCCCACCAGCAGCGCACCGGCCAGGCCCGGCCCCTGCGTGTAGGCGATCAGATCGACGTCGTGCAGCGCCAGGCCGGCCTGCGACAACACCTCGCGGGCCAGCGGCAGCACGCGACGCACATGGTCGCGCGAGGCCAGCTCGGGCACCACGCCGCCATAGGCCTGATGCATGGCGATCTGGCTGTGCAAGGCCTGCGCCAGCAGCCGGGGCGGCTGCCCGCCCTCCACTTCGATGAGCGCCACGCCCGTCTCGTCGCAGGACGACTCAAACCCCAGGATGCGCTGGCGAGTGGGCACGCCGCCGAGCTCGACGGGCGCCGAGTCAGCTCGGGCGCTGCCCGTCGCGGGCGACGCGCTCACTTGCCTTCCTTGGCGTGGTTGATCGAGTACTTGGGAATCTCGACCGTCACATCCTGCTGACGCAGCAGTGCCTGGCAGGACAGCCGCGAGTCGGGCTCCAAGCCCCAGGCGCGGTCCAGCATGTCTTCTTCGTCCTCCTCCATGCCGGAGAGGGAGCGGCCACCTTCACGCACGATGACGTGGCAGGTCGTGCAGGCACAGACCTGGTCACAGGCATGCTCGATGTGGATGTCGTTGGCCAGCAGGGCCTCGCAGATCGAGGTGCCAGGGGCTGCGGTGATGCTGGCGCCGTCGGGGCAATATTCGGCGTGCGGAAGGATCTTGATGACGGGCATGGTGTGAATCTCAGAGCTGGCTGACATCGCGGCCCGTCAGGGCCCTGGCGATGGAGCGGTTCATGCGTTCGGCGGCAAAGCCTTCGGTGGCCTCGGCCAGCGCCTTGACAGCAGCGTCGATGGCATCGGCGTCCGCATCCATCGCCGACAAGGCCACGAGGCGAGCCTCCAGCGCCTCGCGTTCGGCGGCGGGCAGCAGATCACCATCAGCGGCCAACGCGCTGCGCGTGGCCAGCACCATGCGCTCGGCCTCCACCCGCGCCTCGCGCAGCTTGCGCGCCGCCATGTCACCCTCGGCGCTCGCAAAACCATCCTTGAGCATCTGCGCGATCTCATCGTCACCGAGCCCGTAGCTGGGCTTGACGGTGATGGCGGCTTGCACGCCCGAGGTCAGCTCCTCGGCAGACACACTGAGCAAGCCATCAGCATCGACCTGAAAGCTGACGCGGATGCGCGCCGCGCCGGCCGCCATCGGCGGGATGCCGCGCAGCTCGAAGCGCGCGAGGGACCGGCATTCGCTGACCAGCTCACGCTCGCCTTGCACGATGTGCACCGCGAGCGCCGTCTGGCCATCCTTGAAGGTCGTGAAGTCCTGCGCCTTGGCGACGGGGATGGTCGAGTTGCGCTCGATGACGCGCTCGACCAGGCCGCCCATCGTCTCCAGACCCAGCGACAGCGGGATCACATCCAGCAGCAGGATCTCGCCGTCGGCGGCGTTTCCGGCGAGCTGATTGGCCTGGATGGCGGCACCCAGCGCGACGACTTCGTCGGGATTCAGGTTGGTCAGCACCTCACGGCCGAACAACTCACTGACAGCGCGGCGCACGACGGGCATGCGCGTGGACCCGCCCACCATGACCGCGCCCTGCACATCGGCGGCCTTGACCTTGGCATCCCGAAGCACGCGCTTCACCGCCGACAGCGTCTTGGCAATCAGCGGTTGGGCCAGCTCCTCAAACTGGGCGCGGGTGACGGCCACACGAAGCTCGCCGGCATCCAGCGCAGCGACGAGTTCGGCCGAGTCTGCGCCTGACAACGCCTCCTTGGCCGCGCGCGCGGCGACCAGCACGGCACGCTTGTCATGCGCCGACGTGACGACACGGTCGCCCAGCGCCCAATCGGCCAGCACCCGATCGAAATCGTCACCGCCCAAGGCCGCATCGCCGCCCGTGGCCACCACCTCGAACACGCCACGCGTCAGGCGCAGCAGCGAGATGTCGAAGGTGCCACCGCCCAGGTCGTAGACGGCGTAGAGGCCTTCGCTGGCGTTGTCCAGGCCATAGGCGATGGCCGCAGCGGTGGGCTCGTTGATGAGGCGCAGCACCTTGAGGCCGGCCAGCTCGGCCGCGTCCTTGGTGGCCTGGCGCTGGGCGTCGTCGAAGTACGCCGGCACCGTGATGACGGCGCCGAACAGGTCGTCGACGAAGCTGTCCTCGGCGCGGAAACGCAGCGTCGCCAGGATCTCGGCGGACACCTCGACAGGGCTTTTCACGCCGTCGCGCGTCGCGATGGCCAGCATGCCGAGGCGGTCTTCAAAGCGGTACGGCAGACGCTCGCGGTTGGCGATATCCGCCACCGCGCGGCCCATGAAGCGTTTGACCGAGACGATGGTGTTCTCGGGGTCCTCGGCCTGGGCAGCCAGCGCATCGGCGCCGATCTGCCGGCGGCCTTCGGGCAGGTAGCGCACGGCGGACGGCAGGATCACGCGGCCTTGCTCGTCGGGCAGGCATTCGGCAACGCCGTGGCGCACCGCGGCGACGAGCGAATGCGTCGTGCCCAGGTCGATGCCGACGGCGATGCGGCGCTGGTGCGGGTCGGGCGAGGCGCCGGGTTCGGAAATCTGGAGAAGAGCCATCTTGGGTCAGTTGGGGAGCGGGCGACTCACTTCGTTCGGGCGGTCTGGCCCGCAAGGTCTTCCAGCCTGGCAAGGCGCTGGTCGATGTCGGCACGGAACCGCTGGATGAACATCAGCGCCCTCACCTGCGCGGCAGCGGCCGGCGCGTCGTTGTGGTCGTCGAGCAAGCGCTGGGCCTGGGCCAGCGCGGCGGTCTCGGCTTGCGCGGCATCGTCGTCCAGCGACTCGAGCGCGGCTGCGGTCGTGGCATCGTCCAGCGCCTCGCGCCATTCCATCTGCTGCATCAGGAACGCCGTCGGCATCTGCGTGTTGTGCTCCGCGCCGACGGACGCGCCGCGCAGCTCGCACAGATAGGCCGCGCGCTTGAGCGGGTCCTTCAGGCGCTGGTAGGCCTCATTGACGCGCATGGCCCACTGCATCGCCACTCGCTGGGTGGCCGCCCCTTCGGCCGCGAAGCGGTCGGGATGCACCTCGGCCTGCAAGCCCTTCCAGCGCGCGTCGATGGCGGCGCGATCCTGAACCTGCGTCTCGCGCAGGCCGAAGAGCTGGAAGTCGTTGTCAGTCAGGCGCATGGGGTCATCAACAAAAGCAAAAAGCGCGGCCATTGCCGCGCTCAGCAAGCACGCAGGTCAGATCAGACACGGAAGGACTCGCCGCAGCCGCAGCGGTCTTTCTCGCGCGGGTTGCGGAACTTGAAGCCTTCGTTCAGGCCTTCGCGAACGAAGTCGAGCTCGGTGCCGTCGAGATAGGGCAGGCTCTTGGGGTCGATGAGGACCTTGACCTCATGCCCCTCGAACACCACGTCCTCGGGCGCCACTTCGTCGGCGTATTCCAGCTTGTAGGCCAGGCCCGAACAGCCGGTGGTCTTCACGCCCAGGCGCACGCCGACGCCCTTGCCGCGCTTGGCGATGTAGCGTTTGACGTGGCGAGCTGCCGCCTCGGTCAGGGTGACGGACATGACTCAGGCCGTTGCCGCGTGCTTGGCGCGGTAGTCGTCCACCGCGGCCTTGATGGCGTCTTCGGCCAGGATGGAGCAGTGGATCTTGACCGGCGGAAGTGCCAGTTCCTCGGCGATCTGCGTGTTCTTGATCGTCAGCGCTTCGTCGAGGCTCTTGCCCTTGACCCATTCGGTCACGAGCGAGCTGGAGGCGATGGCCGAACCGCAGCCATAGGTCTTGAACTTGGCGTCCTCGATGAGGCCGGTCGCCGGGTTCACCTTGATCTGCAGCTTCATCACGTCGCCGCAGGCCGGCGCGCCGACCATGCCGGTGCCGACGTCTTCGTCACCCTTGTCGAAGTTGCCGACGTTGCGGGGGTTCTCGTAGTGGTCAACGACCTTGTCGCTGTATGCCATGAATGTTCTCCTTGCCGGGCTCAGTGAGCCGCCCATTGGATGGTCGACAGGTCGATGCCATCCTTGTACATGTCCCACAACGGCGACAGTTCGCGCAGCTTCGCGACGCGGTCCGTCAACACGCTGATGGCGTAGTCGATCTCTTCCTCGGTCGTGAAACGGCCGATGGTCATGCGCAGCGAGCTGTGCGCCAGCTCGTCCGAGCGGCCCAGCGCGCGCAGCACATAGCTGGGCTCCAGGCTGGCCGACGTGCAGGCCGAGCCCGACGACACCGCCAGGCCCTTGACGCCCATGATCAGCGACTCGCCCTCGACGTAGTTGAACGAGATGTTCAGGTTGTGCGGCACACGGCGCTCGAGGTCGCCGTTGATGAAGGTCTGCTCGATGCCGGACAGGCCCTTGATCAAGCGGTTGTGCAGCGCACGGATGCGTTCGTTCTCGGCGCCCATTTCCTCGCGGGCGATGCGGAAGGCCTCGCCCATGCCGACGATCTGGTGCACGGGCAGCGTGCCGGAGCGCATGCCCCGCTCGTGGCCACCGCCGTGCATCTGCGCTTCGAGACGGATGCGGGGCTTGCGGCGCACGTACAGCGCGCCGATGCCCTTGGGGCCGTAGCTCTTGTGCGAGGCCAGGCTCATCAGGTCGATGGGCAGCGTGGCGAGGTCGATTTCGACCTTGCCGGTGGCCTGAGCCGCGTCGACGTGGAAGATGACGCCGCGCTCGCGGCACAAGTTGCCCAGTGCGACGACATCCTGGATGACGCCGATCTCGTTGTTCACGAACATGACCGAGGCCAGGATGGTGTCCGGGCGCAACGCAGCCTTGAAGGCTTCCAGGTCGACGAGGCCGTTTTCCAGCACGTCGAGATAGGTCACGTCAAAGCCCTGGCGCTCCAGCTCACGCATGGTGTCGAGCACGGCCTTGTGCTCGGTCTTCACGGTGATCAGGTGCTTGCCGCGCGTCTTGTAGAACTGCGCGGCGCCCTTCAGCGCCAGGTTGTTCGATTCAGTGGCGCCGGAGGTCCAGACGATCTCGCGCGGATCGGCGCCAATGAGTTGAGCCACCTGCTCACGGGCACGCTCCACCGCCTCTTCTGCCTCCCAGCCCCAGGCGTGGCTGCGCGACGCCGGATTGCCGAAGTGCTCGCGCAACCAGGGAATCATCGCGTCCACCACGCGAGGGTCGCACGGCGTCGTCGCGCCGTAGTCGAGGTAGATCGGGAAGTGCGGAGTCATGTCCATGGGAACGATGTCTTGTTTGAGTTCTTCTGAAGGGCTTACTTGCTGAACGCACTGCCGAGATTGCCGCCCAGCGCGAACACCGAATTCGGCGCCGTCACGCGGATGGGCTTGAGCACCGGCTGGCTGGAAATGGCGCGCTTGACGGGCGCCGCCTCGACCTCGAAGCCCTTGGCCAGTTGCTCGTCGGCGAGCTTGCGCAGAGAGACGGAATCGAGGTACTCGATCATCTTGGCGTTCAGGTTGGTCCAGAGTTCGTGGGTGATGCAGCGGCCGCTGTCCTCGCCCATGCAGTTTTCCTTGCCGCCACAGCCGGTGGCGTCCAGGGCCTCGTCCACGGCGACGATGATGTCGGCAACGGTGATGTCCTCAGCCTTGCGGCCCAGCGAATAGCCACCGCCCGGGCCGCGAGTGGACTCCACCAGTTCATGGCGGCGCAGCTTGCCAAACAGCTGCTCCAGGTAGGACAGCGAGATCTGCTGACGCTGGCTGATCGCCGCCAGGGCCACGGGGCCGGTATTCTCGCGCAGCGCCAGATCCAACATCGCGGTGACTGCAAACCGGCCTTTGGTGGTGAGACGCATAAAAACTCCTTGGCGATGGCGCCCAGACCCCAAAAGTCCAGGACATTCGATATCGGGTAAACCCGGGACGACCTGGACAATAGCCGAGCGAATCATTTCCGATGATTTTACTCGACTACTAGGGTGTTTCCGGAGTCGCCCGTAATCCCACGCCGGGAACAGGCTTTTTGCCGCAGCGCGGCGGCGTTGCCCGCAGCGTCAGCGCCCGCTCACACCCTTGCGCGCCGCCTCGAGGGGCACGACGTTGTCGTGCACCCGGGCCCCGAAGGCCTGCTCGCGCAGCTGCGCGAGTTGGTCGCGCAGCCGGGCAGCCTTCTCGAACTCCAGGTTGCGCGCATGCTCGAGCATCTGCTTTTCGAGCTGGGCAATGCGCTTGGACAAGTCCTTCTCGGACAGATCCTCCACCTGGGCCGCCGCCAGCAGCTTGGCGTCATCGCGGCCGGCCTCCTCGGAGTACACGCCGTCGATCAGGTCCTTGATGCGCTTTTGCACGCTGCGCGGCGTGATGCCGTTGGCTTCGTTGAACGCGATCTGCTTGGCGCGGCGGCGCTCCGTCTCGCCGATGGCCTTGCGCATGGAGTCGGTGATGCGGTCTGCGTACAGGATGGCCTTGCCGTTGAGGTTGCGGGCCGCGCGGCCGATGGTCTGGATCAGGCTGCGCTCCGCCCGCAGGAAGCCTTCCTTGTCGGCGTCCAGGATGGCCACGAGCGACACCTCGGGGATGTCCAGCCCTTCGCGCAGCAGGTTGATGCCGACCAGCACATCGAACGCCCCCAGGCGCAGGTCGCGCAGGATCTCCACGCGCTCGACGGTGTCCACGTCCGAGTGCAGGTAGCGCACCTTGACGCCGTTGTCGCTGAGGTAATCGGTCAGCTGCTCGGCCATGCGCTTGGTCAGCGTGGTGATCAGCACCCGCTCGTTGGCCTCCACGCGCAGGCGGATTTCCTGCAGCACGTCGTCCACCTGGTGCGTCGCTGGGCGCACCTCAACGATGGGATCGACCAAGCCGGTCGGCCGCACGACCTGCTCGACCACCTGGCCGGCGTTGTCCTGCTCGTACTGCCCCGGCGTGGCCGACACAAACACCGCCTGACGCATCTTGCGCTCGAACTCGGCGAACTTCAGCGGCCGGTTGTCCAGCGCCGACGGCAGGCGAAAACCGAACTCCACCAGCGTCGTCTTGCGCGCGCGGTCGCCGTTGTACATGCCGCCGAACTGGCCGATCAGCACGTGGCTTTCGTCCAGGAACATCACCGCATCCGGCGGCAGATAGTCGACCAGCGTGGGCGGCGGATCGCCCGGTTGGGCGCCCGACAAATGGCGCGTGTAGTTCTCGATGCCTTTGCAGTGGCCCACCTCCTGCAGCATCTCCAGGTCGAACCGCGTCCGCTGCTCGAGGCGCTGCGCCTCCACCAGCTTGCCCTCCTTGACGAAGAAGTCCACGCGCTCGCGCAGCTCCTGCTTGATGGCCTCGGCCGCCGCCAACACCCGCTCGCGCGGCGTCACGTAATGGCTGCTCGGGTAGACGGTGAAACGCGGGATCTTCTGGCGGACCTGGCCGGTCAACGGGTCGAACAGTGCCAGGCCGTCGACCTCGTCGTCGAAGAGCTCGATGCGGATGGCCAGCTCCGAGTGTTCTGCGGGAAACACGTCGATCGTGTCGCCGCGCACGCGGAAGTGCCCGCGCGTGAACTCCATCTCGTTGCGGGTGTACTGCATGCGGATCAGGTGCGCGATGACGTCACGCTGGCCCAGCTTGTCGCCCACGCGCAGCGTCATGACCATCTGGTGGTAGTCCGCCGGCGAGCCGATGCCGTAGATGGCCGACACGGACGCGACGATGACGACGTCGCGCCGCTCGAGCAGGCTCTTCGTACAGGACAGGCGCAGTTGCTCGATGTGCTCGTTGATCGCGCTGTCCTTTTCGATGAAGAGGTCGCGCTGCGGCACATAGGCCTCGGGCTGGTAGTAGTCGTAGTAGCTGACGAAGTACTCGACCGCATTGTTCGGAAAGAAGTCCCGGAACTCGCTGTAGAGCTGCGCGGCGAGGGTCTTGTTGGGCGCAAAGATGATGGCCGGCCGCCCGAGCCGGGCGATGACGTTGGCCATCGTGAAGGTCTTGCCCGAGCCGGTCACGCCCAGGAGCGTCTGGTAGCTCAATCCGTCGTTGACGCCGTCCACCAGCTGGCCGATGGCCGTGGGCTGATCCCCCGCCGGAGGGAAAGGCTGGAACAGCTGAAACGGGGAGCCTTCGAAGCTGACGAATTCGCCCTTGCGCTCCTCGGTGTCTCCCGAGGAGACGGTCATGGCGTTCAAGGCTTCTTGCATGGGGGATTCCCTGGGTTCACGGGCAAAATCGCAGCGCTGCGGAATCAGGCAGGTTAGCGCAGACCCTGATTCTTCAACCCTCCCCTGCTGACAACGCCTTTTCAGGAACCTCCATGTCTTCTTTGTTCGCCGACGTCGCCCTGGCCCCCCGTGACCCCATCCTCGGCCTGAACGAGCAGTTCAACGCCGACACCCGGCCGGGCAAGGTCAACCTCGGCGTCGGCGTCTACTACGACGAGGCCGGCAAGCTGCCGCTGCTGAAGTGCGTGCGTGAAGCCGAGGCCGCCATGGCCGCCGCGCCCAAGCCGCGCGGCTACCTGCCCATCGACGGCATCGCCGCCTACGACAAGGCGGTGCAAAAGCTCGTCTTCGGCGCCGAGCGCAAGGACGTCGCCACCGTGCAGGCCCTGGGCGGCACCGGCGCGCTGAAGATCGGCGCAGACTTCCTCAAGCAGCTCAACGGCAGCGCCAAGGTCCTCATCTCGGACCCGAGCTGGGAGAACCACCGCGCGCTGTTCACGCAGGCCGGCTTCAAGGTCGAAACCTACCCCTACTATGACGCCGCCAACAAGGGCGTGAACTTCGCCGGCATGCTGGCCGCCCTGAACGCCGCACCCAGCGGCACGGTCGTCGTGCTGCACGCCTGCTGCCACAACCCGACCGGCTACGACATCACCGCCGCGCAGTGGGCCGAAGTGGTCGCCGTGGTCAAGGCCAAGGGCCTGACGCCCTTCCTCGACATGGCCTACCAGGGCTTTGGCTTCGGCCTGAAGGAAGACGGCGAGGCGGTGCGCCAGTTCCTGGCCGCCGGCATCGGCTTCTTCGTGTCCACCAGCTTCTCCAAGAGCTTCTCGCTGTATGGCGAGCGTGTCGGCGCGCTCAGCGTGGTGTGCAGCAGCGACGAGGAAGCCACCCGCGTGCTGTCGCAGCTGAAGATCATGATCCGCACGAACTACTCCAACCCGCCGACGCACGGCGCCCAGGTCGTGGCCCAGGTGCTGTCGGACGACAAGCTGCGCGCGCTGTGGGAAGAAGAGCTCGCCAGCATGCGCACCCGCATCAAGGCCATGCGCGGCGCGCTGGTGGCCGCGCTGAAGGCGGCCGGCGTCACGCAGGATCTGGGCTTCGTCACCGAGCAGCTGGGCATGTTCAGCTACTCCGGCCTCGCTGCTGCGCAGATGCAGCGGCTGCGCGACGAGTTCGGCGTGTACGGCGTCGACTCCGGCCGCATCTGCGTGGCCGCGCTCAATGAAGGCAACCTCCCGACGGTCGCCGCAGCCATGGCTGCCGTCATGAAGGGCTGAACGCCAGCCGCCCCAGCCCCGATGGGCGATGGATCGGCGGCCCGGCCGCCGATCCCATTGCTGCAGCGCACAAATCTGCAAGCGATTTCTGGCACCATCGGGTTCCCCTGACCCTTGCCAAGGCCGGCCATGCTGTATCAGCTCTTCGAAACCCAGCGCGCCCTGCTCAGCCCCTTTTCCGAGTTCGCGGCCGCGTCGGCCAAGCTCTACAGCCACCCGCTGTCGCCGTTCGCGCACACGCCGATGTCGCAGCGCCTGTCGGCCGGGCTGGACCTGATGCACCGGCTGGCCAAGGACTACGAAAAACCCGAGTTCAACATCAAGTCCGTCGAGGTCGACGGCGTTGACGTGGCCGTGCAGGAACTCGTCGCGCTGGAAAAGCCGTTCTGCCGGCTGCTGCGCTTCAAGCGCTACACCGACGACCAGGCGGTGCTGGCCAAGATGAAGGACCAGCCGACGGTGCTGGTCGTCGCGCCGCTGTCCGGCCACCACAGCACGCTGCTGCGGGACACGGTCAAGCAGCTGCTGAAGGACCACAAGGTCTATATCACCGACTGGACTGACGCGCGCATGGTGCCGCTGGAGGTGGGGGCCTTCCACCTGGATGACTACATCCGCTACGTGCAGGAGTTCATCCGGCTCGTGGGCGGCGCGGACAGCCACGACATCTCCGTCTGCCAGCCCACCGTGCCCGTGCTGGCCGCCATTTCGCTGATGGCGTCGGCCGGCGAACCGACGCCGCGCAGCATGACGATGATGGGTGGCCCCATCGACGCCCGCAAGAGCCCGACGGCGGTCAACAACCTCGCGATGAACCGCAGCTTCGGCTGGTTCGAGGCCAACGTCATCTACCGCGTGCCAACCAACTTCCCAGGTGCCGGCCGCGCCGTGTACCCCGGATTTCTGCAGCACACCGGGTTCGTCGCGATGAACCCGGACCGCCACCTGTCCTCGCACTACGACTACTTCCTGGACCTCGTGCGCGGCGACGACGACAGCGCCGAGGCCCACCGCAAGTTCTACGACGAATACAACGCCGTGCTGGACATGCCGGCCGAGTACTACCTGGACACCATCAAGACCGTGTTCCAGGACTTCGCCCTCGTCAACGGCACCTGGCAGGTCGACGGCGCGCTGGTGCGCCCGCAGGACATCAGCACCACCGCGCTGCTGACCGTCGAAGGCGAACTCGACGACATCTCCGGCGCCGGCCAGACGCGCGCCGCGCATGACCTGTGCTCGGGCGTGCCGAAGCAGCACCAGAGCCACTACGACGCCAAGGGCGCCGGGCACTACGGCATCTTCTCGGGCCGCCGCTGGCGCGACAACGTCTACCCTGCGGTGCGCGACTTCATCGCCAAGTACGAGGCCGCGCCGCTGAAGCAGACGACCAAGGCCGCGCCCGCCAAGGCTCAGGTCAAGGCTCCGGTCAAGGCAGCGGCCAACACCGCCGCGCCCAAGCGTTCGCGCAGTCGGTCCGCGTGAACCTCGCCGACCTGATCGACGCCGCGCTGCCGCAGACCCAGTGCACGCGCTGCGGTTACCCGGACTGTCGCAGCTACGCGCAGGCGCTCGCCACGGGCGACGCCGACATCAATCAGTGCCCCCCCGGCGGTGCCGAAGGTGTGGCCCGGCTGGCAGCCCTCACCGGGCGCCCCCCCCTGCCGCTGAACCCGGTCAACGGCATCGAAGCGACGCGGGGCGTGGCCGTCATCGACGAGGCCTGGTGCATCGGCTGCACGCTGTGCATCAAGGCCTGCCCGGCCGACTGCATCGTCGGCGCGCCGAAGGCCATGCACGTCGTCGTCGCGGCACAGTGCACCGGCTGCGAGCTGTGCGTGCCGGCCTGCCCGGTCGACTGCATCTCCATGCCCGAGGTGACCACGGCGACCGGCTGGGCCGCCTGGAGCCGGGCGCAGGCGGACGAGGCGCGTGAACGCTACGACTTCCGGCAGTTCCGCCGCCACCGTGAAGCAGTCGAGAACGACGCCCGGCTGATCGCAAAGGCCGAGGCCAAGCTGGCCGATCTGCCGGCGGCGTCCGTCATCAGCGACCCCGCTCAGCTGGACCGCAAGCGTGCCGTCATCGAGGCCGCGCTGGCCCGCGCCCGGGCCAAGCGCGGCTGACGCCATCGACAATCCGCGCATGAACGCGAGCCAAGTCGAACGCTTCTTCGCCACCTTGAAGGCCGCCAACCCGTCACCGCAGACGGAGCTGGCGTACGCCAGCGTCTTCGAGCTGCTGACCGCCGTGTTGTTGTCTGCCCAGGCCACGGACGTGGGCGTGAACAAGGCCACTCGCCGGCTGTTTGCGGTGGCCAATACGCCGGCCCAGGTGCTGGCCCTCGGCACCGAGGGGCTGGAGCACTACATCAAGACCATCGGCCTGTACCGCAGCAAGGCCCGGCACCTGCTGCAGACCTGCCAGATCCTCATCGAGCAGCATGGCGGCGAGGTGCCTCGCTCGCGCGAGGCGCTCGAAGCGCTGCCAGGCGTTGGCCGCAAGACGGCCAACGTCGTGCTCAACGTGGGCTTCGGCGAGCCCACGATGGCGGTCGACACCCACATCTTCCGCGTCGGCAACCGCACCGGGCTGGCGCCGGGCAAGACGCCGCTGGCCGTCGAGCTCGCATTGCTGGACCGCGTCCCCGAGGCCTACCTCGTCGACGCCCACCACTGGCTCATCCTGCATGGGCGCTACGTCTGCCAGGCGCGCAAGCCGCTGTGCCACGCCTGCGCCGTGATCAACGAATGCGATCACGGCCGCCACTTAAAATCTGCCACCGCCTGATCACGAGCCCCTCCATGGCCAGCCTGACCGACCTGACCGACCGCGTTGAGCGCCTGCTCGTGCGACACGACGAAATCCTGCGCACCAACCTGCTGCTGCAGGTGCAACTCACCGCCATCACGCAAGAGCGGGACAGCTTGCGCTCCCGGCTCAGCGCTGCGCGCGCACGCGTGGACGCCCTCCTCGAGCGACTCCCGGCCGAAGCCCCGAAAGACGAAGACGCATGAAGCAGATGGAAGTCACCATCATGGGCCAGAGCTACCTGCTCGGCTGCCCGCCCGGCGGCGAAGCGGCGCTGACGGCCGCCGTTGCGCAGGTCGACCGGGAGATGAGCGCCATCCGCGACGCCGGCAAGGTCAAGGCGCGCGAGCGCATCGCCGTGCTGGCCGCGCTGAACCTGGCCTACCAGCTCGCCGACGCGCCACGCGAAACGCCCGTGGCGCCACCGGTGGCGCCCAACGAGTTCCCCGAGATCGACCCGCTGATCAAGCGGCTGGACGAGGCGCTGGGCCACGACGGCCAGCTCCTGTGAAGCGTCACGACGCGCTGCCGATCTGGGGATAGATCGGCTCGAAGGCGCCCCGGCGGATGTCTTCCAGCGTCGGTGACTCACCCGCCCACAGCACGAGCACCGGGCCGGGCACGCTCAACGTGCGCTCCAGCCAGCGGCACAGCTCGTACCGGTCCTCGTCGCCCAGCGCGGGCAGCTCGACGAAGGCCAGATAGGCCCGGCGGCGCGGAAACTCCCGCAGCGCCTTGCAAACCAGCCAGGCCCGCACCACCGGCTGGCAGCGCGACAGCTCCGCCTGCACCTCGCCCAGCTCGAAGCTGGACAGGTCGTGCCGCGTGACCCGCGAGAAGTACGACGGATCACGCAACTCCTCCCAGGCCCGCTCCTCCGCTTCGGACGCCTCCTTGCGCCGTTCGCGCCACAGTTTCAGCGCCGCCGCGTCGTGCGCGAAGCCAGCCCGCGGCGTCTCCAGCTCATTGACCGCCATGCGGGTGGCCCACCAGCGGTAGTCCTGGCTGGCGGTCCACAAGCGTTGGAGCGCCTGCAGCCGAGCGACGCGGTCACCCTCCGGCAGCGTCTGCACCAGCCCCTGCAGCGCGGCCGGATGCTCGGCGCTGCGCTGCAACGCGAGCTCGTACAGGGGGCGCAGCTCGATATTCGGGTCGAGTTGCCGGCTCAGCGACGCCTCCTCCACGAGCTCGCCGGCATTGCTGTTGGCGCGAG
>JACCDP010432089.1_pt1 | contig 17039 bp, 18 predicted proteins | sample 7445841 | NCBI WGS metagenome assembly JACCDP01 (sample SAMN15323441, study PRJNA562643) | freshwater metagenome | isolation source: river surface water | place: USA:Blue River Watershed | collected 2017-08-17 | reverse complement strand
TCTGTCCAGCAATGTTGCGCATGCAAACATACAAACAAACCAGCCAACATTTCCATCGTTTCTCGATACGCATCCTGTGGAGATTTCTCTGTCCATGGAACTGCGACGTTCTGCTTGTATTTTGGACTGTGGTAAGATCCTCGTTTTGTGGGAGGAACTGTAGAATGAATGATATGATTTGGTAACAGAGCTTTCATTTCCTCTACAACAGTGTAATCGTCAGTCTGAAGGAAGAAAACCGTATTCTCATCGTAGGTCACGTGTTTCAAAATTTCAGACATCGGAATGAACGCCGCTTCTCCAGATGCGATCTTGTCTCCACGCCGAACAAAGATAGCTGTATAGGGCTGTCCAATTCGTTGAATCACTTGTTTGATTTCATGGCGAAGAGCTGCATTTGGACGAACGATTTCGCGAATTGCTCTTCGATAATCTCCAAGTGTCCATTTGTGGACGTTCAAAGAAATGGATTTGATTGTGTTGATGTTCGCAGAGAACCCTTCGGTCAACGATTGGAAATACAGATTCCAACGCCCATAACACCATTTGGATGTATCGACAAGAAGCTTGTTACCGTATTCGAGATAAGCTGTACACAAGTGAAACACCAAGCAGAAGAACCCAGATTCTATGCGTAACGAAAAGGTTACTCTGTCCATAGTATTCCATCTTCATGACTTGTGTAAAAGGACTGTTTGCTTGAGAATATCAACATAACTCTTTGGAACAGGTTGTGGGTTGTCTACAAACGAATCTTCTACCTTTCCACAATGCGTGTCACCGGACCAATCAAACGGAAACGGAACACAATGTTCTTTCTCAAGACGTTTTCCTCCACTGTAATGAACGAGTAATTTTAGCACTACTTTTGGATACACAACATCTGCTAAAAAGTTCTGGTCGTGTGCATGACGATGTCCCTTAGTCAAATCTTCATGGTAATTCGCATATTCAGTTTCCATATGGATTCCAGCACTCTTTCGCAATCCCCAAAGACCTCCCATGATATACGCGGTGTGTTCTTTATGATCACGTATGGTATGCGCAACAAACTCAGGCTTTGCTAAAAATTCACGAATAGCCCAACGGTCTTTCCAATGAATACGACTATCCGCATCTCTTACCATCATAAGATCCACATCCGGTTCATCAATCGCAAAAAAACGACGAATCATGTTTGCAGCACCGAGTAATCCTGTGGGACGAAGAACAACACTTGTGCAAACACTAAGATGGTCTATGATTGCAGGGTCGACATCCGCTCCATAGTAAACATATACCTTCCAAGTAGGGAAATGCTTTCCCGCAAGAAAGACGTTTTCCAAAAGACCTGTATAGTATTTTGGATTAGGTGGTCCATACAAACAAAAGGAGAATACGTTTACCATTATCCTTTGTATAAAAGGTATGATTTCAGGAAAATCGTTTGCAGATCGTTGTAATTGGGTGTTTGATCCGAGGTATCCAGAGAGACCATTGTTTGAGTATGGAAAGGCTAACCATGGGGATTGGGTCTTTGTGAACGGAGATTATATAAATCAACTTGTTTCGAGAATTCCCCTTTTGTTTGGTGGTGGAAAGAAGTTCACATTTGTTGTTCACAACAGTGATCTTCCATTTGGAATCCAGCAGTTCCGTATGCTTGCTCCGAGTGCACTTCACATCTATGCGATCAACACTACATTTCAACATCCAATGTTAACAACGATTCCACTTGGATTTGTAGACAAACAACTTCCTCTTTTACCAGGATTCAAAGGTGGAAGCAGTGAGCGTCCATATGAGATCTATGCGAACTTTAGTTTGAACACAAATCTAGGAAAGCGTAAAGAATGTATCGATGTATTTCGTGACGATCCAAGACTCGTTCATCATACAGAATTGTCTGTTCCAGAGTACTTTATGGATCTCTGTCGTTCGAGGTTTGTTCTGTGTCCAGAGGGAACCGGAATCGATACACATAGAGTATACGAGAGTCTTTTGTGCGGAGCAACCCCAGTTGTTTTGCGAAATTCACTGTCTCATCTTTACGAAAAGCTCCCTGTTTGTATCGTAGACAAGTGGACAGATCCATTTTACGTTCCGGAGCTTAAAGTGTTCTCCTCTTCTGTAGATAAATACCTATGAAGATCGATCTTGTAATTCATAGTTCGGATTCCAATCCATTTTACCTGGATTTTTGGCCACTTGTTTCGCGTGTGTGGAAGCAAGGGTTTGGGCTTGAACCGATTCTACTCTATATTGATGAGAACCATGACATCTCCATTGATGAAACGTATGGAAAGGTGATTAAGATGAAGCCAGTTCCAGAAATACCTAAATATCTTCAGTGTTTGTGGATCCGTTATTGGTATCCATCGCAAGTTCCAGAGAAAGTTTGTATGATTTCCGATATTGATATGTTTCCTGTATCAAAGAACTATTTTATACGACAGATTGCCGAGGTTCCTGACACTAAATATATTCATCTGAATCCATCACATGAGTTTCTACCCAGTTGTTATCATATTGCAAAGGGGTCTCTTTTTAAGGAAGTTCTTGATCTAGAAAACACATGGGAAGAATCTGTGTGCGCACTGCACAATCGTGAACTTGGTCATAATTGTTTTGACGGAACAAATCCAATTCTCAAGGACAAGCTTCAGTGGGGTTCAGACGAAGAATATGCAACGCGTAAAATCCGCAGTTATCCTGACCAATCCTTGTTTGTTATGATTCATCGCACGCATCGGAGAATTGATCGCTCACATTGGGTATACAGCATTGCAAATGTCCGAAAGGATGTGTACGCAGATTCCCATTCTATTCGCCCATACTCAGCGTATAAGGGGGAGATTGATTCGTTGATAAACGTGATTCTTAACGAAGTTCATTGATTTATCTATATTTGTGTATCGAACCACTTGATTGTTGATATCTGAAAAGGACTCTAGTTGTTGAGCAATATATGGATATGAATAGACCATATTACAATGATTTAAAAATTCATCAATTGCGATCGATTCTGGGCATTCCAGAACCCTATCATAGGAAGATGCGCTGTAAAAAATGCAGTGAGTGGTTCGGACATCTGGAGACCGAAGAAAGAATGTATGTTTAAATTTATCTGTTTGTTGAACCTTAAATTCTACAAGGTTTCCACATCCATTTACAATTTGAATTTCTGGATGAGTGTTCATATACTCTAAAATCTCTGAAATAGTATTCTTCAAATAGGCTGGAGAAAGCAAGAACTCGCAATCATCTTCCAATACAAGAACATAAGGCAAATGTTGATCTTTTGCCATTTGTAGTATCTTCTTATGAGACCGGAGACAACCAATTGCTCCATTCTCATGACGAATTCCTTCCACAAAGTGAATGGTAAGAAATGGATACGTTTCCTGCATTCGCTTCATATGATCCATTCGATCTGTTCTATGCGGTAGATGAATACAGAAAGCGTTCATTTATAAGAACAATATGTATGCATATAAAACACTTACACCTACGTTATACGGTGGATTAGGAAATCAACTCTTTCAATTAGCAGCAGCAGAACGAATTGCGAAACAAACACAGAGAACACTCTGCATCGATAGATTACAAAATAGTTCTGTTCATTCCAATATTTCCTATTTTGAAACGATCTTCAAATCATACAAAAAGTATGTTTCAAATGTTCCATCTATAAAGGTGTACGAAGAGAATTGGCAACAACACTCTTCTGCTCCTCATCTAAAACTAGATGGATACTTTCAGAATTGGAGATACATATCGGATAGCTTTTGTTCGAGTTTAACATTTTCAGACGAATGTCTTTCTAGACATCCGAATATAAATCAAAGTGTATTTATACATATTCGTGGAGGTGATTACGTGAATCATCCAATTCATGACATAAAGCTAGACTCATATTACCAAAAGGCGATTTCAATGTTCCCAGAAAACACACGATTTTCAGTATTCACAAATGATGTACCATATGCGAAATCAAAACCGTTTCTTCAATCCGTTTCACATTCATTTGTAGAAGAGAATGAAATTGACTCCCTGTTTCTAATGTCAAAGTGTTTGGGTGGGATTTGTGCGAATTCTTCGTTTTCATGGTGGGGTGCATTCTTGAATCCAAATAGGCGTTTGTTGTTTCCAAACAAATGGACAACCGATACAGCATACGATACAGATAGATACAAGTTTCCAAACTCAATTTTTCTGGAATACTAAAATTGTATGTTTGAACCAGCTTAGACTAGAATGGTTGCGAAGTGTTGATTCTATATCTGGTAAACTTGTGTATCCGCGAGGGATGATCTGTGAACGAACATACTGATTTGTTTGACAATTCACATGCCCGTATCCACCTTGACCAGGAATTGCCCAAGAGAGTATCAGAATTCCTCCAGGGTTGACGTGCTTGTCTATGTTATCAAATAAAACACGTTCAAATTGATTTGGGACATGTTCTCCAACCTCGAGACACAACACGCAATCTACAGGTTCTAATGTAAAATCAGGATTCGTAATATCTGCAACATTGCAATTCAAAAAACGACTGGTAATAGGATTGCCATCATACCCAATTGATTCGATTCCACCCTCTCTCATTTTCTGAACATATTGTCCAGGACCACATCCAAAATCATACATTTTCTTGATCCCACGTGTCTGTAGAAACGTTAGTATAGAAGATGCAAGCGATTTATCGAAACAATGCTCTTTTTCAAAGTCTACATCGACCCAAAATCCTGTGTCTGAAATCGGCATTTTTTCTAAGTCTTTAAAAATTAATGCTATATCCAACGAATCGTCAATGGTCGCATGATATGGAATGTATACTCGAAACCAAATATCGTGAAGATATTCCTACCTTTAGCATCGTTATGCCCATTCACAATCAAGCTACCATTTTACACGATGTTGTAACAAAACTATTGATTCACACACAAGGATTGTATGATGTGTTTTTCATTCTAGATGGATGTACAGATACAAGCCGAGACGAACTTCTTCGAGCCGTTCAACGTGTTCCAAAAGGTCTTTGTAGTCTAACCATTGTTTCCAGTCCATCTGGGATTTTTGAAACATCGTGCGACAATCTTGGATTCGTCAACGCAAGAGGAAAGTATATTGTGGAAATTCAGGCAGACATGCAAGTTCAGACCACGGGATATAACGTTCTTCTTGCGATGCCCATGGAAATCTATCCAGATCTGATTGCTATTTCTGGTCGTTGTTGTCATACGCTAACAACACCTCACACAGGAGTTGGAAAATTGGGAGCTCGCGCAGAACAGCCTCACAATTTACCATTTGACATGTACAATCAAATCTACCTATCTCATACGGTAAATAGAGGTCCCCTTGTAATTCGCAAATCAATGCTCGAAGAACTTGGATATCTAGACGAAGCGAACTTTGTGCTTGGAGACGATGAACATGATCTTTTCTATCGTGCTTGGACTCAGAAACGATGGAGAACGGCATTCTATCCAATTGAAGTATATTCTCCACTTTCATGGGGTTCTACGCGGAAGTCTAGACCTGCTCACGTACAAGCTTATCTTGACAGCCGCACGAAGAAAACTCCATCATACGATGCGTCCAAACTTCCTCCTCTAGAAAGTCGAAGCCTTCCGAACGAAGCTCAATACACCGCAATTCAATCAATGTCGTTATGAATGGTATATCCAGTTTGATGATCAATACGAGGGAGTTGATAGGAATAAATCAGATACGTAAGAATGGATTGATCATGGCGATGGTTGGAACGACTCGCTCCAGGAGGAAGACTGATCTCTTGGCGAAGTGCATACCCCTTCCATTCGCATATAAGATCTCTTGCCTTTGGATTTGACCAATCGATTGCAATACACGCCGCATTTCGCATCTGGTTTCCAAGAAACCGATTTGAGTTGGGTAAATGTTGTCTCGCAGTTTCGTGTGTCCAGGTTAAAAATGATCCACTGCTAATTCCACTATACACTCCACATGTAACCGCTGATTGTATTAATAGATTTGGATTCGTAAGAATATTGCCAGAATCACACCACACAACAATCCCTTCAAACTCCTTGCAAACATCGTTTACGATACATGGTTTCCAAACATATGCCCCTGCATCAGGTGAAGTTAAACGAACAAATTCTGGATAGGGAGAGAAATCAAATTTTCTGTACAGAATGTTTGTCGGTAGAGCATTTGCCTCTTGTTCAGAAAGTCCGATATCATACACAATTGTCCGATAACTGGATGGAACAGAACGCAAAAACTGAAGAAGTGTTCTGTAATGATTGCTGCTTGCTGCGGTGACAAAGGTTATATTTTGACCATGCATTATAAAAATGAAATATCATTTTATTACCTTTGGAAACGAACCTTGGCACAAAAGTGTTGATCAATTGTGTGCCGAAGCTCGAGATCTCGGTATATTTGACAGCGTGTATGGATACAAAGAAGTAGACCTAGACGAAGAACAACTTGCATTCGCATACGCCAATCCAAGAGGATTTGGATTTTGGACTTGGAAGTCTTCAATCTGTTTGCAACACCTTGAACGTGTTGAACAAGGGGATGTTATTCTTTATGCAGATGCTGGGTGTGTTTTCAATCCACCTGCAAAAAAACGTCTTCTTGAATATGCTGAACTCGCAACCAAATATGGAATGGTTGGATTTCAGATGACACATATAGAAAAACTTTGGACAAAACGAGAACTTCTTCACTATTTACATTGCGAACATCGAAACGATCTTTTACAATCCGGTCAAGTGGAAGCAACGGCCTTTGTTTTCTGTAAGACAGATGACACCGAACGTCTACTGCGAACCTGGAAGATGATTCCACGTCAGAATCCACTTCTTGTGAACGATGTGATTACAATCCAACAGTTTCCAGAATTTCGCGAGCATCGTCATGACCAATCTATTTTTAGTCTTCTTCTGAAACTCACAGGAGCAAAGTTGCTAGGATGGGAAACATGGTGTTGGAGCGACAATCCTCAGGCAGATGCAAACAATCCAATCTGGGAAAAGCGCAGGAAGCTTTAATGCTTGAGTCAAACACAATTTGGGGTGGAGACCCACCCACTGTTGTATTTGCTTTTCTAATAAACCACAATCCATACAGCCACTTTAGTTGGAGTAGGCAAGACCACCCATACCGGACATCACGCGGAGCACGTTGTAGTTCACGGCGTAGACGCGGACCTGAGCAGTGCGGCCGAGACGAACAGTGTTGACGGACACAGTGAGCTGGAGGGTTGCCTTGTCGATACGGGAGAAGTTGCAAGTGCCACTTGGCTGGTGCTCCTCAGGCTTGAGTGCGAAGGAGTACACGTTGATACCGGGAGTGGGGGTGCGAGTGTGGTGCTGGTAAGGCTGGACGCGGTCGAAGTAGCGACCCTCACGCTCAGTGAAGCGGTCCTGACCGTTGAGCTGGAGCTTGGCAACCTCAACAGGGTTCTTGCCGGAGCACTTGACGCCGGAGTCGAGGATGACCTTGGCGAGCAAGTAGTTGGTGGTGGAAGCGAACACCTCCTCACCCAAGTCGGAGCCAGAGTCCAACCAAGAGGCACCGCCCAAAGAGGGACCAGTCATGATGCCCAAACCAGGGAGGTAGGGGCCAGAAGGTCCGTCACCTGCAGTGGTGGGGATAGTGGTAGCAGAAGCGCCGCCGATGAGCGAGCCACGTGCAAGGATATCCATGACAACGCCCTCAGTGGTGAAGTCATCAGTGTAGTTGAATGGCTGGCAGCCGTTCACCTCGCGGATGAAGTTCTGGTTGGGGGTGCAGTCCACGAACGAGTCACGCTGGACAACCCACACAAGCTCCTTGACGGGGTGGTTGAAGTTCAGCTGGATCTTGTTGGAAGAGGAAGTGATGGACTCAGCGCCAGTGAACTGGAGCTGCTCAATCAAGTACTCGTGGGTCTGCTGGGCGAAACGACGACGCTCCTCAGTGTCGAGGTACACGTAGTCAATGTAGAGGGAGGCAGCAGTCAAGGACTGGATGGCAGTGGAGGGGGCAGTGCCACTGGACTGCTCATAGTAGCAGCAGTTGATCCATTGCTCGAACTCAACGTTGATGCGGACCTCGTGGTACTGGAGGGCGATCAAGGGGATGGCCAAACCAGGGTTACGGCAGAACCAGAACTGGAGAGGGATGTACAAGGTCTTTGCTGGGGTGCCTGCACGAGAAGCGCAAGAGTTGGTGAGCTCAGCGCCAGCGCAAGAAGCATCCAATGCATAACCCTTGGTGTCCTTCATCAAGACCAAGTCGTGGGTGTTGCCGATCATGTCATCGAGTGCAGCGATGGTACCAGCATCCTGAGTGAGCTGGGTCCAGATCTGCATCCAGTCACCATACTGACGATCGATGCGCTGACCGCCAATCTCGAGCTCCACAACCTTGATGAGGCGGTGGCCGATGTAGTTCAACCAACGGAAGCGGTTGAGCTGAGTAGAACCGGCAGAGGAGAGATCCACTGCGGGAAGAACAACCTGAACGTAAGTGCGGTACATCAAGTCGGCATTGCGGTTGATGACTGCAGTCACACGCTTGTTAAAGTCAGCCTGGCCGTTGAAGGTAACCTCAATGGACTCCATGGCGAAGTTGGTGTGGCGCTTGTAGAGCACCTTCCAGAAGGTGATCTGGGGATTACCACTGATGTAAATGTCCTGCGCACCATAGCTTACAAGTTGAAGAAGACCGCCACCCATGTTGTGTTATGCTCCATGGCGAGAAAAATATTTTCAGCGCACGCATTACATGTAAGCCCCTTCACGCAGATAACACTGTCTACACAAAGTCATGTAAGCATTGTGACCGCCAACAAGTACCTGTTTTTCAGAAATGCCATGCTTCCGATGCGAGAAAAGTCCAGGGGTTCCATCTGCACACTTTTGACAAAAGGCAGTAATCCGTTCCACTCTGTCTGCCAATGGAATACAATCCAAGAGTTCGCCAAACTTCCTTCGGTTGCTATCTCCATCCAATCCAACCAGATACAAATTCCGACCATGTGTATCGACTACATGTTCTACAAAGGGAATCAGATGACTAAAAAATTGGGCTTCTTCCACAATGATGACCTGATACTTTAGAATGTCTTCCAATGGAATATCGTCCAAATCACGCACACAGATACAAGGACATGTGTTTGCATCATGTGTAACGATTGCACTGTTGGTTCCGTAGCGAGTGTCAGTAGCATGTTTGACAACTAAGACTGGAGTTCCCAATGCAGAATAGCGAGAGACAATCGACAGAATACGAGAGCTCTTTCCAGCAAACATGGGGCCAATCAGAATATCTAACGACATTTCGCTTACAGAAACCACGCACGATAATCGTAAATGGACACTGACCAGGCTCTCTCAATTGCTACAATTGTTGGACTGTTTTTGATTTGCGCGTGCGGTATTGGTTCTGTGTGTTACAGGACACGTGTTCCTTCTGGACACATGAAGGTTTCTCGCTCCGACCCTGATTTGACTACTATTCTGGACAATGCGATTCCGTCTGCAAGTGCATCAAATGTTCAGTCTTCTTCTGTTGCTGTCTAACAAATGTTGATGCGATACATACCTGGACAGGGGGTTGTTACGGTCGCCCCGAATGTATGCGGAGGTCCAACAGGTCCAATGGGAGTAACTGGACCACAAGGATCCACAGGAACAGCAGGGCCCACTGGATTGGCGGGACCGACTGGAGCACAAGGAGTTCCAGGAAGCGCAACAAATACCGGACCTACTGGACCTACCGGTCGGACTGGCCCAACTGGAACCACCGGACCCACTGGGCTTCCAGGAAGTGCTACAAATACAGGGGCAAAAGGAGATACAGGTCCTACAGGCCAAACTGGTACCACAGGACCAACCGGAGTTACAGGGATAGCAGGACCAACCGGTCCAGGGCAATTAGAAGGCCCCACTGGCACAAAAGGAGACACAGGACCAACTGGTCCTACTGGATCAGCATTAACCGGTCCCACTGGACAGATTGGTGTACCTGGAAGTACAGGACCTACAGGAACTTCGCCAACAGGACCTACTGGCGCAAATCCAACGCCAACATTGGCATCAAAAACCTTTTCATTTAGCGGATCAGGAGTGCAATCAATTCCTGATGTTATATTAGCCCCTCTCACATCTACGGTTTGGCTTCAAGGATTCTCAAGTTTAAGCAATAACGTTACGTTGACTGGGGTTAGGTTTACAAATTTACTTCCTGGTGATTATTGGACGGCTACCGTCACAGGATATGGAAGTAGTTCGGATGTATACACAATCTATTATTATTATAAGTAATCATGTATGTATCGTACAGTCCACGAATCAATTCTGGATGTAGCTTTGAAAATCATACATGCAGAAAAGATGTAGGCGCAGTGGGTCCAACTGGACCTATCGGAAGGAATGGGGCGGCGTCGTCGATTGGGTTTACCGGTGGAACTGGACTTACTGGAACAGTTGGAACAAATACAACAGATGGCGCAACTGGACCAACTGGATGGGTTGGACCAACTGGATTGACTGGGTCGACAGGCTTGACTGGACAACCCTCTACAAATGGAGCGAACGGTGAACTTGGTTGGACAGGAATTCGTGGACTTTCAGGACCAGATGGACCTAGACAAACAGGACCCACCGGACCTGCTAGTTTGTATACAGGAACAGGTCCCACTGGAAAACAAGGCATCACTGGAGACATGGGAGGAACTGGACCAACTGGGTTTACAGGACACGTAGGTCCAACCGGACGAACTGGAATCGGATTTACTGGTCCAAGCGCAAATACAGGAGCTACTGGTCCAGGGTTTACTCCCGTAAATGGAAACTTGACGTTTTCTACCTCGTTCGTCTTTCCGCCGGCTACGGTATCACTTAGCAATGATCTATCGGTACCGATTACAAGTCCTTGTTGGATTGTTTACACATATCCCACCAATTCATCTGCTGCTTCCTCTTCCTACACCATTTTTAAGCAAAAATTAGTACAAGGAGCTACCTATTGGAGTCATGAATATGAAATTAGTGTTCCTTACGAAGGAACGGCTACTCTTTCGCCAATGCAATTTAATTTACAATATGCATATATCTGATTACTGCAATACCATGCGAGGAACAATGTGCATCGCTTCTAATTCCTGAACCCACAACTTCATCGCATATGGAATCGTCTTCTCTACAAACTCCGTCTTGTTTCCGCAGGACCCACACTGATAGATACCTTCCTTCTCGTTCACAATCGCGAGCGTTCCACAGGACTTGCAAATGCCAGTGGGGAACGGATCGCTCACATCCATGAGACGCTCTTTCGTAAAGGCTGCTGCTCCGTGGCAGAGCATACAATCACGCTCCATCTCTCCCACACGCAAACCACCATCACGAGCACGACCTTCACAGGGCTGACGAGTCAAGCTGACAATCGGACCACGAGCACGAGAATGCTTCTTGTCAATCACCATGTGCTTCAACCGCTGATAGAAGGTAGGTCCCATAAAGATTTCGGCCTCCATCATCTCACCGGTCTGTCCGTTGTACAGAATCTCATTTCCATACGAATGATATCCAAGGTCCAACATATGCTTCTTCAGATCTTCCACTTTGAGATGGCTGTAAGGAGTTCCATCTCCCAGAGTTCCACGGTTCACACAGATCTTCCCATAGATACATTCCATCAATTGCGCAATCGTCATACGAGAAGGAACTGCGTGAGGGTTCATGATAAGGTCTGGACGGAGACCGCTGGAGGTGAATGGCATGTCATGTTCGTCGAGGAGCATTCCAACGGTTCCCTTCTGACCGTGCCGTGAGCTAAACTTGTCTCCAATCTGAGGGATGCGCTCCGACACCACGCGCACTTTGATGAACGGATATCCGTCAGAGTTTTTGTCTTGCCACACGCCGTCAATACGACAGGGCTCGGAATTCTTGTGGGTCGTAGAGGCATCACGGTAGGCATAGCCCGCAGTGTCATTGCGGAGATTAACAACCTTCCCGATAACGACATCGTTTTCTTGCACTGTAGCACCGAGAATAGGAATACCATTCTCACCAATTGCACCATAGGACGTGTTCTTGTACTTGCGTGTGTTGTGCTTGCTTGGCTTCATAAACTTCTCCTCACGACCAGAGGTCACATTCCGATGCTCCTCATCCTTGTACATCGTGTAATACAACCCACGGAACAACCCACGCTTCACAGCAGACCGGTTCATGATAATGGAGTCCTCCTGATTGTACCCACCATAACAACCGATGGCTACAATCGCATTCATTCCGTAGGGCATCTCGTGCATCTTCAGAATATTCATCGCACGTGTCTCTACGAGCGGACGAGTCAACGAACACAACAAGTAACCATTCTTGTCCAACCGCTTGGCGTAGTTTCCAGCATACACGCACATCGACTGCTTGCCCATAGCTGACTGATAGGTGTTACGAGGTGACTGATTGTGATCGGACAGAGGAATGGAACACGCCATATGACCGAGAATGAGACTTGGATGGATCTCGTAATGCGTGTGTTCCGAAGTCACTTCTGCCTTGGAGGTTGCGATGCGGAGAGTTTCCGTCTCTGAAGCATCAATGTATTCCACGCAGGTCTTCAACCAGGTTGTCCAATCCGATCCAGGAGTTGCCATGTCTGCTCCCACGCGGAACACTGGACGCACCAACCGACCAGAATCCGTCTCAATGATGATGGAGTTGAGAAGAGTATACCAAGCCACAGACACGTGAGGGTGAAGGCGGAAGGAATGCTTGGCGGAACGCAACTTGTCTACTAACTCCTTTGGGTTCTGCGTGAACCCAACAATGATACCGTTCAATGTGATTGCGGTTCCAGAGTAAACCTTTGCACGCTTGACCCATTCAATTCCAGAGCACTCTTCCAGAAAGTGAAGCACCGTATTGCTTGGAATGTGCTGAGTGACGCTGGTCAACAAGCTCATGTTCTTCACAATACCTACCGAATGGCCTTCTGGAGTCTCCACTGGGCAGACGAAGCCCCAACTTGTGCCGTGAAGCTTGCGAGGAGCGAGAAGCTTGCCTGACTTCTCCACAGGAGTTTGAATGCGGCGAAGATGGCTGATGGTGCTGGTGTAGGACATGCGAGCCAATACTTGCGAAACACCTACCTTGGTCGCATTGGAAAGGCTAGTGGAGTTGGATGTTCCCAACCCCTGAACTGTGAAGTTTCCTGTGGCCAACGCCTGCTTGAGTTTTCCTTCAATCGTAGACAGCTTGAGAATCTTGTAGAGGTTGTTGATGTTGAGAATCTCCATAGGACGAGGCTCACCCTTCTTCCAAACATCGTTGTTGACTTCCTGAACGAACTCATTGCGAGTGTCGTTACAGACCTTCTGGAACAGCTGACGGAAGAGATGGGTCAACAAAGCACCAGTGGTCACCACACGCTTATTTGGATACGCATCACGATCGTCCAGAGGAATTTGACCCTGATCGGTAAGCAACAACCGACGGATCATAGAGGCGGTCAACATAGCCTTGCGTGCATTGTGAACTTCCAAACCTGCTTGCTCTCCAGCAAACCGAACGTGAGGAAGATACTCAGAGTTCAGAAGCTGGCGAACATAGGCACACTTGTCTTCCTGATTGGTCTCATATTGAAGATGTCCGGCAAGATAGGCTACCGCCGCTTCTTGCGTAAAGATTCCAAGCTCTGCGCAGTCACGGAAGGATGCTGCCAAGAGTTCCACATTGGAATCGTCAGTTGATCCCCAGACCAATTTCGCGACATCTGCGTCGGCAAGGACTCCGAGTGCACGGAAGTAAACCATGATAGGAATATCCTCATGAAAGCGCGGCACGCACGCGAGCAAAGGATAGCCGAACCCATTAAACTTAGAAGAGAGGCGGATCTCTAACTTCTTGGGAGGCATGGTGAACGTTTCGGAGAGAGACTTCATCTCTACAGAGTAAGTGTATTTACTGGCGGACTTACGGGCTTGGAAGACCATGATGCGGTTGTCTGCGACCTTCTCCTGACAAAGGATAGTTCGCTCGGAGCCGTGGATGATGAAGTAACCCAAGGGGTCATGTGCGCATTCACCATATTGCTCGAGGGACAATGGGTAATCCTTGAGTAAGCAGAGACTAGACCCAAGCATAACAGGGAGCTTACCAAGGGAGATACCCTCAAAGACGCGAGACTCTTCATCAAAGGACTCATATTTGCTTCCTTTGTATGTCCTTGCCGTAAACCGAACATCTGCATACATCTGTGCTGCGTAGGTGAAGTTGCGCACACGAGCTTCCATTGGAAGCATTGGCTTGATGCGTCCAGTTGCCTCCTGAATCCGTGGCTTCATGTAGGTGACGTTCTCAAAGGACAACCGGAACTCGTACTTGTATTTCTTGATGTCTGGATCTTGTTCGTGCCACACCGTGATAGGTGGAGTAGACTGAATGATAAGGGGAAGCTTGTTGCGGACAAAGTCCTCGAAGGAGTCAACTTGGTGGTCAACCAAACGGCGCACACCATTCGCAAAGTATGATTTTACTGCATCCCATTCAGCCATGGTAATCGTATGCTGTCCGTTCCGTGTAAATAATGATATCCGTTTTTTATAATAAGCGATGTCCTCCGACGTCAAAACTGTCAAAATCACAAAAATTGACAGCACCTCTCCCCCTCCAAAACCTACACCCATGGAGGCTGGAACACGCAAACATTCCTTACCTGCCCACCATCATAAACAACCCAAGCATGGTGTTCTGAAAGGAGGAAAAACAGCTCGTGCGAAGATCCATGGAGTTCGCGACCCAGCGAAACCGCCTCCTACCAACAAGGCTACGCTCAAAATTCTCACCGAGAAGGGTGTTGAAAAACGTCGCAAGAACATTCGGAAGACCGTTCGTGCGATGTCTGATCAAAAGGCTCGTCAAATTCTTCAGAAGTCTGGATTACCGATTTCTCAAAAGACACCTCCTGAACTCGTGAAACAGATTCTGGAAGGCGGAATGGAGGCTGGTATGATTGTCTCTGGCTGAAACAATGACATCCGTGTGGGGTCCGTTGGGATGGATGACACTTCATTCTGTGTCAACCTCCTATCCAGAAAATCCAACACCGTCTGAGCGTCAACTGATGTCCTCGTGGTTAGAATTGTTTCGTGATACAATCACATGTCCCCATTGCAAGGAGCATTTCGGAACTATGCTTCAGAATTACCGTATGCGGTTTCCGAATATGCTGAATTCCCGCCAAGACCTTGCGATGTTTGCGTTTCGAGCCCACAATGCAGTCAATGCTCGTCTTCACAAACCGGTCTACGGAAGTCTCGCAGATTGTATGACCGTCTTGAAGAACAACATTAAGACCAGAACTGCTGCGGATTATCGTATCTCCTACCTCAATCACATCATGCGGTTCTGGAGAACGATTCAAGACATTTCAGGGATCGTAGCCTTGAAAAAGGTGAACGAGATGCGGAAAATTGAAGCAGACTACTTCGCACCGAGGGATACGAAGTTTGAAGTAGATCTTCGTGATGACAATGTTGTCATTCCACGCAACTGGGTGGAGAACAATGTAGAACAGCCATCGCAACAACCAACAGTTCAATCAGCGTTTGCATTGAATGCGAATGCTAGAGCTGGATTTAAGATTGTAGGGGGTCGTATGCGGTTACGGTAGTCAGTTCCCATGGTAAGGAAACCCAAGGGTCACATTCCCACGCAAACCGCTTCATCCAAGGATGACGTGTCTCCGTTTGTTCGTCATACAATTCATCTGGATACTTTTGTGGAATGTCTCCAAGGCTGTGTTCTGGTAGAATAAACTGAAGTTGGTCTTCAAGCGTATAGTTAGGAGTTGGATGCTCCCACGTGAACGACTTGGGACGATCATACGCATCCAGAGTTTCCATGAGTGGAGCCTCTGCATACGGATAAACCCAATTCCAATCCAAGACTTCCGATGTCGTGAAATAGTGATACGTCCATTCAAACGTCTTCCAGAATGCGTAGACAACCGGTTCCCAATCCAGAACACCGTCCATACAATGAACTGCAAACCGAGCTTCTAATGCATGTCCATCTTTGGCTACAATCGCATGATCGGAATCCTTCGCACGTTTCATCAGAATCTTCTTTTCATCCTTTCCAGCAGTGGACTTGTCTGCGTAATAAATCGCACGACTGTATCCTTCCTCACGAAGACTAAACATTCCAATGGCTGGCATGAAGTCATTTCCAAACGAAAGCACACACATACGCACATAGGCTTCCGGTTCCAACGGCAAAACCTGTTTGATCGCAGATACACTGATCGTTGCGAAGTCGTCTTCAGTTTCACGCAACAACTGAATGTCTCCCAAATGACTTTGTGCGATCGAAATGAGAACCAGATCCGCATCCAATCCGTAGATACAGATGGTTTTCCGTTGGTCTTCTGGTAAGGTCCGAAACCAGCGAAACATCTTGTGCTCTCCTTCGCCTGCCTCCAATGTATCTGAAATGATCATCTCTGGATACAGAAACCTCAGAGTATCTGCGAGGTCTCGCATAAACGGTGTTCCAGGAGAGATCTGATGTTTGTCAAAGTCAGCTGGCTCCTGACGACGCATACGGCGATACCGCTGCTGAACCATCTTGGCGTAAGGAACCAATCCATCAAACGCAAGATAGACCTTTTTCGCACGAACCATGTTCTTCATCATATCTTCCAACGCAACGACGACAGATCCAACTGGATTTTCGGCTTTGAGATACTTGTGAATAAAGCAATTGAAATCCAATGCAAAAACATCAGTATCAATCTTCGAACACTGCTTCTGAATATGTTTATGTGTTCTGAGCAGTGACGCTACATAATACGGAATACCCATTACATTAATCGACGCAGGGTGCTTCTAAACAATAGAATACATAGGTGGGGCGGTAAGGATTTGGGTCTTCGTCTTCATATCCAAGTAGATTGTCTTGTGTGTCTCTCCATTTGCGAAGAATACGAGTTGCTCTTGAACGATGCCGTTTGTCTTCATAGACGATTGCGCTGACTCTGCGTTTCCAGTCTCGCCGGTGCTTTGC
>JACCDP010010338.1_pt1 | contig 17041 bp, 15 predicted proteins | sample 7445841 | NCBI WGS metagenome assembly JACCDP01 (sample SAMN15323441, study PRJNA562643) | freshwater metagenome | isolation source: river surface water | place: USA:Blue River Watershed | collected 2017-08-17 | reverse complement strand
TACTTTTTTTATTAGGTGCTTTACAAGGAGCAATTGGTTGGATTATGGTGGCAAGTGGTTTAGAAGGAGATGCTGTATATGTTAAACCAACCAGACTTGCATTACATTTTATTTTCGCTTTAGGATTATTGTCTTATACCTATTGGTTTGCATTATCCTTAAAAGTAAAAACATTAAAAGAACAACCTTCATTAGAAGCTTCTTATAATGACTTAAAATTTATCAAACATATTCGTTCAATAAAAAGCTTGAGTTGGTTGATTTTAGTGGTATTGTTTTTTCAATTAATCTATGGCGCTTTAATGGCAGGACATAAAGCAGCGAATGTAGCTGCTACCTGGCCAACCATCAATGGGCAGTGGATCCCTAAAGGATTGACAAGTAATGATGGCTTTTTCTTAAACGCAGTGAACAACACTATTTGGATTCATTTTATTCATAGAGGTTTGGCGTATTTATTATTGATTTTAATTGTTTGGTATAGTATTAAACTATTCCGTATTCATGGGAATGCTTTTTGGAATTTGATGCGTCGCATGCCTTTGACTTTTGTATTATTTCAAGTAGCATTGGGTATTTTTACGGTACTAAGCAGTGCACAAATTGTACCTGGTGTGTGGGCAGGTTTTGAATGGCTAGCGCAATTGCATCAGTTAGTTGGGATGTTATTATTATTAAGTGTGGTGAATATTATTTATATAACTAAAGACTAGTTTATGAACAGAGATATTGCAAGCATTAGAAGAGATTATCAATTAGCCTCTTTAGAAGAAGTTACCTGTGGTGCTTTACCGATGGACCAGTTTGAAAGATGGTGGGAAGAAGCTATTGCTAGTAATATTGATGAAGTAAATGCATTTGTTTTATCTACCATTAAACCAAATGGTGTACCAAGTTCTCGTGTGGTTTTATTAAAAGGCTATACACCTGAAGGCTTTATTTTCTTTACCAATTATGAAAGTGCGAAAGGTCAGCATATTGAATCGCATCCAAATGTAGCCATGAATTTTTTCTGGAAAGAATTAGAGCGTCAAGTGCGCATTACGGGCACCATTGAAAAAATTAGTGCAGCAGATAGTGAGACTTATTTTAAATCTAGACCTAAAGAAAGTCAGATAGGTGCTTGGTCTTCTCCTCAAAGCAGAATTATTCCTGATAGATCTTTCTTAGAAGAAGTTTTTGCTGAGCATAAAGATAAATTTAAAGAAGGGGAGATTCCTTTACCGCCGCATTGGGGTGGTTATATCATTCAGCCAGTTGAAATGGAATTTTGGCAAGGGCGTAGTTCTCGTTTACACGATCGCATTCAATATAGTCTGCATGCAGATGGACATTGGGTGCGTGTTCGTCTCGCTCCTTAACCGATTATTTTCTTGAAATAACTTTCTTGGCAGCCTCAACAATATTTACTGCATCCAAACCATACTTGGTTAATAATTGATTGGGTGTGCCGCTCTCTCCAAAAGTATCTTTTGTTCCAATATACTCTTGTGGTACTGGACAATTCTTCGCAGCTACTTGTGCTACTACATCTCCCATACCGCCAATAATATTATGTTCTTCTGCTGTTACTACACAACCTGTTTTTTGTAAGCTCTTTATAATAGCTGCTTCATCCAATGGCTTAATCGTATGTAAGTTGATCACTTCTACGCTAATGCCCTCAGCTTCTAATTGCTTTGCAGCTTCAATCGCTTTCCATACCAAATGTCCGCAAGCAATAATACTTACATCTTTTCCTTCTGCTAAGATTTGTGCTTTTCCAATCACAAAATCTGATCCATCTTCTTTAGTGAAGTTGGGCCATTTGGGTCTTCCAAATCTTAAGTAAACTGGACCATGATAAGATGCTACTGCTTTGGTTGCAGCTTTGGTTTGATTATAATCACAAGGCACAATCACGGTCATACCTGGTAACATTTTCATCAATCCTATATCTTCTAATATCTGATGCGTTGCTCCATCTTCTCCCAATGTTAATCCTGCGTGTGATGCACAGATTTTTACATTTTTATCTGAGTAAGCAACAGATTGTCTAATTTGATCGTATACTCTACCTGTACTAAATCCTGCAAATGTAGTTGTGTAAGGAATTTTTCCGCCAATGGTTAAACCTGCAGCAATACCTATCATATTGGCTTCTGCAATTCCCACTTCAATAAAACGCTCTGGCATTTCTTTCATCAAAGGTCCTAATTTAAAAGAACCTGCTAAGTCTGCAGTCAATACTACTACCTCTTTATTTTCTCTAGCAATTTCTAAAATACCATCACCAAAGCCTGCTCTGGTTTCTTTTTCGTTTTGTACTACTATATCTTTTGCGTTCATATGATGATCATTATGCTTTTTTAAAGCAGTGATTATTTAGTTTTCAAATGTTGAATAGAAATAAGGTGTTTTTGCTTCAAACTCTGCAGCGCAAGTATCTACCATTTTGTACACTCTGGTAATACCCAATGCTTTTCTTTTTTCATATACTGCATCATCATTGGTTTTGCCTTGCAATAATTTTGCAATTTGCATATCACTGAAGCCATGCTTTTTGGCGTCTTTTAATATTTCAGTAGGCAAGGTCTCAATGGTATGCTTCATCAATTCTTTTTCTATATCACAGATGATTCTGATTTGATATAAGAACCAATTATCAATTCCAGTTGCTGCTGCAATGGATCTTACTGTTGAACCTTGCATCAATGCATCTTTGATTCTAAAGATTCTATCCCATTTTGGTGTCTTGATGTATTCCACTAATTCTTCGTTCTTCATCAAGCTCTTTCCATAATAACCTAAACCTATTGCTTCGTTCTCTAATGATTGACAAGCTTTCTGAATCGCTTCTGTAAAGCTTCTTCCAATAGCCATTACTTCACCCACACTCTTCATTTGTAATCCTAATGTATCATTGGCACCTTTGAATTTATCAAAGTTCCATCTTGGTACTTTTACAATCACATAATCCAATGCTGGTTCAAAATAGGCTGAAGTAGTTTGGGTGATTTGATTTTTTAATTCATCTAAATGATATCCAATCGCCAACTTCGCTGCAATCTTTGCAATAGGATAACCAGTTGCTTTAGATGCAAGTGCTGATGAACGAGATACACGAGGATTAATTTCCACTGCAATTAATTCTTCTGTTGCAGGATTCAATGCAAACTGCACATTACATCCTCCAGAAAAATTACCCAAACTTCTCATCATCAACATGGCTTTGTTACGCATTTCTTGGAATGCAGTATCGCTCAATGTCATAGCAGGTGCTACAGTGATAGAATCTCCTGTATGCACACCCATTGGATCTAAGTTTTCTACAGTACAAATAATTACTACATTATCTGCCTGATCTCTTAATAATTCTAATTCATATTCTTTCCATCCCAATACTGCTTTCTCTACCAAGACTTCATGCATCGGAGATGCTTTTAATCCTCTCTCTAATGCTGCGTCTAATTCACTTGCATCGTGTACAAATCCTCCACCTGTTCCACCCAATGTGAAAGATGGTCTGATTACTAGTGGGAATCCTATTCTTTGCGCAATTTCTTTTCCTTCTAAAAAACTATTCGCTACCTGACTTGGTGCAACTGCCATTCCAATCCTCACCATCAATTGTCTAAACTTCTCTCTATCTTCTGCTGTATCAATTGCTGCAACATCCACACCAATCATTCTACAGTTATATTGTTTCCATAATCCTATCTCATCCGCTTCCTTACATAAATTCAATGCAGTTTGTCCTCCCATTGTAGGTAGTACTGCATCAATCTGATTTTCTTGTAAAATTTGCTCCAAGCTCTCAATCGTTAATGGCAATAAATACACTTTATCTGCCATCATTGGATCGGTCATGATCGTAGCGGGATTGCTATTAATTAAAATCACTTTTATTCCTTCCTCTCTTAGTGAACGAGCGGCTTGTGAACCAGAATAATCAAATTCACATGCTTGTCCAATAATGATGGGTCCAGAACCAACAATTAATACGGATTTAATGGATGTGTCTCTAGGCATGGTACAAAAATATAAATTGTGCAAATCTACAAAATATTAGGCATATCTTCACCACAATTCAAGCATTATGGCAGTTATCAAAGAAGGGTCTAAAGCTCCTGCGTTTAAAGGGGTGGACCAAAACGGAAAAAATGTGGCTTTGGCCGATTTTAAGGGTCAAAAACTGGTTTTGTACTTCTACCCAAAAGACGATACACCGGGTTGTACGGCGCAGGCCTGCAATTTGAGGGATAATTATAAGAAATTATTAAAAAAAGGCATTGCTATTCTAGGAGTGAGCGTGGATTCTGTAGCTTCTCATGGCAAATTCATTGCTAAATACGAACTGCCTTTTTCCTTGATCGCGGACGAAGACAAGAAAATTGTTGACAAATACAATCTTTGGGGTCAGAAGAAGTTCATGGGCAAAACCTATATGGGTACTACCAGGACTACTTTTTTGATTGACGAAGCGGGTATGGTGCAGCATATCATTGAAAAGCCAGACACCAAAGCACACACGGAAGAAATTTTAGAAATAAGTGGATGGTAAATTAAGAGGCGATGGTATAAGTAATCCAACTTAATACATACGCCAATCCTGTCATCATAAAAAATTGTACAACCGGCCATTTCCATGTGCCGGTTTCTCTTTTTACAATTGCAAGTGTACTCATACATTGCATTGCCAACACATAAAATATCATCAATGATAATGCTGCTGCCAACGTATACACTTTTCTTCCATCTGGCCAAACAGCCGCATTTAATTTTTCTCTTAAACTTGTATTATCATCTTCCTCTACACTATACAAAGTGGCCATAGTGCCCACAAATACTTCTCTTGCTGCAAAAGAAGTAATTAAGGCGATACCAATTTTCCAATCGTAACCTAATGGTTTAATGACTGGCTCTATTTGCTTTCCTAAAATACCAGCATAGGAGTTCGCTAATTTATCAGTATGGTATTGTTTTTCTAAAACAGCTGTGTTGCTTGGATTGGCTTGAACTGCTGCTTCATAATTTTTTTGCAAGGTCTCCATTTGTTGAGATGGACCATAGCTACTTAAAAACCATAACACTATACTGATGATCATAATCACTCTTCCAGCATCGGTTACAAATATTTTTGCTTTTTGTATCATGGTTATGCCAACATTGCCCCATCTTGGTGCACGATACACTGGAAGTTCTAAAATAAAATAACTCTTCTCTTTGATCTTGATAAATAACTTTAAAACAAAACTTGCTAACAAGGCCATCACTATCCCTAGTAAGTATAATCCCATCATCACCAATCCTTGTAAACTTAAAAATCCAAAATACATTTTCTCGTCAATCACTAATGAAATCAAAATAGTATACACCGGTAATCTTGCACTACAACTCATGAAGGGTGTTACTAATATGGTTAAGAGTTTCTCTTTTTTATTTTCAATATTTCTGGCACTCATGATAGCAGGCACAGCGCAAGCAAAGCCACTGATCATGGGCATTACGCCCTTTCCATTCAATCCTACTTTACGCATGAGTTTATCACTTAAAAAACTAATGCGCGCCATATAGCCTGTGTCTTCTAATAAAGTAATGATACCAAACAAGATCATAATTTGCGGAACAAAAACTACGATACCGCCTATTCCAGCAACAATTCCATTCACTAATAAATCCTGCCACCATGCTGCTGGTAATACTGCATTTAAATAAGTGGTGATATTGGTAAAGATCCATTCTATTCCATCCATAGGGAATTTTGCCATCCAGAAAACAGACTGAAACATCAAGAATAATACAGTTAACAAAATAAAATAACCACCTACTCGATGTAAGAATATATTATCCAATTGATCTGTTCTTTTTTTCTTGGCTGTTGGATCTGGCTCTGTCACGCGACGTTTCATGATTTGTTGAATGCGCGTATACCTTTGTAAAATTTCTGCTGCCTGTGTTTTAGTATGATTGAAATTGTGTTTGACTTCAATTTTTTCAATCGTCTCTTGCATTTCTGCTTCTAGTGGAAATGTTTCATGATGCATCAAATAATGCAATGCTGCATAATCACTATGGGTTGGATACAATGTTTTAAAATCATCAATCGCTGCTGCTGCTAAATTTTTATTATCGATAAAACTTTCCTGCGTTCTAGATCTAGGTGTTTCAATAATTTCTTTAATCACTTCTTTTAATGCACCTAAGCCTTTACTTTTTCTAGCATCTACTGCAACCACTGGTATGCCTAAATCTTCTTGTAATCCTGCAACATCTATTTTAATACCTTTCTTCGCCGCCAAATCATTCATCGTTAATGCTAATACCACCGGAATTTTCAAATCAATGATTTGAGAACAAAACAATAAATTTCTTTTTAAGTTGCTTGCATCTGCAACCAGTAATATCACATCTGTTTTTACTTGCTCATCCACGCCCATCAACACTCTATACGCTACCCATTCATCTTCTCTTTTTGGATAAAAACTATAAGTGCCTGGAAGATCTATCAATGTGGTCTCATGTTGTCCTACAAGTAGGTCACCTGTTTTTTTATCTACCGTTACCCCTGGGAAATTTCCCACTTTTTGGTGCAAGCCAGTTAATGCGTTGAATAGGGAACTTTTTCCGCTATTGGGATTCCCTACAAGTGCTATATGTATGCCGGCTTTCATGAGTGGGCAAAGCTACCCTTTAAGTTTATGCGTTACTTACGAAATTAGAAATTGAAAAGCTGTAATTTTGTGATATAAATCAGCCTTTATGAGAGTTTCAGTGATTCTGGTCGCCCTATTCATGCCTTTTTTGGTATTTGCTCAAAAAATCAAAAAAGCAGACAAAGCTTTGATAAAAAATTTGCAAGATCATATCCAGTATTTAGCAAGTGATGCTTTGGAAGGAAGAAGAGCTGGTTCGGTAGGGGAGGAATTGGCAGTGGACTATATTGTTAGAACCTATCAAAAAACTGGATTGAAGCCTGCTGGAGAGAATGGTTTTATTCAATCATTTCCTATTGATGAAGGTAAAAAATGGGCAAGTAATGCTTTTTTAGAAATCAATAATCAAGTTCCTGTTATCAATAAAGATTTTTTCCCTTTATCCAATAGTGCTTCTGGTGCTTTTCAGTCAGATGCTGCGATTGTTTTGAATGAAGCGAAACAAGTTTGGTTTAAAGATTTGGGAGAAGTATTGGAAGACAATAAAACCAATCCTCATTTTGATTTAACCGATTGGTTGTACAAAACTACTACCGAAGTAAAAGCCAAAGGTGCCACTGCTTTGTTTTTATTTAACAATAGTTCTTTGGTGGACAATATTCAATTCAATAAATACGACACAACTAAAATTTTAGATTTACCAGTAGTGTATTTTACCAAAGAAGGTTTTGCAAATTTCTTTAAAGACGAAACGGGCACTTACGAAGTAGAAGCGAATATTCAATTTGATCATCCAAAAAGAACAGCGCATAATGTAGTAGCTTTTGTCAATAACAATGCAACCAACACGGTGGTATTGGGCGCGCATTTAGATCACTTAGGATACAACGAAGACAAACACGGATTGGATTTGAATAATGATATTCATAACGGAGCGGATGATAATGCGAGTGGTACTGCGGCTTTGATGGAACTAGCAAAAGGGCTTGCTAAAAAATCTCCTAAGAATAATAACTATTTAATTATTCATTTTTCTGGTGAAGAATTAGGATTATTAGGAAGTAAATATTGGTTAGATCATCCAACCATGCAAGTCAATTTTAATTACATGATTAATATGGACATGGTAGGTAGATATGATACTGCGCGCAAATTAACTGTGGGTGGTTATGGCACTTCTGCAAATTGGTCTAGCATCTTAAAAAATATTTCTACCGATTTGATCACGCATTATGATAGTGCAGGAACTGGTCCAAGTGATCATGCTAGTTTTTATAGAAAAGATATGCCTGTTTTATTTATGTTTACTGGTAGTCATTCGGATTATCATAAATCTACAGATGATGCAGATAAAATTAATTATGCTGGACAAGCTGCTATAGTGCGTTATGTGCAAAACATTGTGCAGGCTGCGGATGGCTTGGGTAAATTTGATTTTTTAAAAACCAGAGAGCAATCGATGGGCAAGAGTACCAAGTTTTCGGTAAGCTTGGGTGTGATGCCTGACTATGCGTTCACAGGCACTGGCGTTAGAATTGAAGGATCTAGTGCAGGTAAGTTGGGAGAGAAGATTGGCTTAAAGCAAGGTGATGTTTTATTGCAAGTGGGCGACTATAAATTGATTGATGTGATGAGTTATATGCAAGCCTTGGGTAAGTTCAAAAAAGGGGATAAGACTACTTTAGTGATTAAAAGAGATACAAAAGAACTAAGTTTTGATATTCAATTTTAATGCATTGAATTATATAAATTTGATTGAATGAGTGCAAAATTAATTTTAGATCAGGATGCGATTAATGAAAGCGACTTTGAGGGTTCGCGCATTTTAGGTATTACTGCACCTATTAAAAATTATCAGTTTTGTATTTTATTGAATCAGTATATGGGTTTTGAATTTAGATTTAATCCCAATCATGAAATTGCTTTAAAAAGAAAAAATAGAACCTATTATTTTTCTATGTATGAAGCGACAAAGCCCTCTACCAGTATTCAACATTTTGTATACCACAATCAATTTGATGGTGAATATTTGTTGCCCGAATTAAAACACATGGATTTTATTTGGTGGATAAGAGGCGAGTGGATTGAAGATGAAAAAGTAAAAGACATCTTACAAACCATTCGTAACATCAAAGGCGTGCAATTAGTTGCAGAACTTACCCCCGAACAAATTAAAAACAAGGGTCACCTTATTTTTGAATAACGATTCTTTTATCTTGATTTGTTGTACAATATCCAATTGGTTCCACCAATTCAATCCCAGCTTCTTTTAAAATAGATTGTACTTTTTGCACTGCATCGGGCGAAACAGCAATCAATAATCCGCCATTGGTTTGTGGATCGGGTAATAATTGAAAAGCCTCCATTACATTTACGCCAGTTTCAAATTTAACTTCTTTACTGTATGCGTTCCAATTTCTTGAAGTGGCGTCTGGTATAGCTTTTTGTGCAATATAAGTTCTTGCTTCTTCTAAAATAGGTATTTTTTCATAGCTGATACATGCTTGTAATGCACTTCCTTCCATCATTTCATGTAAATGCCCCAATAATCCAAATCCAGTGACATCTGTCATGGCATGTACACCTTCTATCTTTCCTAATTGCTCTCCAACTTGATTGATGGTAGTTAATTGATTCAAGAGTTTTGTTAGATCTTGTTCGGAGATTAATTCTTTTTTTTGTGCGGTAGCTAAAATGCCGACACCAATTGGTTTGGTTAAAATTAATACGTCCCCTTCTTTTGCAGTATCATTTCTTTTTAAGTTTTGAACGGGAACGATACCATTTACTACTAATCCAAAAATTGGATCCTGACTTTCAATACTATGTCCGCCTGCAATGACAATACCAGCTTTCGCACAGGTTTTGCGTGCACCCTCCATTACTTGTGCCGCAACACTTGCAGGAAGCGTTGCTAATGGCCAACCTAAAACGGCTAAAGCAAAAATGGGTTTACCTCCCATCGCATACACATCACTGATTGCATTGGCTGCTGCGATTTCCCCAAACGAAAATGCATCATCTACAATGGGCATAAAAAAATCAGTCGTTGAAATGATCGCATTTTTTTCATCTATCTGATACACAGCTGCATCGTCTCTACTATCGTTTCCTACCAATAATTGTGATACTTCTTTTCCAACTTGATGACTTGCTAAAATTTCTGAGAGTGCAATAGGGGCTAATTTACAACCGCATCCTCCTCCCTTTGTGTATTGTGTTAATTTGATGTCCATAGTGGTTTCATGTTTTCTATTGTCTCTTCCTCACCAACCAGTATCCAAGCTTGTATACTCTTTGTTAATGCCTTACTTAATTCGGTCTGCAATCTAGCAATTTCCCATTGCCTTCCAGTGATTTGTCTTAAGGAAACTGGATTAGGTGCATCTGGACTAAAACTGGTTTGGTTGATATTGAATCCAATACCTATCACCGACCAGGTCCAATCTGTTCCTCTAAGGCTGTTTTCAATGAGTATCCCCCCTGCCTTTCTGTCACGCCAGTAGATATCATTAGGCAATTTTATAAGTGTTTCGTCTCCTGCATTTGCCCCAAAAAAGGCTTTTGCACCAATTGCGACTGCTGCAGAAAGGCCTTTTTGGTCTTCCGGTCCCCAATTTTTAGCAGGATTCAGGCTTTTTAGCTCCAAAACATAGCTGCAAAGTAGGTTTTGCCCCTTTTCACTCTCCCAAACCCTTCCATGTTGTCCCTTCCCATGGGTTTGAAAGGGGGTATTATAACAACTGCCAGATATGGCTCTCCCCGCTTTGATCTGCTCCATGGCATAGATATTGGTACTATCTATCGAAGGTAGTTCGATGAGCGGCGCTCCTATTGTGATAATTGGTGTGGCAGGTAACAAAGAATTGCTATTTTTGTAAAGTTAGGCATTCAACCATTAAATTATTAGAACTATTGGAACCTCTTTCTTCTTTAAAAGATCGTAAAAAATCTCCGACTCAATTAACACGCAGTAGTAAAATTTTCAAAACCATTATCGCGGCTATCCAAGATAAAAAAGGCGAGCATATTATCAGTTTAGACCTAAGAAAAGTACACGAAGCTGTGGCTGATTTCTTTATTATTTGCGAAGCGAATAACGCCCCTCAATTAAAAGCCATTATTGACAATATCGATTATGAAGTGAAAACCAAATGCGATGAATTACCTTATAAAACAGAAGGTAAGACTGCAGCACAATGGATTTTGATTGACTATATCAATATTGTGGTACATGTGATGCATCCTGACGCTCGAAAGTTCTACCAATTGGAAGAAATGTGGAGTGACGCGGATAGCAAACTACATGACCTCTAAACTTATTTATATTTTACTTGTTTATATAAGTACTTAAAGCATTACAATGATACCTGAAAATAAACCGAAAAGCGGCGGACCTAAATTACCTAAGTTCAATATCTATTGGATTTATGGCTTAATTGCCTTGTCTTTATTGTCTGCGCGTTTCTTCCAAATTGCGCCAGATGTTTCTACCATTTCTCACAACGAATTTGTGAAGTTGATGGCGAGTGGTGATGTAGAAAAATTTGTTAAAATTGAGAACAAGAAAATTGTTCGTTTTTACATTAAACCAGATAGTGTTCAAAAAGCTTTTTATGTTCAAAAGTTCAAACAAAAATTAGCCAAAGAAAAAGTAAAGGGCAATTATTTATTTGAATACAAAGTAGATAGTTGGGATTCTTTCAATAAAGAATTAGAAGATATTTATACGAAGTATGCAGTGGTGAATATTCCAGACAGTTCTGCAGTAGAAGAGAACGATTGGTTTGGTCCTATTGCCAACACCGTTTTCTCTTTGGTATTGATTGTGGTGGTTTGGGTATTAGTAATGCGTAAGATGGGCGGTGGCGCTGGTGGTAGCGGTGGCCCAGGGGGTATTTTTAATGTAGGAAAATCTAAAGCAACCTTATTTGAAAAAGGTGGCACTAAAGTAAATATTACTTTCTCTGATGTGGCTGGATTAGAAGAAGCGAAAGAAGAAGTAATGGAGATTGTTGATTTCTTAAAGCATCCAAAAAAATATACTTCTCTTGGAGGTAAAATTCCAAAAGGTGCTTTATTGATTGGCCCTCCAGGTACGGGTAAAACTTTATTAGCGAAAGCTATGGCTGGTGAAGCACAGGTTCCATTCTTTAGTTTGAGTGGTTCTGATTTTGTGGAGATGTTTGTGGGTGTGGGTGCAAGCCGTGTGCGTGATTTATTTAAGCAAGCAAGAGAGAAAGCTCCATGTATTATTTTCATTGACGAGATTGATGCGATTGGTCGTGCTCGTGGTAAAAACGCGATGATGAGCAATGATGAGCGTGAAAATACTTTGAACCAATTATTGGTGGAGATGGATGGATTTGGTGGCGATACTGGTATTATTATTTTAGCCGCAACCAATCGTCCAGATGTATTGGATAGTGCGTTATTAAGACCAGGAAGATTTGATCGTCAAATCTCTATTGATCGTCCAGATGTAAAAGGTAGAGAAGAAATTTTCAAAGTGCATTTAGGTCCAATCAAAGTTTCTGAAAGTTTAGACATCCATAAATTGGCTGAACAAACACCAGGTTTTGCTGGTGCAGATATTGCGAATGTTTGTAACGAAGCTGCTTTGATTGCTGCGCGTAAAGGAAAGTCTGGTGTAGAGATGAAAGATTTCCAAGACGCTATTGATAGAGTAATTGGTGGTTTAGAAAAGAAAAATAAAATCATTTCTAAAGACGAGAAAGAAGTGATTGCTTATCACGAAGCAGGTCATGCAATTTGTGGTTGGTTCTTAGAACATGCCTATCCTTTATTAAAAGTAACCATTGTGCCAAGAGGTACAGCTGCATTGGGTTATGCGCAATACACTCCTAAAGAACAATACCTATATACCATCGAGCAATTGACGGATCAGATGTGTATGACTTTAGGTGGTCGTGCTGCTGAACAAATTTTCTTTGGTAAAATTTCTACAGGCGCATCCAACGATTTACAACAAATTACTAGAATGGCTTACTCTATGGTAACCACTTATGGTATGAATGATAAGATTGGTAATGTAAGCTTCTACGATCCTTCTCAAGAAAATGCTTTCCAAAAACCTTTTAGCGAAGAGACTGGAAAAATTATTGATGAAGAAGTTCGCAAGATGATTGACGCTGCTTATCATAGAACTTTAGCTTTATTACAAGAAAGAAAAGCAGAAGTAGAGAAATTAGCACAAGCATTGTTAACAAGAGAAGTTTTACATAAGTCAGATGTTGAAGAATTAATTGGCAATAGACCTTTTGAAGAAAAAACAACTTTAGAAGTTACTGAAGCCGAAAGTTTTGCTCCTTCTGAAACAACTGTAGATAGTGCACATGCTGATGATATGATTGATACAGCGAACGCAACAATTGATGCAGCAGATGCTGCTGGTAATAATGAATAATATTTCTAATGGAATCACAGGGTTCAAGAAGTAAAATATTAAACAAGATTAAGCAGGCTTTAAAAGATCCTGTAGCGGTACCTTTCCCTGAACAGGTTTCTGAAGCGCCTATTTTTCTTCCAACCGAAGAAGAGTTGACCATTGGCTTCGCAGAGAAATTCACAGAACTACTGGGTAAGTTTGTTTACTGTGCAGATGAAGGCGAACTAGTAGATCAATTAACCAAACTGATTCATTCTCAAAATTGGACCAAGGTTTATTCTAGAGAAGCAGGTTGGTTGGATGATATGAAAGAATACAATTTTGATCCAGTAAATACAGATGATTTAGATAGCTGTGATGTAGCCATTACTTTATGTGATCATTTAATCGCAAGAACTGGTACCATTGTTTTAAGTAGTAATCAATTAAGCGGTAGAACTTCAAGTGTTTACGCGCCTATCCATATTTGTATTGCTTATACGCATCAATTGGTTTTTGATATTGCGGACAGTCTTCAATTGTTTAAAAATGAAGAAGAGCATTTGCCTAGCATGATTAGTTATGCAACAGGTCCAAGTAGAACTGCTGATATTGAAAAAACATTGGTAGTGGGTGTGCATGGTCCAAAAGAAGTATATTGCTTCTTAGTAGATAAGGCTACTGATTAAATTATTTAAATCCAACACATGGAATTGGCTGCTGGCAAAAAAGTTTATTTTCTTTCTGATTTTCATTTAGGTGCTCCTAATGAAAAAGCCAGTAGAGTTCGCGAAGCGCATATTGTTCGTTTCTTACAAACTGCTAAAGAAGACGCTGCCGCTATTTTTATAGTAGGAGACATCTTTGATTTTTGGTTTGAATACAAAGAAGTTGTTCCAAAAGGTTTTGTACGATTATTAGGATGTTTGGCTTCTATCAATGACGCAGGTATTCCAATTCATATTTTTACAGGCAACCATGATTTATGGATGCAGGATTATTTAACCAAAGAAATTGGCGCATCTGTTTATTTTTCTGCTCAAGAATTTAATTTCTCTGGGAAGCAATTTTTTATTGCACATGGAGATGGATTAGGTCCGGGCGACGAGGGGTATAAATTTTTAAAGAAAATATTTACCAACCCTATATGCAAGTGGTTGTTTAGATGGTTGCACCCAGATCTAGGAATTAGAATGGCTAATTTTTTCAGCAGTCAAAGCAGAATCAAAACAGGCAGCGCTGATGAAATATTTTTAGGAGAAGATAAAGAGTGGTTGATTATTTATACCAAAGAATTGGCTCAAACCAATGCTTCTAATTATTTTATATTCGGACACAGACATTATCCATTAGATTTAAAAATTAACGATAAGGCTAGATATATTAATTTAGGTGATTGGATTAGATCTAATACTTACGCTGTTTTTGATGGCAATGACCTTCAACTTAAAAAATGGGAAGCATGAACCTAAACGATACTTTTTTAAGTAATAGCATCAAAAGCTATTTGATTGTGCTAGGCATTTTTGCTGTAGCCTTTATTGTTAAAAGAATCATCTCTCGTTTTTTTGCTGGCTTGATTTATACTTGGATAGTTAAAAACAATCATGCCGAATTAAAGAAAGCTCAATTACATAGATTGGTTGTGCCTATCGAACAATTCTTATTGTTCTTGGTGGCCGTGATTGCTTTATATGAATTGCATTTTCCTGAAGCATGGAATATGCATTTATTTAAATTAAGTTTTCAGCAGGTTATTGAATCTTCTACCAAATTGATTTTTATCATCTTGTTGATTCGTGTTTGCTTAAGAACCTTAGAATTCATTGCGAAGATTTTAGAAGAGAAAGCAAAATTGACTACAGATCAAAGTGATGATCAATTGGTATTATTCTTTAGAGATTTCTTTAAAGTGATCTTATACATTATTGGCACTTTACTCATCTTGCATTATGTATTTAATGAAAACATTGGCAATCTTGTAACTAGCTTAAGTATTGTGGGTGCTGCGATTGCTTTGTCTATGCGAGAAAGCCTGGAAAATATTATTGCTTCTTTTATTATTTTCTTTGATAAACCATTTACGGTTGGAGATATGGTGAAAGTAAATAATTTCACAGGCACGATTGAAAAAATTGGTTTAAGAAGTACGCGTATTCGTACACAAGAGAAAACTTATATCTCTGTTCCAAATAAACAGATGGTAGATAATATTGTAGATAATATTAGTTTAAGATCGGAACGAAAGTTTGAAATGGATATGCAATTAAATGTTCACACGCCTGCATCAGCTATCAGTGCTTTTACAGATCATTTCAGAACCTTTATCAAACAACAAGCAGGTGTATTAAATGCAGTGGTAGTCTTAACGGATGCTGGCAAGCAAGCACATATTATCCATGCCGAAGTGTTTGTAAGTATGCATGTAGACATTACTGCCTTTCAAACATTAAGAGAGCGTATTAATCTTGAAGCCATCCAATACGCTAATCAACATCAAATTCAATTTGCTGAATTGTAGATTACAAGCTTTCTTTCAAATGTGTTAAGAAGCTTTTCAAATTTTTTAGGCTATTCAATAAAGCCATATCCTTATCTGCTTTTTCCTTATTGTTTTTCAAATAAGTTTTTGCACCATCAATGGAGTATTTCTTTTCTCTTAACAAGAAATAAATCTGTTTTAAAAATTCAATATCCTGAGATCTAAATAAACGATCTCCCTTTCTTGTTTTACGAGGTTGTAATTGTTTGAATTCTTTTTCCCAATATCTAATCAATGAAGTGTTTACATTAAACCAAGTAGCCACTTCTCCAATCGGGTAATATAATTTCTTTGCTAAGATCTCTGCACTAGGAACCTGTAATTTATCCATATCACCTTCCATGGAGGCGAATGATTTTCTTCCTCTTTTTTGTAAACCTGCATTGGTTTTATAACCGATACTTGTTCTTGAAACTGTTGGAAGCGGTTCTTCAACAACAATAGATTTTCTTTCTTCTAGTACAATTGCTTTTGGAGCAGGCTTTGATTTTTTGATGCTTTTGGTACTTGCAGGAGCTGCGATATGCACCGGCTGTGGTGTATCGTTTCCGAATAAATCTAATTGCTGCAAGTGTTTAGCCATATTTCAAAGTTACTATACAATTCTTGGACAGATAAGCATCTAAGAGATTGGTGGATAAATTGTTAAGTATAGCGTAATTTTGCCTATGCGCATTTTTATTGTTTCAAAAGCTACCTGGAATATCCCTGTAATATTAGTGGATCAAACAGTGGCTGATATTATTGCTTCTGGTTTTCATGCATCTATTACAGATATTGTGGTGGTTGCTGATGGCTTTCGCGTGAATTTGCCTCCTGGCGCCACTTTGATGGGAACACAAGAAGCGGAAACGCTTTTATTGAATTCAGAAAATGCTTGCATTGTGCACTTTGGCATTTTGTTAAAAGGATCTGAATCTTTCACACAATACTTTATTGACCTTACCAATCCTAAACATTTAGCGGATGGATGGATGGCTAATATTTTAGCTCAATCTGCGCATAAAAAAATAGTGAAGCAGTCTAAAGCTATGTATCGTTTTATAGATTTACCTGCACCTCATCTACCTTCTTATGAATGGTCGGATTTGGCCTTAGCAAAGTCTCGCAATGCCAATGGGGACGCTTATTTCATGGTTTTTGCTTCTACTACAGAAATAGTGGGTATCCTAAAAGAGTTTTCTATTTTTAAGAAATGGCAGCAAACCAGTATGGCTATTTTATTTGTTTGTTCCAATACAAAAGAATTGGAAAAAGCTGAACAATTAGTCAAAGGATACAAATACAGAAATGCTGTATTTTTTAAAACCATTGATCAACTTGAAATAATAGATTTCGCTGCTGCATACATTAGTGTTTGGAGCAAATATCTTCCTTATTATACCCGAATGATGCAATGGTCTGCTGGGATGGGCTTGCCTATTTTACTCAATAGCCAAACGAATTGGCCCATTGCTTATACTCAATCAGGGGAAT
>JACCDP010218091.1_pt1 | contig 17042 bp, 31 predicted proteins | sample 7445841 | NCBI WGS metagenome assembly JACCDP01 (sample SAMN15323441, study PRJNA562643) | freshwater metagenome | isolation source: river surface water | place: USA:Blue River Watershed | collected 2017-08-17 | reverse complement strand
GCCCATGAACTTATAGTTTATAAAATGAATGAAAAGGAACGGATTGCACACGGATTCTGATGGTACCCAAGTGTGGTACAAAGAATGGAAGTTACATAGAGAAGATGGACCTGCTATTATTCATCCTAATGGTACAAAAAAATGGTATAAAGAAAATAAAATACACCGGGATGACGGACCTGCTATTATTTTTCCGGATGGTATGCAACAGTGGTTGAAAGAAGATTTATTACATAGGGAAGATGGACCTGCTAGTATTCACTCTAATGGTGCCCAATTTTGGTACAAAGAAGGTGAATTACATCGAGAAGATGGGCCTGCGATTATTTTGTCTGATGGTACACAACAATGGTGCAAAGATGGTAAACAATATGAACCTTCAGCACATGAAGTTATGGCTTGGAAAATCAAAAACAAACAACAAACACAGCAATGAAAATTTTTAACAAAGTGGAAGAGCGGCGGATAATCACTTCAGAAATCCTTGAATTGACTGAGGGTATGGTTGATGATTTAAGAAACTGGGCAGATTTGCCATATGTAGGAGATAATGATGATGATTTGGTAAAGTATATTGCGGACCTTAAAGGAGAAGATGAAGAATTATTCACAGCTCCCGGAGCACCTGCATGGTTAGATGATTTTTACCAATCACTGCTGGGATATCGGGTACAGATATTCCAGCTTGAATCGACTAGAGATTCAGATCCTGATTCACTCTTGGTATTGACTGATGATAATGATAACGAGTTGGCTACGACGGTATCATCGATGTGATAGAGGATAGGACCTGATAAATAAAAAAAAGTATAACAGTAAATTAATTTTATGTTTTATCTTATTACATTAGCTTTGTTTCTAATACTTAAGCCATACTCGGTGGGTACTATGTGCATGTTGTGGGTTATTCATGCGCTGACAAGAGATTGAATAAAGGCTAAAAAGAAAAAACTAAACGGGGTAGCTATAGGAGGGAATTAATTACCTATAGCTACCCTGCATAGTATTTGTAGATGCAATTATTTGATTTGAGAATAATGCCTGACATTTAGTTTACACAATTTATGCAATTCCCAATTAGAGATTGATTTAAGATAAAAAAACGATAAATGAAAAAGCAGCAAAAAGTGTATTTTGTATATTAAAAATATATAATGAATAATAAATTAAAAGATAATAAGCATGTTAGTTTGATGCGAATTAACCCAGCTAAAGGTCATGGTAATGAGTTGGTATTTGCTGAATTACAGAAAAGATATACACATGTGAGTAAGTGTAGTGATAAAGCATTTACAGAGAAAAAATTGGTGTATTTTACAATTAACCATAATGTTAGTTACCTTTTTTTATTTTTATATTGTTTAAGGTCTTTGAGTAAAACGCATCGTGCTGATTGTCATTATGATATTTTAATCATTTGTCCTGAGGCGATGGAGCAGATGATTCGTGAGTTAATCAAGGATTATGGTATAGAGTTGTGTTGTGATTATTTATATTTTCATCATGTACCTGTGGCTGTGGATGGTGTAGCAGCGTCTATGAATAAGTTGAAGATTTATGCTTGGGATCGAATTAAGGATTATGGAAAGGTATTGTTTTTGGATGTGGATATTTTGTTTAGAAGGAGTGTAGGTGAATTATTCGATTTAGATTTAAAGCCAGGTATTTTGCATTCAGGCATCCATATGCAGCACAGCCAGTTGCATAATAATGTATGTCATAGATTAGCGGGTAAATACAGTGAGGCTGAATTAAAGGTATTTAATGCGCATAATATTTATGCGTTTAATGCTGGGCAGTATATGTTTGTGAACAGTGAAAGAATGTTGAGGCATTTCTACAATGTGAGCTGGCTATCCCGGGCATGGGAAGGAATGTATTTTTTTGAGCAGGCATTTATGAACCATTACTTTAATAAGTATTTAATTTCTGATGTTCATTTATTAAATGATCGAATTAAATTCATACCTGTACAACTGCAGGAAAATGCATTTAATTCGGTTAATTCAAACGTCGTATTTTTGCATTTTACAGGCGAGGCGTGTAACGCTGCTGTTAAAATGAAATTTATAAGAAACCATTTTTCTGACCTTATTTAATATGTCCAATTGCATTCTTCCTAGAAGTAAATTTATCCATATACCTAAATGTGGAGGTACTGCAGTAGGTAGTGCTTTATGGAAAATAGGGCTTATCAAAGATTTTTCTCAGATATTAACCACGCCACATTTTGGTCATTTATTTGCTTCTCAAATGGCGGTAGACGCTCGTGTTAATTTTACATTTGTTCGTAATCCTATTACCTGGTGGCAGTCGTGGTATTACTGGAATAAAACCCAACCGCTTTCCCGGTTTAATGGTGCGGAATTAAATACTAAATCATTTGATGAATGGGCAATTGATTATGGTCAACTTTGGTTTGGTATGTATACGCGGATAATAGATAGGTACCTGGGTATAGATCCTGATTTTCCATCTAAAACAATTGTTACAAAGATAGGCAAATGTGAAAATCTTTATAAAGATTTAAAACAAATTTTAGATGACATTGGTGAAGTTTATGATGTTACCGGCATGAACCAAATTATTGCTAGAGAAACCAAACTTTTTGATAACAGACAACAATATGACCGGGCAGCTGTAAGTCCTTCAGTCATAGAGACAATTTATAAAACAGAAAAACCTGTATTTAAAAAATTTAATTACGGCATAAAATGAATGAAAGAGAACGGATTGCACATTGCTGCTGATGGTACCCAGCGTTGGTACAAAGAAGGTAAAAGGCATCGGGAAGATGGTCCTGCCGTTATTTTTCCTGATGGCACCCAATATTGGTACAAAAAAGGTGAATTTCATCGGGAAGATGGACCTGCGGCTATTTATCCGGATGGCACACAAGAGTGGTACAAAAAAGGTGAATTACATAGGGAGGATGGACCTGCTATTATTTTTCCTGATGGTGCCCAATATTGGTGCAAAAATGGTAAGTTACACAGGGAAGATGGTCCTGCGATTATTTATCCTGATGGTAGACAAGAGTGGCGGAAAGAAAATAAAGAATATGAACCTTCAGCGCATGAGCTTATAGCTTATAAAATGAATGAAAGACGGACTACACACGGATTCTAAGGATGTTAAGTATTGGTACAAAGCAGGTAAGTTACATAGAGAAAACGGTCCTGCTGTTATTCGCCCGGATGGTACCCAATATTGGTGCAAAGAAGGTAAGTGGCATAGGGAGGATGGACCCGCTATCATTCACCCGGATGGTACAAAAAAATGGTACAAAGAAGATAAGTTACACCGAGAAGATGGTCCTGCGATTATTTGGCCTGATGTCGGTCAGCGCTGGTACAAAGAAGATAAGTTACACCGAGAAGATGGTCCTGCGGTTATTTATCCTAATGGTGAACAATGGTGGTTCAAAGAAGGTAAGTTACACCGAGAAGATGGTCCTGCGATTATTTGGCCTGATGGTACCCAAGAGTGGTGGAAAGAAGGTGAAAAATATGAACCTTCAGCGCATGAACTTATAGTTTATAAAATGAATGAAAATGAACGGACTATACACGGGTTCTGATGGTACCCAATATTGGTGCAAAGAAGGTAAGTGGCATAGGGAGGATGGACCCGCTATCATTCACCCGGATGGTACAAAAAAATGGTACAAAGAAGATAAGTTACATAGAGAAGATGGACCTGCTATTATTCACTCGGATGGTACAAAAAAATGGTTCAAAGAAGCTAAGTTACACTGGGAAGATGGCCCTGCGGTTATTTATCCTGATGGTGCCCAATGGTGGTTCAAAGAAGGTAAGTTACATCGAGAAGACGGACCTGCGGTTATTGATCCGGATGGTACCCAAGAGTGGTGGAAAGAAGGTGAAAAATATGAACCTTCAGCGCATGAGCTTATAGTTTATAAAATGAATGAAAGACGGACTACACATTGAGGCTGATGGTACACACTGGTGGTACAAAGAAGGTAATTTACATCGGGAAGATGGTCCTGCCGTTATTTATCCTGATGTCGGTCAGCGCTGGTACAAAGAAGGTAAGTTACACCGAGAAGATGGTCCTGCGATTATTTGGCCTGATGTCGGTCAGCGCTGGTACAAAGAAGGTAAGTTACACCGAGAAGATGGTCCTGCGATTATTTGGCCTGATGGTAGTCAAGATTGGTGGAAAGAAGGTGAAAAATATGAACCTTCAGCGCATGAACTTATAGTTTATAAAATGAATGAAAGACGGACTACACATTGATGCTGATGGTACCCAGCGTTGGTACAAAGAATGGGAGTTACATAGAGAAGATGGACCTGCGGTTATTAATCCGGATGGTACCCAGCGTTGGTACAAAGAAGGTAGTTTACACCGGGAAGACGGACCTGCGGTTATTCACTCGGATGGTACCCAATATTGGTACAAAGAAGATTTATTACATCGGGAAGATGGACCTGCGGTTATTTACCCGGGCGGTACCCAATATTGGTACAAAGCAGGTAAGTTACATAGAGAAGATGGACCTGCCGTTATTTATCCTAATGGCGAGCAATATTGGTCTAAAGAAGGTAAAGAATACGTACCTTCAGCACATGAAATGATAAACTGGAAAATGCATGAAAACGAAACAAAAAAAAGTAACCAATAATGTAAATGTTTCAGCGGCAGAATTACTTCAGGCTGAGTCAACAAGGTTAAAAGTCATGGCTAAAGCTATGAAAAATAAACCAAAATTGGTAGTAGAGCAGATGGCCTGGGCATTTAATTTGAGCGCTGCCTTTTTAAATAGCTTGAATGCGCCAGAAAGAATAAATAAATTTAAAGAGGTTATTAAAAAAAGTTAAACTCAGGCGCGTATGAAACAAAACTTCAACCCAATTCCCGGGTATGAGGAACATACGGTTAATCTGATTGATACACTTGATGTAGATCAATATCCTTCAGATGAAACGCTGCGCCTTATTTCTACTTGGAATCTATTGAACAATGCAGATAATTTTTTAAATCAGATCAAATCAATTTGGGCTTTTGACACAATAAGTGTGCATGCCGCTCCTCCTCAAGATGCGCAACCGCATATTATGGCTGGGTATGATGACATCCCTGATCGGTATGTCTGGGTTAGATTTGCGACAGTAGGGTGGAGTGGTAATGAATCAATTTTAGCAGCTATGGAAAAAAATATTTACCTTCGCATGTTCTGGTATATGTCCGTAACCGGAGGATTAACTATTTATAGGTTTCCCAAATTTATATTCAATTAATGTATGAAAAAGAACGGACTACACACGGATTCTAAGGATGTTAAGCGCTGGTACAAAGCAGGTAAGTTACATAGAGAAAACGGTCCTGCTGTTATTTTTCTTGATGGTGAGCAATGGTGGTTCAAAAATGGTAAGTTACATCGAGAAGACGGACCTGCGGTTATTGATCCGTATGGTACCCAAGAGTGGTGGAAAGAAGGTGAGTGGCATAGGGAGGATGGACCTGCTATTATTTATCCTGATGGTAGACAATGGTGGTACAAAGAAGGTAAAAGGTATGAGCCCTCAGTTAAAGAAATCGAAGCCTACGAAAGAAAAATGAAGACATCAAAAACCAATAAAATAAAGAACGGACTACACACGGATTCTGATGGTACCCAAGTGTGGTACAAAGAAGGGGAGCGGCATAGGGAAGATGGGCCTGCGATTATTTTGTCTGATGGTATGCAGCGTTGGTTCAAAGAAGGTGAATTTCATCGGGAGGATGGACCTGCTATTATTTATCCTGATGGTAGACAAGAGTGGTACAAAAAAGGTGAATTACATAGGGAGGATGGACCTGCTATTATTTATCCTGATGGTAGACAATGGTGGTACAAAGAAGGTAAAAGGTATGAGCCCTCAGTTAAAGAAATCGAAGCCTACGAAAGAAAAATGAAAGGCGAGCAAGGTGTAGCAACCAACGCTGATATTTTTTATATGGTATTTAATCCTCTACGTGGTGCGCCTACTGTAAGACATACCTCCTTAGAAACTGCTGAGGCGGAAGCCGAACGTATTGCGGCGAAGCACGACGAACCTGTTTACGTTCTCAAGTCAGTTTGTAAATTTGCGCGTGTAACACCTCCAATACAAAAAACGATTATCCAATGAAACTCGAGGAAATCACAGCTATCGCTCAACTCATAGAGAAGTATCCGCACTTCTTTATGAGTGAAGAGCTTTTCATGTACAGTAATGTACCGCATTACGTTCCGTACATTGAATTAATTTGTAAACGCGCATCTAATTGGTTATATCAGCATAAACCTTTTATTAAATTGCGAATTCCTAATAAACAAGGAGGGGCCTTTTGTACTGCTCCAGAAGATATGTATTCGTTTAGTTTTTCGCAGATTAAAATGAAGTTTAAACAAGCACGGTTTTATACTTCGATGAGTTTTAAGCCGTTTGAGACTTTGAGCAAACCAGACCAAGAACTCTATTGCCCGGAAAACTACGTACAAACAGCAAAAGATACGATCAGAAAGATGGATGATTTTGTTCACTACATGGAACAGCTTGCCTGTGAATATAAAATCGTAAAGCTAAAGTCGAACCAATAAAATGTTACAGCGATCTTATGATTTGCAAGAGTTAACTCGGATGCTACAAAATCAAAATAATCCAAAAACCATGGATTATTATTTTTTGAAGTTCATGAACGTAGATTCATCCGTAGGTCATTTAACCATTAGCGGTACCTTTATTTTTAATATTACCTCACAAAATACTGCTTTATCAGCAGCCTTTAAACTGCTAACTAGCTACAGCCAGGAATTAAAAACTAATAAAAACAAATTTTGTTTTGTTTTGGATGTCTTTAAGCATCATAAGTTGCCTAGAAGTCGCTCATTTAAATTGCGGGGTTTATTAACACGGAATGTTCATGTAAATAAAAAAACAGAAATTGGAGTTATTGGTAAACATGAAGAAAAAAATATGTTACTCTATTTTAGAACAAATTATCAAAAAAAATAACTAATGGTATGAGTGAGAGTGATATAAAAACTTTAGACGAAGAAAACTTTGTAGATAATGATATAACCTGGGAGTCTATTATTCAAAAATACAACCCAGCAACTGTGAATGATTTAGACGAAGATGTTTTGCATGCGGTGTTTGGATTTCGAAAACCAGACACGGTATCGCATAGCCATCATTTACCGCCATATTATACTAAGCTAAGTGCATCGGAACTTCACCCAGATGCTTATGAATTGCTTCAGGAAATATTGAAAAATAGAAATACATCCAGATTAAAAGAGTTAATCCTTAAATACGCTAAAATAGATACAGAGGTATGGTGCAAAAGTAATGCGGCTAAACTAGCAGCATTACGAGACTATAGAGAATGCGGTACAAATCGCAGTGTATTAAATAGTAATATTATAATAGCGCCGGAAGACTCGGTTCATGGATCCGCATACGGTTATGCAAAACATGGATTTGGTTACAAGTATATACCGCGATGGTATAAAACAGTAGGGCACTCATTGACTGATCGATGTTTTTTACATCCTTTGGCTTCTTATCATAAGCTGTTAAATCAAGCGATGTGTTCCCTGTTGTTCAAACGCGTATTGTATGCTTCTTCTGGTAATGAGAAGGGAACAAAAAAAGTATTTAAAAATCAAGTCATTTTGGTTTTTGTACTCCCGATTAAAAATTATAAGTTAATACCTGAAGGTGTATTACCCGATGGTATGACCGTTGGTTGTTTAGATAAAACAATATTGAATTTTCATATAAGAACCTATGATTTAAAGGCGATTAGAAACAATATTTTTTTATACTCAGACGTGGTATCGCCAGAATATAAGTATACTCGTAGGCCTATGACTGTTGTGACTTATGTTAGAAACAACAAAGCATTTTGAGCTATATATTCATGTAGGGTAACAATCTTATTTAACAAAAGCCATGGGAAAATACATCAATCATACAAGCGACGGAAAGCGATTAGAGCCTTTGGATAAAGCGCAAGCTTTAATTAATGACGGAGCAGTCCTTCTGCCGGAAGAGCCAAAGGTATGGGAAGAGAACTTGGTGTGCGTTGTATCGAATGGTATTTTCGATGCAGCAGCTTACGCCCACTCTCCCCGGGAAATGGAATACTTTATGGAGCCTGCAGATGATAGGCCTAAAGTATGGTTAAAGTATGAAAAGGCAAAAGAACTAGCGCAATGAATATATTTGCTATCGACAGAGATCCTGTGATAGCGGCAAGGCATGCAGTAGACTCGCACGTATCAAAAATGGTACTGGAGTCTGCACAGATGCTAGCTAACTGTTTCTCTCCAGAGCAGTTAGCTAGCGCTTCTTGTCCGCGAACTTTAACAGGTACGGTAAGAAAGTATTCTTACTACAAGCACCCTTGCTCCATATGGGTTCGTCAAAATAGGAGTAACATGCGTTGGTTAATAACGCATGCATTAGCGTTAGAAGAAGAAAGAGTTGCCAGAGCGTGGATTAAACACGCGCGTAAAACAGATAAAGTTAAAGAGGGCGCATCGCCAAAACTTGAGCACTTTTCTTTATCTTTCATACAGTGGGTTAGTGATAATGTAGATAACTCTTTGGTACCTGAAGGAGAATTAACAGAGTTTGCGCAGGCAATGCCAGATGAATTTAAATGTGAGGATTCTGTTGCGGCGTATAGAAACCTATATAGACATGGTAAAGCGCATTTACATCAATGGACGCGTAATTGTCCAGACTGGTTGTAAGTGGGCTGTGGTCAAACTAATAAACTAATAAACTAAAAATGTTTTTAACCTGTGAAAAATGCCAGAGTGCCTATGATTGTACGAGCGAGCAACGCTGTAAAAAGGACGTTAGACCTCCTATTAGCATAGAAATGTTTGCGGAATTAATTTGGAGAGAAACTTATCCCGAAAGGAGAAATTGGAATGAGCTTGAGCAATCAACAAGAGATGAATGGATTCGGTTTGCCACCGTTGCAAGGAATGTCAGCAACCGACTCAACAGATCTTAAAACTTGTCCTTGGTGTACTGCGTTAGACACAGCGGGTTTGAGTCTGCATGATTCTTGGTGTGAACGTGTGCAGGCTCAAAAAATCATTAAAAAGTCCTCTACAGAAAAAGAACGGGCTAGGCTTAAACATTTGGCCGAAGCTTTGTATGATCAGCTGAAAGAGTATGAAACAGCTCTTCGCCTAATCGTGTCTGCGCAAAACGAGGATGGTACGATTTGTGAAGACTTTAAATCAACTTTAATGATAGCCAAACGTGTACTTAGAAAACATAAAGCCTTATGAGTTTTATTAAAAAATTAATTAGCAAATTCATTTTTATTGATAGATTCAATCTACTGATAAATAAAGATAAACAATGTATTTATTGTAATTATTTGAATGACCATCACAAGTCGCTAGACTGTCCCGGCATAAACATGGCCGGGTTACGTAAAATGGCGGAATTGTATAAGTCAGCTTATGAGTCAGCAATAAATAGGGATAAAGTCAAAACGGAACATTTAACCGAGCTGTGCAAACATTGGCGGAGTAAATATGAAGTGGTGGCCCATGAAAACAATAAGCTAAGAAAAAAGAATGAACATCTTAAAGACGAAATTGCAGGCATTGTTCTGCCCAGAGATACCTGCGGCGAGATTAACTGTGGAAAAAACGGCTAGAATCATTGAGCATTCAGGTTATAAGCTGTCTGGCTTTGTTGTTTTAAACGACGAAACTAACGCCAGAGGTATTATTGAAATGTCTGCTGTTCGTTGGTTAACTAATGCTGAAATGTGGTGGTTGATGCATACCTCGGCTAATTTTGATATGCCTCCGTTAACAGCGCTGGGGCCAAAGGATAAAGAGGAAATTAAATTTGCTTACAGGCACAAGCCAACAGGCAAGTGGTGTTTTCTTGAAACATTTGATAATAGTCTTGATGTATCTTTACATCTCGTTGATGATTTTGTGGCCGAAGGAATGGCTTATAAAGCAAGGAATATCATTGAAGAAGATTTGCTGCGTAGCACAATGAATGGTGAGCGTTACGCTGCACTAAACCTTAATGAATTTGAACTCGTGGAAATTGAAGTAAGTTATAAATTTAAATCTAGCAATGAGTGTCAATAATAGAAAAAACTGGGAAATTACCATCGATGAATTACTTCAAGATGGCTGGAAAGAATTTAAAAATCCTTTTTCAGATAATAAAATTAGCTTAGCTAAAACCTTTGAAGGTTATGAGAAATGCTATTGTAATGCGCCTAAAAATAAACAGGTAGAAATTTATAAGCATGGTTACGCTTATGGACACGAAGGTGGTTTCGAGGTTGAAGTCTGTGGAGAACTACCTGATGGTGAGTGGGTTAGATTAACTGCTTATGGGTTATGCCCTTTGAATAGTACTAAAGCTTCGCTCGAAGAGAAAGTAATAGAGCTTTTAAAAGCCTGGGATTTTATGGTCAAAAATAATAAAGACTACGTTAATCGTAAGCAAAATGAAACCTATTAAAACAAATAAAGGTTATGAGTTATCTAGATAGGACCTGGTGTGATGCTAAGCACTGTAACAATTTTGAAACTTGCGACCGTGCTTTAACTGATGTAATCAGAGCTAAAGCCAAAGCTTGGTGGGGAGCTGATCCTGCCCCTTTGTCGGTTTTTTCGGAGCCTGAAAATTTATCTTGCTTTGAAGAAGAGGATGAAATAATTAACTAATAAATATATGAATCTTAATGTAACTGGTACAGAGGCTGAGGTCTGTTTGGATATTGCCAAGAGGCAGCAAGTAGGCATTAGAAAGTATGGAACAACGGTCCGAACAAATCCTCTAAAGCTTATTGAGTGGCTGCAGCATGCTTATGAGGAAGCTTTAGATCTTGCTGTTTATTTAAAGAGAGTAATTGAAGAATTAACCCGAGGTGCTGATGAACCAGGTGCTAACGGTACAGACGATAAGGTATATGAAGGTTCAAAAGAAAAAAATACAATGCTACTACAAAAAGAAAAAATTGCTAAAGTGTGTCATGAAGTTAACCGTGCTTATTGTCGGTCGCTTGGGGATAATTCCCAAGTTGCCTGGGAGGATGCTCCTCAATGGCAGAGGGAAAGCGCTATTAAAGGAGTTGAGTTTAATCTCGCTAATCCTGATGCCCCGGAGTCTGCTACACATGATGCCTGGTTAGAAGTTAAGAAAGCAGAGGGCTGGAAATATGGGGCTGTGAAGGATGTTGAGAAAAAAGAACATCCATGCTATGTGCCTTATGACCAACTGCCAAAAGATCAGCAATGCAAAGATGCGCTCTTCAAGGCTGTTGTCCTTGCGCTAGCAGCGAGTGAATAAAGTGTAGTTTTCTTGGTAGATAAATAAATTTAAAATTGCATACAAGATTAATCATGAACACAAAAATTAGGACTATCCTATTTGTTATCGGTGGTGTTGTATTTGCAGCAAATAAATTAAGGGCGTCTACCAAGGATGAAAGTACCATCCCACCTGCTCCGGCAAATGCAGAGGATGGTACTTTTGCTTTGTTTAATGTCATATGGGTATTCGCATTGCTATCATTGACTGCGCTTGCAATCTGGCGGCTTTTGCTTGGACGTGAAGAAGATTATGATTGTTATAGTGCGAACAATACAAAAAATTCGCATTCTGATATGCCTGACACATTTAAGATAAATAAAAAATCTTCAGTAAAAAAGGATACGCCACAAGTCAGAACGACGAATAATACAACACGTAGTATTAGAAATAGAAGTTCTTCAGATTCCTGTTCTTAGTATTCAATAAAGCCAAGCCACAAACTTATGAAACTATTTGCCAGTATTTGCCAAAAGATAGTATTTTTTTATCATGCTTTTAGATTTGAATTGTTCTTTCTAAAGCTCAATAAATGGGCACAGGCATTGATGGATATGCCGCAGCATGAGGCGTTGCGGGCAATAACCGTAACGCGCTTTAAACTAAGTCAGCTTGACTCTAGTAATCTAAATGATTCTATTTATAAATTTTTAAATGAATTGGAAGAAGAAATCAAAAAAGCATAAACGAAAAATGATAGCCATGTATGCTTATGCTGCTTGCTGCATATTTTGGTTTTACAAGACTTTAATTCTTGCTATACAGCATCCGACAACATGAATAAAAAAACTGCACTTGTATTAGGCGCTGGAGGTTTCATTGGAAATCATTTGGTGAATAGATTAAAAAGCGAAGGTTATTGGGTACGTGGAGTGGATCTTAAATACCCTGAGTTTCAGAAAACCCAAGCGGATGAATTTGAAATTCAAAATTTGGCTAGAGATTCCATGCCTTGGCAAAAGTATATTTACACGTATAATTTAGGGGAAAGGCATTTTGATGAAGTGTACCAGCTGGCTGCAGATATGGGTGGAGCTGGGTATATATTCACTGGGGATAACGATGCGAATTTAATGACTAATTCAGCAATGATTAATTTAATCTGCTGTCGTAATTTAAAAAATACTAAGTCAAAAGTGTTTTATTCTTCCTCGGCCTGTATGTATCCTGCCTACAATCAGGAAGATCCTTCAAATCCAAATTGTGCAGAATCTTCCGCTTACCCGGCAGCTCCTGATTCAGAATATGGTTGGGAGAAACTATTTAGTGAGCGGTTGTATATGGCTTATTGGCGCAATTACGGATTAGATGTGCGTATCGCTCGCTTTCATAATATCTTTGGACCATTGGGTACATGGCAAGGCGGTAAAGAAAAAGCACCTGCAGCAATTTGTCGTAAAGTCTTACAGGCTGATGATGAAATTGAGATTTGGGGAGATGGTGAGCAAACGCGATCATTTCTTTACATCGATGCGTGCATTGAAGGTATTCGTCGTTTAATGGCTTCCGATTTTACGGGGCCTGTTAATATTGGATCTGATGAGATGGTTACTATTAATCAGCTTGTGGATATTGCATGTACGGTTGAAGGTAAGCAATTGCGTAAAAAGCATATACCGGGACCGACAGGTGTTAGAGGTAGAAACTCTGACAATACGTTGATTAAAGAAAAGATTGGTTGGGCTCCTGATTATTCTTTAGAGAAAGGGATACACAACACATATCACTGGATTAAAGAACAGTTGAGTAAGTAATATGGAGCTATTGCGTGTAACAAATCTGCAGTTACATTAGCGATAGTATGAAAAAGACATATAATAGAACGCATGTGCTTGATGTTATAAAAAAGCATGGCGTTCTTCCGCATACTATCTGTTTAATGGATAGTGAGTATGTTTATATTGACGAGCGTTCAGCAGCCGATTTTTTCTCTTCTCTTTCTCAGCAAGTAATCCAATTGTTGAATGGATGGAAAGCAGAATTTTGTGACTGTGACAAATTCTCACGTATAGTGCAGGCTATAGGGCTTGCTGCGCATGCTACACAATGGGCAGCGCAGCAGGCCAAACCAGCGGGAATAACGCTAGGAGTATTCAATTATATGCGCTCCAACAATCGAGGAGGTCATTCGATCAATTTCATGATCACCAAGGCACCCGGAGCAGAAGCATTTAGAATGAGATTCTTTGAACCTCAAACAGGTAAAGAAGTTACCTTAACACCAGAAGAATTAACAAGATCCTTCGCTACACTGCTATGAAACATTTTTTATTTATTTTATCTTTTGCATGGTTGACTGGCTGCACCCACAAGCCTGTTGTTCCTGAGCCTTACTTTGTACCTTATGGTAGTATACCAGGGGCTAGCATGGCAGTTACCTTACCGCCTAAAAACAAAATTGAGATTGTGCTTCCTGAAGTTCCTTATGCGAACTAATTAAAACGGGAATAGATAAAAATATCTTTTTTTTCTTTACACCTAGTGATGTTTCGCTATGTAGGTAACGCCCTATGAGTTATAAAATATCACTTCTTCATGCTACACGTGGTCGTTCTGAGAAAGCTAAGGCTTGCCGGGACTTATGGTTAAACAGCGCAGAAAATCCTAATCAGATTGAGCACATTTTTGCTATCGATGATGATGACACAGATAGTCTCGCCAACATTAATACCACGCGTATTATTGTACCTCGCGGTAAAGGCTGTGTGCAGGCATGGAATGCAGCTGCTGAAAAGTGCAAAGGAGAAATTCTTATTCAGTTGTCTGACGATTGGATTCCAACCAAAGGATGGGATACAACTATTCTAAATGAGTTTGAAGGTGTAGAGGGTGAATGTGTTCTTGCTATCAGTGATGGGCATCGAACAGATGATCTGCTCTGCATGGCTATTCTGAATCGTAAACGGTATGTGAAGCAAGGTTATCTTTTTAATCCTAACTTCATCAGTGTTTTCAGCGATGACTACTTCACGTGGGCGGCGAAGAAAGACAATGTATTGAAGAATGCTAAGCATATTGTGTTTGAGCATCAGCATCCTGTTTTCGGTAAGGCACAGATGGATGCGACTTATCAGCACAGCAATTCAGCAGAAAAGTTTATGCATGGGCATTTTACTTTTAATCAGCTGACACGTGAGGACAACGCGCGTATTTGTCTTGTGATGATTGTAAAGAACGAGGCGCATAACATGCGCCGTTGTTTAGAGTCCGTCAAAGATGTCATCAATTACTGGGTGATTTGTGATACAGGATCTACTGACGGTACTCAGGACTTAATTAAAAACATGATGCAGGAGTGGGGTATTCCTGGAGAGTTGCATGAGCGTCCTTGGGTAGACTTTGCTACCAATCGTTCTGATTCTTTGGCTTTAGCGAGAAGCAAAGCTGAGTATTCTTTGATCATTGACGCTGATGACTATTTAGAATTCTCTGGAGATCCCAAAGCTTCACTGCAGAATTTGAAACAAGATATTTATCATATGCGCATTACGCATGGGGGTCTTACTTATTTTAGACCTCAAATTGTACGCAATGATTTTGAGTGGAAGTATGTGGGAGTGTTGCATGAGTATTTGGATATGCCCAAGAATGTTAGGGTTTCTCCGCCGGTTATGCTGCATACGGTAACGGTTCGTGCTTCTGCATCCGATACTCGTAATGGTTTCTCTGGCGCAAAGAAATATACCAGCGATGCGCTTGTTTTAGAAAAAGCATTACTAGCCGACGACCTAGACCCCGGGTTGCGTACGCGTTACACATTTTACCAAGCTCAGAGCTATCGAGATGCAGGCAACCACAAACGTAGTTTAGATGCTTACAATGACCGTATAAAACTGGGAGGCTGGGAAGAAGAAGTTTACTATTCCATGTACATGGTAGGTAGGCTTAAACTTCTTTTAGGTCACTCAGAAGAAGAGGTGGTTGATTCGCTTCTGCGTGCTTGGGAGTACAGACCATCTCGAGTAGATGCATTGTATGATCTTATTCGTTATCTTTCGGATAAAGGACGTTATGCGTTTGCTTATGCTTTGGCTACCATTGGAATTAAAATCCCGCCTACAAAGGATATTCTTTTTGTACGTGAAGATATTCACCAGTGGCGCATGATCGATGATTACGCTGTATTAGCTATGCGTACAGGTAATGTTCAAGAAGCTATTAAAGCCGCATCTGCTATTGTAAATAGTCCAAATGTGGGCGTGGTTCCTAAAGAAGAGTTAGATAGAATCCACAAAAATTTAGAGGCTTTCAAAAACAGTTTAACACCAAATGCTACTCCTCAATAAAGTTAAAAACTTATATGCTAGGTTAATTAAATACATAGAGAAACGGGGGTGGGTTTATCTCACCCCTGAATTTAAAAGCTTAGATGCTTGGTATTACTGGGACGAAGAAGTTAAGGCAAAGTATCCAAAGCAGTATTTTATAAGAGAGCTGCTGAGTAATACTACTTGTACTTTGATTCGCGGGTATCGTGAAGGCAAGTATGCTATCAAATGCTTCTTCAAGCCATATCACTCTGAGATTCGCAAAGCAATTCCACGCAAGTGGGCTGATGTTAGCGGTCTTGTTGTTGATGTTAATTTTGCCATGATTCTTTCTTTCAAGAAAGAGGCAGATGAATCCTGTGTTGATTGGGATTATGGTGATCATCGCAAGTTTAAAGATTGGCTTGATTCTGCAGCCAAATGGATTCAAGAAGATCGTCCTGTCATTGAAAAGCAACGTGATGCCGCTTACCCGCCGCACCCTCTTCCAGAGCACATGCGCGGTTGGGACTATGAGCAACTCTACGGTGAGGTAAATAAGTTGGAGAAGATCATTGAGGATACAGACTCGACTATCATCAAGCAAATGATCGATTATAGAGACTACATGTGGACTTAACTTATTTAAAGCTAAGTTGTCTTTCTAAAAGTCTGTACCTACGATCAGAATGCCAGACTTCGTCTTCAGGGACCTGATACACGCCTATCTTGGTTTGTATCAGGGTTCCCTTCGCCAAAGGAAGAATAGGCGGCTGAAACACGCTTCCAGCTCCGTTCTCTTTCTTGGAGTTCGAGCAGCAGCTGGTCAGCAGCATCAGTGGCAGCAACAGTGTGTAGGTTCCTGAGTGTCTCAATTTCATGCCGGTATTTCTTTTTTTCATCTAGGTGTGCTTTTTCTATATCGTGATAAAGCGAATTACGCTTCAGTTCCATATAAGCGGCTAGAGCTTGCAATGCATATTTAACTATATCCAAAATAGTTTTCATTTCTTTTTAGGTATTGAACACAGTTCTGCAATAGGTGCTAAAGTTGCTTGTTTTGTTTTATCATAGAAAGCACCCTCGAGCCAATTATCATCAAAGTAGTAAAGCCCGTCGTCTTTGCGTACTAACTTTTCAGTGATATCTTTAATGTTATAGTTTTTAATAGTCTGCAAATATTCAGATACAATCACCAGTTGGAGAGGTGCATCACATTTAGGTAGCTTACTTGTATTTAATTCATCAATGTCTATGTTTCTAACTAGATCAATAAACCAAGGTTTAGTGACCCTAGTACCCGGGCATGTCTTTCTTGTTTTTGGGTCATCTCTATGAAAGAGAATTTTGTTTTGTTGAATGGGAATATCTAACCATTCTGTTAATATCTTTACAGTAGCTGCTGCAGTTTTCCAGCATTCTAATC
>JACCDP011234825.1_pt1 | contig 17045 bp, 10 predicted proteins | sample 7445841 | NCBI WGS metagenome assembly JACCDP01 (sample SAMN15323441, study PRJNA562643) | freshwater metagenome | isolation source: river surface water | place: USA:Blue River Watershed | collected 2017-08-17 | reverse complement strand
GATACTATAGTAGAAAGTAGATTTGGTCAATCTATACGTTTTAGTGCATATGATGATAATCGAGGTAATGATAAAGGTGCTTATCCATCTTATGCTTTAAATGGAAATCTATTTAAAGATTCCGTTGAAGGTGGATATGGCAATCCAAAATTGACCATACGTAACAGACAACGTAATATTGCTCAAAAAACAGCACAACAGTTACATCCTAAACTTCCTCCTATACCAGCTATAACTGAAAAAGAAAAGAATTACGGCGGTCAAATTGATGAAGACATTAATAATGACGGTAGCACTATTCAATTTACAAGTGGACGCACACAAAGTATCTGGAAAACTACTGTGTACAAAAGTATTTTCGGAGTTACTAGTGACAGTAAACCAACTGAAGAGCAAGTTAGATACAATCCAAAAGGATCCACTACATTTAAATTTCCTACTTTGGATGGAGATCAAATCGTAATAAACACTGATAGACTAATATTGAGTAGTAGATTTGCAGAAACGTTCCATTTTAGCAAAAAACGTTATGCTGTAGCTACTGATAGTGAATATACAGTTGACTCAAACGATCAGATTGTGTTGACCACAAACAATGTAGCAACTATAAATGCTCCTCAGATATTTTTGGGTCAATATGGAGAAACAAATGAACCAGCATTATTGGGTCAAACAACTGTAGATTGGATGTATGATCTATGTAACTGGTTGTTGGATCACGTTCACTGGTATCATCACGTGCATCCACATCCACATGGTCATGATGACGCTGGTAAGATTGATGCCGAAAATACTGGAGATGCTAATCCAGATCAAACACAAATACCAGTGCAACAAATCAAGCTTAAACTATTGAGAGATAATCTACACAAGACACTAAGTAGAAGAGTATTCGTTACAGGAGGTGGATATGCTCCTGGTAGTAATGGAGTTAAACCTCCTGGTAGTGGTGGTGAATGTAAAGACCCAGTAGAAATTAATACTATTACTGGAGCTGGAGTTGTGGGTGATTTCAAAGGTAGAAATCGCCGTGAAGGTCCAGTACAAGTTGAATTTGAATTTGAGGATTAATATATGGCATTACAAGTAGTAGACATATTTGGCAATTTACAACCAGCAACTGGAAGAACTTTTCCGAAAAACTCTTTGGAAATAATTCCGTATTTTAACAAATACAAAACAGGCGTAGGATCAGTTTTTAAAATAAATTCACAAGGTACATCTGTAAGTAACGATAATAAAATAACGCCGGAGTCTTATCAATCGCTATATGAATTTTATAGTCCTACTGAATTATTGAATAATGGGTATGCACAAATTGGAGATAATAAGTATATTAAAACTTATAAAAAATACGATAGAACTTTTCAGTTTTTTCAAAATTATTTTACAGAAACTTATACGCCAAAATCAGGAGGAACTCCTAAAATAAACGTATTCGTCGATTTGGAGAAATATCCAATATTCAATGAAAGCATAGGCGATAGACTTTCTTGTTTAGCACAATATGATTCTATCAAATCTTCGACACTATCCAATACACAACTTGGTTTTAGACGATTTTTTAACGTTCAAGCATTCAACTGGCCAACTGTTACAGACGCATCCAATTACGAATTTTCGTATAATAGATCATTAAATAGTGTTAAAGCTGACGTAAATTATATATTTGAAGAAATTAAAAATAAAGTTTCTTCGGGTCAACTTGATAAGAAACTGGTACCAGATTGCTTTTTACCTGATCCTGATCCAGCATTACCAGGACCTCCTACACAAACAATTAATGGTGTAGCAAATAAAGCTCCTGTAGTAGATAATCCCAACATAAAACTTCCATCTCAAGAAGTAAAGGGGCTAGACGCAAATGCAGCACAACAAGCAGCCTCACAAGCGCAAGGCGCAGCAAGTAATGCAGCATCTCAACTTAAAAGTGCGGCCGGTGGATTGACTAATCAAGTACAAGACGCAGCTGGTCAAGCTCAAGGTGCAATTGGTGGTGCTCAAGAATCCGCAGGAGGCGTACTTAGTAATCTTTCATCGGGCGTTAAAGGTGCAATTGGAGGAGGAGCTTTAGGAGCTGGTATTGGAGCATTAGCCGGTGGTGGTAAAGGAGCATTAATAGGAGCCGGCGCTGGATTGGTGGCTGGTGGAATAGCTGGTAGTGTTGTTGATAAACTCAATCCAAAAGGAATCAAACCAGATGGACTAGGTAAAGATTGGTCTCCAGATAAGTTTAGTCCTGAATCTATAGCTGGAAATGATAAATTTGTAAATGCTAAAACAGGCATGGTTGAATCCACATCTAAATTAGCTAGTGGATTGAAAGGTGGTTTATTGGGCGGAGCACTTGGAGCCGGTGTGGGAGCATTAGCTGGGGGTAGTAAAGGAGCATTAATAGGTGGATTAAGTGGTACTGCACTTGGTGCTGGATTATCTGTTGGTGGTGTAACAGGAGGAGTTTTAGCCGGTGGTGGGTTAGGAGCTGGAATAGGAGGAATAGTTGGAGGAGGAAAAGGTGCTGCAATTGGGGCTGTTACTGGGGGAGCCGTTGGAGCTGCGGCTGCTAAATTAGCTAGTGTCCAAAAAGGAATGCCTAAGCCAAATATACCGAAACCGCCTAGTACTCCACGTATCAAAACGGTTAAAATACCAAGACCATCTGATACAAAAGGAGCAACAGATTTATTAAATTTACCTAAATCTCCGTTGGGTTAATAATTATATATAATAGTATGAAAATAGAAGTATTAAAAGAATTCATTAAGAAAACCGTACAACAAGAAGTACGTAATGTAATACAATCTGAAATAAAACTTCAATTGGCTGAAATATTCTCCAAAGAAGCTGTTCAGACCAAGAAAAAATCAGCTGATTCTGACTTAGAACAACAAATTCTTAGAGAATTGGAAACTATGGATGAACCAGCCGTTGTTGAAGAAGAAGTCAAACCAGCTAAAAAGTTTGTAAAATACACAAACAATCCGATGTTGAATGAAATATTGAATCAAACCACTGGAGGCGTACCACAAGAAGGCGCTATGGTTGGCATGATGGGAGGACTTGGCGGTGGAGGATCTACACAAGTAATTACCGAAACAAAAGCTCCAGAAAATGCTCCTGAGCCAGTTAAAAGTGTTTATAGTGCTATGACTAGAGACTATAGATCACTAATGAAAGCGGTAAATAAGAAACGTGGTGAAAAATAAGGTAACTAATGGCCACACCTACTAAATCTATAGGTTTATCTTTGCCAATACAACTTGGCAATCAAGGTTATTTTAGCACAAACAAAGACACTATTTCTCAGATTGCATCAAATATTCAAAATCTTTTGTTGACTATCCCAGGTGAAAGAAGATTCAATAATTCATACGGATCTGGGTTATATAACCTATTATTCAATAATATAGGAGATGATATATCTAACGATATAATTGTTGACGTTATTCAACGTGATGTAGATAAGTTTCTGCCTGGTACAACAATACTAAGTGTGGAATTATCTCCAATTCAACCAGATAATAATAGTAAAAATTCAATATTTATAAGTATTACTTTTAGATATAACAATACTGTAGGTAATACCGAGTTTAACTTGGAAACTAATAAAATCTAATGTCAACGCTAATTAATAAAACATTTGATGCAAACACAAAAGATGTAAATTATCTCAATAGAGATTTTACATCATTGCGTCAACAACTGATTGATTTCACAAAACAATATTATCCACAGAGCTATAAAGATTTTAGTGAAAGTTCCCCAGGTCAAATATTCATTGAACAAGCAGCGTATGTTGGAGATGTACTTTCTTATTATACGGATCAACAATTTTTTGAAAGTTATATTCAATTCGCGCAAGATCGTAGAAATATTATTAATGGGGCTAAATATCTTGGATATAAGCCAAAAGTTTCTTCTGCTTCTTCAGCCGATGTAGATGTGTTTCAATTGTTGCCATCTATTCGTACAAAAGACAATGAATATTTACCAGACGAACGTTATTGTTTGATATTACAACCATTTTCACAATTATCAAGTACTCCAGGAGTTAACTTTATTATAGAAGAAAGCATTGATTTTAGTCAGGATACTAAATTTTCCCCTAGAGAAATTACTGTTTATAGTCGTGATAACACAGGCGCCCCACAGTTTTATTTAGTCAAAAAGAGCGCAAAAGCGTATTCAGGCACAGTAATTAACAAACAAGTTAGTGTAACAGATCAAACTCCATTTTACAGCATAAAGTTGGATGAAACCAATGTATTGAAGATAATAAGTGTTATCGATAGTAATAACAATAATTACTACGAGGTGCAATACTTAGCTCAAGATACAATTCCAATAGAAGTTGACAATGTTCCTCTGAATAATCAAACGTTATCTCCATACAGAAGTGAGACTCCAAAAATTCTAAAGTATTTAAGAACAGAAAAAAGATATGTTACGGTTGTAGATGAAAATAATCAAACCACACTACAATTTGGAGCTAATACCGAAAACTATTCGAATACTATTGTGATTCCTAATCCAACAAACGTTGGGGTAGCGCTTTCTAATTTAAAGAATCTTAATGTCTCACTTGACAATACAAACGTATTAAAAGAAAAGTCGTATGGCGTATCTCCATCAAATACGACATTAACTATTTCTTATATTATAGGTGGTGGTTTGAATTCAAATGTAAATTCGGGTGAAATAAATAAAATTTTAGGAGTATCTTATTTAAATGACGTAACCGCTTTGACTGATAGTGAAGTTATTTTGTTAAACACAATCAAAAACTCATTAAGAGTTAATAATTTGGAAGCAGCAACAGGAGGAGATGACGCTGAATCCGATGAAGAAATTAGACAAAATGCGATGTTGAATTTTTCTACGCAGAATCGTATGGTAACAGAAGACGATTTCTTGTTGAGAATTTATGCTTTACCTCCACAACTTGGTAATATATCAAAAGCATTTGTACAAAGCAATTTAACAAGAGAAGTACAATACAATGGATTAATTTCGGGAGTAATAAATACAGATAATAATTCATCTGTAAATTTAACTCCGTTGAATCCACTTGATAGAAGAAAGTTTTTACAATCAAATAGTCCATTTACAAATAATCTTTATTTGCTTGGATATGATGCAAATAAGAATTTAACTCAAGTTAATCCAGCAACACTTCAGAATTTAATTACATATATCCAAAATTATAAAATTTTGACAGACAAGATTAATATTATTGATGGTTACATAATTAATATCGGAGTTGAATTTAAAATAACCGTATTTAAAGGATTTAACAAATCTGAAGTTTTGACTAGTTGCATACAATCTGTTAAATCATTTTTTGATATTGATAAATGGAGTTTTAATCAACCAATTAATTTGAGTCAAATCAATTTTGAAATAATGCAAAATGAAGGCGTTCAATCAGTGAGCGATATTGTCATAAAGAACTTGACAATCGATGATGGAAACTATTCTCCAGTTGCTTATAATATTAGTATAGCAACTCAGAACAATATAGTTTATCCACCAAAAGATCCGTCTGTATTTGAAGTTAAGTTCCCAGATTCAGACATAAAAGGACTTGTAGTATAATATGCATACATTTATTTATCCATCTCAAGATACCTACATAAACAATTCCATCGAATTTAAAAATAAAAATTTTGGAATCGACGAAATATTGGAAGTTTACGCTTCTAATATTGGAAACACCACAGTTTATACCAATCCAGTATGGCATGACGCTCCTCTTACCGCATCTTCATATGGTAATGAAGGTTGGCTAGCTTACACTACTTCATCATTATTTATATACTCTGGAAGTAAGTGGTATGCTTATAATTTAACATCATCTGTAATTCCAGGAACTTCATTTATATCAAATTTCACAGGTCGTTTATCAAACAAACCCACAGGTACTAAAGTTCCGCTTTATGTTTCTGGTTCATCGACATTTGCATCCGGATCATTTGTCGGATCATTTACATCATCTGCGTGTATAACTTCTTCATTCAGTGGAAGTTTTAGTAGTTCAAGCTTTAAAGGCATCATCAATACTCTTACATCTAGTACTCTTTATTATGTGGATGTTGTAAATTTTGCCGGATATTTCAAAGGAATTTATAGTGGATCATTTGAAAGACCATCTACAGCTACATATTTAAACACTCCTGAATTTTCAAGAACTTTAATACAATTTGATTTGACCGAACTAAGTAAATCTATATCAAGTAATAATATCAGTGGTTCCGATATTAAATTTACTTTGAATTTAAAAGCTTGTGGATCTAGAAATTTACCATTGAACTATACAATTTACGCATATCCAGTTAGTCAGAGTTGGAATAATGGCAACGGAAGATATGCAGATGGTGGTTCACAACTTGGTTCTAGTTGGTTATATAGAAACTATGATGACAATGGATTGTGGTATGGAAATTCAATATCAAATAGTTATCAACAAGTTAATTATTTAACAAATCCATCTTATGCTAGTGCTAGTTTCCAAAATCAAGGAGGAACATGGTATTATAAAGTACCACCAACATACATTAATAAGCCAAAATGGATTTGTAATTCTTCTAAATATCCAAGCTTAGCTAATGCAAGTTTAATTTGCAGTCAATCGTTTAGTTATGGGCAACAGAGCGATGTTTCTATGGACATAACTCAAATTGTAAGAGGATGGTTATGTGGATGTGTTCCAAACCAAGGACTTATGTTATTGTCTTCATTGGAGATATCAACCCCTCCATTGCAACCAACTAATGGTTTATTACAATTCTTTAGTAAAGAAACAAACACAATTTATAGTCCGTATATTGATGTAGCTTGGGATGATAGTGTATTTAACACCGGAAGTTTATCTCCTGTTACAGGATCAATTCAAAATTTAGTTACATTAAACTATCTAAAAGATGCTTATAAAGCTGGTAGTTTGCCAAAGATTTTTGTATTTGCTAGAGATAGATATCCATTAAAGAATTTTCAGAAGGCTTATCAACAACCAACAATGGTAACTCCTAAATATCTTCCAACCAGTTCTTATTATATGATTAAAGACGCTGAATCGGAAGAAGTATTAGTCAATTTTGATAAATATACAAAGTTAAGTTGTGATCCAAATCAAGGAAACTATTTCAAATTGCAAACGACTGGATTGCCACAAGAAAGATATTTAAAAATATTTATAAAATCTGAATATGTTGATGGTACTGTTGATATTACAGATACTCAAAAGATATTTAAAATAACAAGATAACATGGCAAATATACCATTAAATTATGATGTAGCTATAGATGAAGTTTCAAGTTTTAAGAATTTTGGAGACTTTACAAACAATATTGATTCATTTGGAAATGTTCAATTGGTATTTTCTGTAGCACAGTCTGTAAATGGAAACGTCAATTACGTTAAAGTACCATTAAAAACATTTGTATATAACGAAAATAAGATAGTTGATGCAAATACAACTGAATTTACAGAATTACAAACCGTTCAACGAGAAGAAAAACGAAATGTTGATGAAGTATTAACTCAATACAACAATTTACTTGAAGAAAATAGAATTCTAAATCAAACTGTTAATGAGTTGGTTGAAAAATATGAGAATAATGATGATAAACAAGTTATCAATGCATTGAAAACTACTATCATTAATCTTAGAATAGAGTTAGGTCAAGGAGCAGTTCCTTCAGACTTTTCAGATGATTTTCCGTTCTTACCAATAGTATAATATGCCTTACGATTATTTAACAATTAACGAACTCGATCTTGCCAATGGTATAGTGAGTGCTTCGTATTTGCCTCAAGATTTACAATCTTTGTATGAACAACAGATTTTGAATTCTGAGAATTTTTTTGGAGATTCAAATGACGATATAATAGAACTCAGTGTTTATAATAGTAATCAAGAACCAATTCTTTTTAATAGAGTAATTCCAAAGATAACCTACAGCATCGTACAGTCAACATATAAAGATGTTAATAACATACAGCGTTCATATACAGTTGCAAATCCATTTACAAATTATGCTTTATATGGAAACGAATTGTTATTGCACACACAATTTGATCTTAAATTTGATGAGTTGAGCCCAGGTTTATATTATGTTTTGTATAACCCAATTAAAAATATTGCTGGTAATACTACAAACAGATTATTCATAAAAGAAATCTCACCAAGTAGAACAGAAATAAGATTATCATATGCATTTAATCCAAATTTAAATGAAGTTAATAGATTAGATTCTGTAAAGATTTCTGCGTTCGCAGACAAGAAATATGTATTTTTACAAATAATAGATGATATTATTCCGATAGTAGACAGAAATCCAATTGACGAATCATTTAACGTGAATTCTGAAAATTTCAATTATTTAAAATATGCTCAGTTATTAGGATTTAAATCTTCAGCTGAACTTCAAGAGTTTATTAATTCTGTTTACGTGGGGTATAATAAAATTGTAAACCTATCAAATGACCCAGATTCAGTTATTAGTGAAAATATAAAATTTTTGGGTATAGCTGAACAAATTAAAAACTTTATTTATACTTACAATGAAGTGGAGTTTTCTAGTAATGAAATTTTAGATGCAATTTCATTAATAGTGGCTAAAGTTAGTCAAGATGCGATATTACAGAGAACGACATTAACAGATGTCGATTTGGTTGAAACAGTAAACATGTTTGTACAAGTCGCATACAATTATTGGTTACAACCAAAAATAACAGATTTGTTAAACGAGTATAGTCAGAAGTTTTACGGATTTTATAAAAATTCATTGAATTTTGACGATGGAAATTTAGTAAAAATATTAACTCATACCAGTTATCTTAACGTTGTTGATGGCCGTGTTAATGTACAAATTAAATTGGATAGCCCTTTGCCATCACAATATTCTTTGAAAGATACATGTTGGATTTCTAATATTTCAATTTCTCCTTTATATTTTAAAGTTAATCTTTACACGGCGCCAATTTCAAGAAAAGTTTATTTAAATGGTGTTAATTTTACAGTAACAACTCCTACTGTAAATCCAACTAATGATAAATTTAAATCGTTAGATAGTAATACTTTGTTTGGTGCTAAATCAAGACTACAACAAAAAATAAATGATTTGTTGATTAATTATGATGATTTTAGTAATTTCATTAACTTTTCATCTGCTGAATTAAGAACTAAGATTGCTAAAAGCAAAATATCAAAATATAATTCATATGAATCTTCAAAGAATCAAGCAAAAAATGAGGCTTCTTCCACGACAAATAGTTCAATTTCCGCATCTTATTCAAATCAAGTAAAAACAATTACAAATGAACAAATTTTATTGTTAGATAGCTTCGATGAATATGAATCTTATCTATTTTATTATACATCAAGTATAGATCAAAAAATAGAAGATGGAATTTCGTTTGATAAGAGTAATTATAATTCTTTATTTTATCAATTGCCTGAGTATATTAAAAATGAGGAATCTAACGCTGATTATTTAAAATTTACCGCAATGGTTGGTCATTTCTTTGATAATATTTTGGTATTCGTTAAAAAGTTTCCAAAGACATATCCAATTAGCTGGGACGATGGAAATAGTTATCCGAAGAATTATATAGAAGAGCTTTTAAATAATTTTAATTGGGACGTAACTAATTTTAAGTTTAATAAAAGTGACACAAATCAATTATTATTTAATAATAAGCAGATGACTGGTAGTTTGTCTTCTTCATATTTCGATTACGCAAAATCTATATTTAATAGAATTACAAATAATTTAAGTTATATTTACAAAACTAAAGGAACATCCACATCATTTAATTTGATTCGCTCTATTTTTGGTATACCTTCAGATTTAATAAACGTTGTAGAATATAGCAGTCCAAATGTTTTGATAAACAGAAATGTTTATTATGATTTTGACGATATAATTTATGCTACCAAGTATGTCGAAGATCAATATATAAATTTCAATTTTACTAGCAGTGAGTATAAATATTTCGATGTACAACAATATTCCAGTGGAAGTTATAGTGGAAGTATATATCCGTCAATGCAGTTAACAAGATCCGTAATAGAAAGCTTTACAGGTGTGTCAACTGTAGAAATGACGTTTAGATCAAATGAATGGAATAAGTATAATTACAAAGATAAAATTCCATTGATAAAAAAGACAAGAAATAAAAACTTAGATTGGCAAATCTACTTATATAAAACTAAACAAAAAGAATCAGCAAAATTGATTTTTGAACTTTGTCCCACTGGATCTACTACAATTACGTCTAGCATTGAGAGTATAGAGATGCCTTATTTCAATGGAGATTTCTATACATTCATGTTGAGAAGACAGCCAAATGATAATATCATTTTTGATGCACTTGCAATCATTTCTCAATCATATAATCAAACTCAATCTTTAAGTTCATCTGCTGCGCAAAAATATGTACCACATACATATACATTGAGCGTAAATCAGTATTACGGAAGTCAACTTAACTTCACAGACAAAAAGAATAAGACAATATTGTATGATCAAAATCAATATTTTTCATCTGGAAGTTATTATGTAGGAAACTTTTCATCGTCGATTCAATTTTACGGAAATATTGATAAGATAAAAGTTCAAAAATACGCATTGAGTGATGAAGATTTCCAAGAACATTCTTATAACTTAAACTCAATTTCTATACCTGAAAAGTCTTTGGTATATGAAAATATGTATTATTTGTGGAGTTTCGATACACCTGTAAATTTATGGGGATCTCCAACTATTATAGCAAATCAAAATAATAGATATAAAACGAATTTTTACGCTTATAATTTTCAAAGAACTCCAGTAGTATGTGGCGCTCCTATTTGCGACACAATATTATCGGATATTTTCCCATATCAGTTTGAGAAATTTAACATCAAACAAGCTATTAATTCAAATAGATTTGGTCCAAATTATAAAGATAACGCCAATATAAATAAAATAAATCAAGATGTAAGTTCTAATTTGGTGCCGTATGGATATTCTACGTATACAACAGATATAATTGGAAGTGACTCCAATGTAGTTGGATATTATATTTCTCCGTATAGATATTTGAATGAGAATATAGAAGACTTTTTAGGAAAAGAAGGTATTGCGGACATAATTGGTGATCCTAAATATTTAACATCAAGAAATTATCCAGAATTAAAGTTAAGACAAGCCGAATTTGCGAAAGCTAACATAAAATATATTTATCCACAGGAATATTATAGCACATACAAATTCTACATCGACTTTTCTATATTTGATTTTGTTAAAAAATTAACACCGTCACGTAGTACATTGAAATCCGGTCTTTTATTGGAACCATCTATATTTGAACGTGTAAAATTCAATTATAAAGATACTGATTTTACCCCATTGGATCCAAATAATACTTCAAGTTTAATGACATATGAAATTAAGCCATTTTTTACTCCTACTTTAATTAACACAGATTATTCGTCGAGTAATACTGTTATAAGCGTGGATGTTATTAATGGTATCGATACAGACAGAGATACTTATGATTTTTCAAGATTTGAAATTAAAGATAAAATTGATGATAGAGACTTCATATTTGCTAAATATGGAAAATATATTAATGTTGCTAATACCGGATATAATGTGAGAGACACAGTTAATTATGCAGAAAAAGATTATTATCAATCTATAAATGATAATGGAAAAGTTGTGACATTTACATCAAGTTATTATGCTGTCCAATCAGTTGGATCTGGATCTGGCGCATTGAATAATCAGATTACTGGAAGCATATCGTTAAAGAATATTTATCGGGGTGAAATGAATAGTGGATATTCACAAAGACACTTGAGTAAATTTGTTCGTGTAGGAACCAGAGCTAAATATCAAGCTGTATCTGGTTCTTTTTATACAATAAAGAATGGAATAAAATCTTTATCTCCCAGTAAACTATCGTACTACACGTATACTAAAGGACAGAATGATTATACTACAACGGTTAACCGTCAAGGTTTACCTAACGGATCATCTCCTATTATAACTATACCTGGATACTTATCGGTAGATATTGAAAGTGACAATTTCCCTAAATATGGAACGTTGACTGGATCTATCGATGCACCAAACAGCTTATTTATACAACAACCATTAACATGTTCTACATGTACTAGTGCTAGTATGAATATGTATATTATGAATTTATAATATAATTTTTGATTAAAAACCTAAAACACCTGATAATTATTTAGTATATGGCATATCTTAATAATAACGTTCTCACTGTTAACGCGATTTTGACCAAAAAAGGTCGTGAAATATTGGCAAAAACAGGCGGATTGAACATTACAGCATTCGCTCTAGCTGACGACGAAATAGATTATACGCAATTTAATCCAAATCATCCAATGGGTAGCGCTTATTACGATATAGCTATCCGTAATACTCCTATAATGGAACCTATTACAGATGAATCTCAAACAATGAAGTATAAGTTGGTGACTTTGAATGACGGAGTTACATCTGTTCCAACGATAACTATTGCGCCTCCGGTAATATCTGTACCACGTACTTATACAGCAGCAATCGATATTATTCCAAATACAAGTCCAGTTTATAATGTGACTCTTGGATATACCGCAATATTGTCTAATAAAAATGTTGGCACATTAGTTGTAACTGAAACTAATAGTTTGAACTCTACATCCGCAACGATACCTTCATTTACTGGAGATTTAGCTTCACAAGCTTCTCAAGTTGTAATAGGCAACAAGTTTAGATTCATTCCAAATGGTTCTTTGTCCAAGACAACTACAACTAACATCACTATAATCGGAAATGAAAGCGGAGGAAGTTCTGCAATTAATGTAACTGTCAGTGTTCCTACCACAACTTAATAATATATGATATTTACCCCATTTACTCCAGACGATATAGTAGCAGGAAGAATTAACCAAGTATCATCCGGTATGTTTGGTACTGGTAGTTTGACAGTAGCTCAATCATCTTTTGCAACATCATCGGCACAAGCAAATGTAATGACCGGATCTGGTCCATTTGATGTACGAAACGGACAATATTACATCGATATATATAGCGGAGGCGATCAATATTTTGCAATTGCTTACGGAGATTACTATAATTCGGGTAGTAGTTATTTTGATTGGTCAGGTCAATCTACAGCAAAAGTTTACACTAACGAAACAAAAGTAATTTACAGTCAGTATAAAAACACACTTTTACAACCAGGCGATACATTTTTTAGTTTCGCATCAAGTAGTATAGACGCACCAACAGATAGTTCAGCTATATTTGTACTAAATTACGTAGCGGATAAATTCCAGGATCAAATTGACCCAGGTCAAATTCAATTGAATTTTAGCGGAGCGTTTGGTCAATTCTCGTATATCGACGATTCACAAGTTGTCAATACTCAACAAAATGTTTATAATATGATCTCAGGATCGATTATAAACGGCGTTCCAACTCCATATACTAAAGATGGGACCGTTTCAGCAGTTTATGAAGGTATAGGATTATTTTATCCAACAAATGGTGTTGTTGTGTTGAACGCTCTAAAGTTAGACGCAAAAGTTGGCATTACAGGAAATCCACCTGAAATAACAAGTGCTAGAACATCTAATGAATATTCAATAAACTGGCAAAGTTATTGGAGAAACTGGATCCGTAAATTTTATTTGAGTCTTAAAAAGTCTAATAAAAATATGGCTGTTCGTAAATCCGAATTTGTGCCATCTACTAATTATTTTGTTAGAGTTAAGAATAAAGAATTTAATTATAGTAATAATCCTACATTTGTATCTGATGGTACCGATGGTCAAACAAAAGGAACTATCATTTATCCAGAGTTAATTAGCAATCCTCGTACTTACATTACTACAATTGGACTATATGATTCTAACAATGAATTATTAGCAGTTGGCAAATTAAGTAAACCCACTCAAAAGTCTTTTGACAATGAATTGTTAATTAAATGTCGTATTGATTTTTAATCTAAATAAGATTAGGTCTTCCTATTTATATTGGGATGATTAAGTTTCTAAAAAATCAAGACATACAAATAACTACATTTTCCGTAGCAAAATCGAAAGTTGCTAATAACGTATTTTCTGATTTGTTATTGGCAAGTGACGGAACATATAATTTTCCATTAATTATTCCTGTAGAAGAGTGTGATTATAACTTTAATTCATTGAATACAGGATCATTTGCCACTATCAACAAACAAGTCTGTGATGGATCAATTATAAATGAAAATGGATTTTTGGCTTGTTCACCAATAAATGATTCTAATAATCCACAATTTCAATTAGGATTGAAATTTCCATCTAGTTCAGTTTTTTATCCAGTTGGCAGTCAATATTATAATGCTCAAGACAATCCAACAAATTTGGACGGAACTTATCAAGGACAAGTTTATAATACCATCAAAAATATGTATTATAATAATTATAACAATGCTTATAATATTTTTGGATTCGATGGATATGATACATCTACAGCTAAATTGAATCTAGATGATAAATTTGTGAGTTACACATTAAATGTAACTCAAAGTGGAGATAAAATCGGACCTTTCAGTGTAATAATAAACAATCAAACCGGAGACATTGTAGGTGACATTTTTGATGATGGGGTGAATAATTTATATTTATCTGGATCATATTTTATCAACGATTTCGAAGTATATACTAATAATACACAAAGCGTAGTTAACTATGGAATTACAGGTTTAGGACAATATTTGTATTATGGTTTGATTTCTACATAAGTATATAAGATATGAATTTGGAAAATATATATAACCAAAATTACGGTAGTGTAGTAGTTACTAATGGAGATCTTGTCGCCATAGGAAATCCCCCATCAAGCACATACACATCATGCGAAGGATTTAGTAAAATTGGTCAGGTTTTTTTGATCAAAAAAGATAACTTTAAATCAAATTATTCTGTTTCTAAGATACTTAAAAAAACAATTTATCCTGAAAATGGAACATTAGTTCCTTATTATACCGAGCAAAGTTCTAGCGCTACATTAACTGCTTCTTTTATAATCGAAAGTGGATCTAAGAATGATTCTCTTTCAAATTGCAATTTTATAGTTGTCGAAACGGATAATATAAAAGTTAATCAGTCAAATTATGGATCTGCGGTTGATTTATCCACATACTTTTTAGCAGTTGGAGATACAGGAGTATCATCTAGCATTTACGTAGGAAATTCAACTAATTTTGCATGTGTAGATATATTTAAAATTAACCCGAACTATACGTTTGATAACACAAAAGGAATAGTTCCTAATTCTTTAGAAAATTCGGTAGCAGTCGATCAATATAATATAAGTGATATACCATTTTGCACTATTACAGGATCTATTTCCGATAAATTTGGAAAATCCGTATCTATTACTAACAACTACTTAGTAGTAGGAGCTCCTGAATATAATAATGGTAGAGGCGTTGTTTATATATACAAATATACAGATGGCGATTGTACTTATTCGTTACAAAGAATATTAAGTTGTAGCGTTATTGACTATCCACATCAATATGGATTTGGATATTCAATTTCTTTAGATAAAAAAAATGAAGATATATTGGTAGTTGGGAGTAATCAATTATCTCAATCCAATGTCTATTTGTTTTTTAATTCCGGATCTTCAAATAATTGGAAACTAAGTCAAGTATTATCTCAAAATACAAGTTCACAATATTACACAATACAAAATACAAATTTTGAATTAATTCCAAGTGGAAGTCAAATTAATAGTCGATATGGATATTCCGTTTCAGTTTATGATACTATTTTGGCGGTTGGCGCTCCTAACGATTTAATATATTGGGAATATTCAGGCTCAAATGTTTTAAGACAACGTGGATCTGTATACATTTATAACAACCAACAATGTCCCGCCGATGTTAATTGTGGATTTCAATTAATAACTAAACTATACGGCGACGATGTAACATTTAAAGATAACTTATTCGGTTATTCAGTATCAACTTTTAACAAAAAAGTATTAATCGGTTCTCCAAAACCATATTTTCCATTTAGTTCATTATTTATTTCAAATTCAATTGGTTATTATGATAAAACCTTTAATCAATATGACTTTGGAGAATCTACATACTGCGGTCAAAGTTTGCTTTATAAAATAACAGAATCTATTGTAAATGGAGAAGTATTTAGTGCATCTGTAATTTATCAGATGACCACCGATCCAATTTCAAAACGAAAGGAAGTTGGTAAACCATTTACAGCTTATGGTTATTCAGTATCTCTTTCCGATGAAAATTTAGTAGTAGGCGCTCCTATTCCACTTAACAACGATTTTTACTTATCTGCTCCGATAATAACTGAATCGGGAAGTGCATTTGATCCAATATATCGTCTTACTTCATCATATCAAAGCGACGACTGTGTAATAACTTCTAGTTTTGTTTATATACAAATGGAGGATTGTTTAAGTTGTGACGGCGGAGCACTTTCAGGAGCATGTGATAATTTAATAGTATTTGTGGACGAACAAGGTGAGTATGAATACGCATCTAACAAAATATTTGGAAAATCATACATTTATAATATGTCTGATTTACAAACCAATTTTAAAGTTGGAAACGTATTTTATAACACCAATAAATTGATTATAAATAACACAGGAAGCGTATTAAATAATTTGACATTAGATCCGACAGATCCAAATAATACGTACTTGTATATGAAGTACCAAAGTCAAATAACTTTACACGAAAAACAATACATATGTACTATAGAGCCTGGTGAGTTTAATGTATCTACAAATCCATCTGCAGTTACATCATCACTATTTGATTATGGTGTTATTAATACAGATACGTTTGATTTTAATGATTTAGATGTAATATTGAGATATATTAATACACGAATTACTGTTAACCACTCGGAACAATGGTGGAATAATTTCGTTTCGGGCGATATTGAAGAATCTATATTCAATTTCTATTCATCTTCTTACACAAATTATTCATCTAACAGATTAACAAATGAACT
>JACCDP011121822.1_pt1 | contig 17046 bp, 18 predicted proteins | sample 7445841 | NCBI WGS metagenome assembly JACCDP01 (sample SAMN15323441, study PRJNA562643) | freshwater metagenome | isolation source: river surface water | place: USA:Blue River Watershed | collected 2017-08-17 | reverse complement strand
TGATGAAATCTTAATGGTGGGTGGTTCCATTCGTATGCCTGCTGTTCAAGACCTCGTTAAGAAAATGCTAAACAAAGCTTTAAACTTCTCAGTTAATCCTGATGAAGCTGTTTCCGTCGGTGCTGCCATCCAAGGTGCTGTTATTTCCGGTGATGTGAAAGATGTCGTTTTATTAGACGTGACTCCATTAACCCTGGGTATTGAAACCATGGGTGAAGTCATGACCCCGTTAATTCAACGTAACACCACGATTCCAACAACAAAGAGTCAAATTTTCTCAACCGCTGCCGACAATCAACCTGCCGTTGATATAGTTGTATATCAAGGTGAAAGACCCATGTCGCGAGACAATAAACTTTTGGGTCATTTCAAACTTGATGGCATTAAACCGGCTCGTCGGGGTCAACCAAGAATTGAAGTCACCTTCTCAATCGACGTCAACGGGATTGTCAAAGTTTCTGCTAAAGATTTGGACTCGCAAAAAGAACAACAAATCACCATCTCCGGGACAACGGGCTTAAGCAAACAAGAAATTGATCGCATGATGCAAGAAGCCGAAGCCAATAAAGAGGCCGATGACAAAAGAAAAGAACAAGTTGAATTAAAAAATAAAGCGGAACAATACATCAATAGTATTAACCAAGCTTTAGAAGAAAAAGGCGACAAGATTGACGCGAAGCAAAAAGCTGAAACAGTAAAGTTAAAGGAAGAATTAGAACAAGCCATTAAAGATAATGATTATGAAAAGTTAAAAGCAAAATTATCGGACTTAGAAAAAGCCGCAGAGATGATGTCTCAAGCACAAGCTGGACAACAAACTTCAAGGGGTAACCCTGGCTCAAACAAACAAGCGAATCCTAAGAATGAAGATGATGACATTATTGATGCTGACTTTACCGAAAAGAAAAAATAGTTAGGTCATGGCAAATAAACGAGACTTTTACGAAGTCCTTGGGGTCAGTAAAAATGCATCTAAGGATGATATCAAAGCCGCATATCGTAAGTTAGCAAAGCAGTTCCATCCGGACATCAATAAAGCACCGGATGCTGAAAAAAAATTCAAAGAAGTGCAAGAGGCTTACGACGTGCTTTTTGATGACCAAAAGAAAGCTGCCTATGATCAATATGGTCATGCCGCGTTTGACCAATCTGCTGGTGGGAATCCATTTCAAGGTGGTGGCTTTAATGGATTTTCAGGTTTCCAAGATGTAGACATTGGTGATATTTTTGGTTCTTTCTTCGGTGGTAATCAACGCCGAAGCCGTCAACCGTCTGGTCCTCAACGTGGCGCAGACAACCAAATGCGATTACGTATCGATTTTATGGACGCAATCAATGGAAAAAAATTAACCATTCCCATTCAATATGATGAAAGTTGCGTGACATGCGGTGGCACTGGTGCCCGCTCCAATGCGGATTTAGAAACATGCAGACAATGTGGTGGTTCGGGGAAGCAACGGGTTCGTCAACGCACCATCTTAGGCATGATGGAAACCGAAACCATTTGTGATAACTGCCAAGGTCGTGGGAAAAAAATCAAACATGAATGTCAAACCTGTCAAGGCAAAGGCTTTAATCGTGTTAAAAATGATATTGAGGTCAATATTCCAGCAGGAATTAATGCCGGTCAACAAATTCGTATCTCTGGTAAAGGTGAACGCGGTGATTTAGGTGGTCCAAATGGTGATCTTTATCTTGAAATTGCCATTAACAAACATCCTCATTTTTCCCGAGAAGGTAATGATATCCATTTAGAAATACCCCTTTCTTTTGTCGATGCAATCTTAGGGGTGACAATTGACATTCCCACGGTTTACGGTGATGTTTCGATGATCATTCCTCCAGGAACTCAACCTGACAAGGTTTTAAAGATTAAAGGTAAGGGTGTCAAAGATTTACGAGGGCAAATTCCTGGAGATCAGTATGTGCATTTAAAAATTGAAACCCCAAGTAATTTAACCAAAAGGCAACGCGATTTGCTCGAATCTTTCCGAGAAGAAAACAAAGACGATTCTTCGTATAAAAAATTTAAGAAGTTTTTTCGAAATTAATTTATAATGGAGTCATGACTAAAACTTGTCGCAAATGCGGTACCGCATTCACAGAAGCCTTAAATACTTGTCCTGTTTGTAAAACAGCGATTATCCAAACCGAATCACAAAATCAAGTGACGGCAAGTTATGCCGCTTTGAAAGATCAATTGGAATTAGTTTCCCTTAAATCAAGATGGATGGTTGTTATAATCTTTTTCTTAGGTGGCTTTTTAGGTTTGGGTTGGTTTTATTTAGGATTCCAACGCCGTGGTTTCATTCATCTTGGCATTACGATAACGGCGGTCGTTTTATCATTGACATTATTATTTGCTGAAACCTTTAGTTTTTTTCTTGGTTTAATGATTTTACAAACGGTTCTGGGACTCTACTATTTATTTAACCCTGATGCAAAAGATGCACGGGGAGAATTGTTAAAATAAAATGATCCGCATCTTTGCCAAATGGCAAGATCGGGTAATTTTATCTTCAGAGGATGAACATCATTTAGTTCATGTTTTGAGAGTTGTTCCTGGTGAAAGTATTGAACTTTTAATTGAAGGTCAGGTGTTTTTGGGTCGGGTTGTCAAGATAAAACCTTTGCAAATTGAAAGGCTTAGCCCGCTTACCTTGAGTCATGAGTTACCATTCAGAATCACCCTGATTTATCCGGTTATTAAAGGTGAAAAAATGGATTGGGTAGTGCAAAAATCAGCTGAACTTGGTATCGCTGAATTGATTCCTTGTATGAGTGAACGCTCAGTCGTCCGTTGGGATCTCAAAGACATCGAAAAGAAATTTTTTCGATTTCAAAGAATCATTCAAGAGGCAACTTTACAATCCAAGCGAGAAGCGATGATGAAAATGAATCGTTATTTAAAACTCTCTGAGGCCTTAACGTTGGAATTTACTGAAAAGTGGGTTGCTTCTGAAGTTCATTTACAAACGTTTTTGCCTCCCAACTTACGCTTTAGAAAAGATACTTCCATCAGTCTATTGATTGGTCCAGAAGGTGGTTTGAGTGCAGAAGAATTGAGTTTGGCAATTAAAAGAGGTTATCAACCTTTTTCATTAGGACCAAGCATTTTACGATCAGAAACGGCGGTTGTCACTGCATTATCCATGCTTAGAGAAAGAGGATTTTAAATGGCGAACTATTTATTTCAATCTTGGAGAGAATCTAGAAGGTATTTAAAATCAAAAGATGGTATTTTTTTTACGCAACAAAAACATCGCTTACTGAAATATCCTGCATTTAGTCATTTGTTTTCAAGCAATAGCGTCTTTTCAATGGTGAAAGCGGTAATCATTTTAAAAGGATTAATACAAAAACAAACGATTGAGTCCTATGTGAATAAGCAAGCCCTAGTATCCATGAAAGACCAAGGACGAATTAAGCATCATTTCATTCGTAATCAATTTCTTCAAGATTTAAAATTGGACTTTCAATTTCAAGATGCATCCAACCAGTTCATTATTCTGCCGTTCTTTAATCGTGCCCTTAACTATATTTATCACCAAGAACCTGATAAATTATTGGATTATCCTTATAATCAACTTGAGACTGAGTTTACGACTTCTGTCATCGATGGATTTGAACAATTTAACTGGCGATTATTTTCCTCTAACTTTACTTCCTTAATCACTTTATCTCAGCAGGATCGATCGGCAAAAGCATATTTTGAACCACATTCTCGAACCATTTTAATCATCAACCATCAAGGAAGACTTGATGTCAGTATTTCAATCTTTGATCGGCAAATTCAAAAACCCAATCTTGGGGATTTGCCAAATCGAATTGATCGAGCCCTAAAAGGGTACTTTTTAGTGAATCGAGAACAATTCATCAGCCAATGCGAGGCTGAAGGATTACTCTCACATACTTTCGCCTCTAAGATGTTAAAAATTCAAAATGCCCCCTTTATACGACGCGAAACAGAATAGTGTTTTTCATTGACTCATGGTATTTATCCCCCTATAATACTTAAGGAAATAAGGAGGTGGTTATATGGCAGTGCCATTTCATCGGACGTCGAAAACAAGAAGAGATAAAAGACGGACACATTTTAAATTAAAAGTAACCAGTTTAGTCGCTTGCAGTAATTGTGGAAAACTTATTCGTTCTCATACAGTTTGCCCTTCCTGTGGATTTTATGCCAAAAAATCGATTATTCAAGTCGGAGAAACTGTGAAAGAAACACCAGTTAAAGAAGTAGAAAAGAAACCAGCAAAAAAAGCAAAAAAAGCTAAAGCAACCGCTGGCGAAAAGAAAGAATAAAATGCCCTAACGGGCATTTTTCATCTATGCAACATCTCGCAAAATATATTGATCATACTTTATTAAAACAAGATGCCACTTATGCACAAATCGAAACCCTTTGCCAAGAAGCTAAACAATACGATTTTATGTCAGTTTGTATCCAACCGCATTTTGTCAGTTTTGCCAAACAAAAGTTAGTTGAATCGACGGTAAAGGTTTGTACGGTGATTGGTTTTCCCTTAGGTCAAAATCATCGCGAAACCAAAGTTTTTGAAACGAAAAAGGCGATTAGTGAAGGTGCGGATGAAATCGATATGGTGATGAATATTTCATTATTAAAAGCGAAGAAATTTCACGAAATCTATTTAGAAATTGCCGAAATTAAATATGCTTGTTCCGGTAGAATTCTTAAAGTAATTCTAGAAACCTGCCTCTTAACAAATGAAGAAATTATCAAAGCTTGTGAGATTGCAAAGGAAGCAAAAGCTGATTTTGTCAAAACTTCTACTGGTTTTTCAACTGCTGGGGCTACGGTTGAACATGTCCGATTGATGAAAAAGACGGTCGGTGATAAATTACAAGTTAAAGCCAGTGGTGGTATTCGCTCTTTAACAGAAATGCAATCGATGATTGAAGCCGGTGCTTCAAGAATCGGAACAAGCTCAGGGGTTAAAATCCTTCAAGGTCAAACTTCTCAAACTTCCTATTAAATCATTGCTATAAAAAATAAGCTTGCGTATAATGAAGTAGATTTAGGGTAAGGAGGTGGAACAACATGGCTAAAACACCCGTTCGCGATAATGAATCTCTTGATGAAGCGCTTCGTCGATTCAAACGACAAGTGAATAAATCAGGCGTTTTACAAGAAGCAAGAAAACGTGAGTTCTATCTCAAACCTGGTCTTAAACGCAAATTAAAATCCAAAGAAGCATTGCGTAAAAAATACTAAAATACCAAGGGACCCTCTAGGGTCCCTTTTTGTTGTCTATTGATAAAGGTGAAGCAGTTTTATACTTTGACACAAATTGGCCAACAGGATTGTGGACCAACTGCCCTGAAAATGTTACTAGCCTATCTTTATCAAGACGAAAGTTTTTTATTTATTCAAGAAACTTGGGATCGACCTTCAACCTTCAAACATTTACTCGAGTTTGCCAATCATTTTGGGGTGACATTGAAGGGATATAAATTGCATCATCCGAGTTCAGTAAGAGGTATCAAGAAACCCTTCATCGCATTGATGAAGCAACCTCATAACCATTATGTAACCGTGGTACCAAGTGCGGGTAACTTTCACATTCTCGATCCCAATGGAAAATACCAAAAAGTAGGGGATCGATATTTTACCGACGGCTTCAGCGGATATATTCTAATGGTGAAACACCTTCAAGACCAAATGCGTCCAACATTACCGATGAATCATCATTGGATGAAAAGCTTTTTTGTTTCAAGTTACTTGTTATATACATCAATGATCATTCTTTGGTTTTGGCAACCGATCGATTGGATATTGATGACAATCACCATGGTCGGAGTGACGATTGCTTGGCTGAGTTATTTGTATCAGCGAGTAAAACAATTAGACCAGGTAATGATTAAATATTACTTAGCATTGATTATCGACGCGAATCAATTTAAATTATTTCATCAATGGAAACTAGGTTGGTTTGGTCTACCTTTGAATAAACTTTATCGTTTCTTAGTTTTAACTGGTACAGTCATCTATACCTTGTTTGCCTCTCCTTTATTTCTTTTTGTGGTAGGCATATATCATGTGATTTTAAGTTTATGGATTCCAAAAATGAATCATGTTTATGAAACGGAAGTTCATGCAATCGGAAAATTAGAGCAATCCTTAAAATACCCTTTTATTCCTTTAAGAGACTTTCAGCAGTTAATGGCTAGAGTTTATCAATTAGTGCGTTTTCGATTATGGGGATGGTTTGTCGCGATGATGATGGCAATCGTATTGGTAATGATTTACCAACAATTTTTTCATTTTGAAGCATTTTTAACATGGTTTACGATGATTTCATTACTCATCATCGGTTACCATCACCATCATCAGTTATATCGCTATCCTATCGAAAAAAAAGAATGGAGGCAACAAGGTTTTATGTTTTTGAACAACAAGGATTATGTTAAAATAAAAGTGTGAATATCGACTTAATTGCTCCCAAAACGCTACATTCATTTAAGTTACTAAAGCGCTATTCATTTTTATTAAAAAAAACTTTGAATGTTATCGACTATGCAAAAACCGTATCAGTAGATGTCCTAATTACAACCAATAAAATCATTCAAACCTATAATTTAAAGTACCTTCATCACGATTACCCCACTGATGTTTTAAGTTTTCCATTAGCCATGGATTCGCCCTTTCTATCCAATAAAAATATACCCTTGGGGCAAATTGTCATCAGCTATCAAAAAGCCTTTACTCAAGCTAAAAACTATGGTCATAGTAAAGAAAGAGAACTATCTTTCTTATTTGTCCACGGGTTACTTCATTTATTAGGCTATCATCATGACACACAAGATGAAGAAGCAAGGATGTTAAAACTTCAAGATAAAATCTTGGGAAAAAGGAAACCATTATGAAACCAGAATTACTTATTCAAAAAGCGATTGAGGCTACAAAAGATTGTCATGTCCCATATTCTAAATTTAAAGTAGGTGCGGCAATACTGATGAAAGATGGCACGATTGTGACCGGTGCCAATATAGAAAATTCTTCATATGGCTTATCGATGTGTGCAGAAAGAACCGCCCTTTACCACGCACATTTAAAGGGATTTCGAAAGGCGGATATTGTGAGTATGGCTATTATTGGCCCTACTGCAGGACCGATTTCACCCTGTGGTGCTTGTAGGCAAGTCATGCATGAACTGATGGATGCAAAAACGCCAATTTATCTTTCAAATCTAAATAAAGAAATGAAGCTGATGACACCTGAAACTTTATTACCATATGCTTTTTCAAGTAAGGATCTAAAATCATGAAATCAGGATTTGTGGCGATTATCGGTAGACCTAATGCGGGAAAGTCAACTTTATTAAACGCTATAATTGGAAAGAAAATTTCTATCGTATCAAATAAACCCCAAACCACAAGGCTTTCCATTCAAGGAGTTTATCACGAAAATAATTTACAGATTGTTTTTGTTGATACCCCAGGTATCCATAAACCCAAAGCCAGATTAGGTGAAATCATGAATGCTCAGGCCTATGCATCGCTACAAGATATTGATATTGTCATTTTGTTAGTTGATGCAAGTAAAGCCTTTGGGCCAGGCGATCAATTTATTGTCAATCGATTAAAGCACCTAGAACATGTGATGGTCGTATTTAACAAGATTGACCTTACCAACGTTACCTTGATTGAATCCCTTAAAAAAGCTTATGGTACGGTTTTACCTCAAGCCACTCAATTCGAAATTTCGGCTTTAAAAAACACCTTTGTTTTGGATTTAATTGCAGCGATTAAACCTTATTTAAAAACTGGGCCAGCTTTTTTTCCTAAAGATGTCTTAACAAATTTTCCAGAAAGTTTTCAATTAATGGAAGCCATCCGTGAACAAGTCCTTCATCTTACTTATGAAGAAATTCCTCACAGTGTTGCCATTGTGATTGACCAATTAAAATCCGAAAAACAACATCGAATCATGTATGCATCGATTATTGTTGAAAAAGATTCTCAAAAAGGAATCTTGATTGGCAAAAATGGTAGTATGTTAAAGAAAATTCGCCAACGCGTGATGGCTCAAGTAGAAAAAAATATGGGCTTAACCTTGACTTTAGAATTATTCATTAAAGTCGAACCAAATTGGCGAGATTCACCTAATCGACTAAAGGAGTATGGATTATTTTAAAAACCCTACCGGTCTTTATTCTTAGACAAACACCCTATCGTAACGCTGATTTAATCTTGACAGGAATATCACCTGAAGGTTTTTTAAGCATTCACGCCAGAGGCGCGTTAAAGATGTCATCGCCATTTCATGCGATGGTTTCTTTAGGAGCATGGTCAGAATTAACCATTAATCAAAGCAAACAGAAAGCATATTTAGAGAAAGCAAATTTGATATCGTTTGCGCCATTGCCTGATCGTGAAGGTTTAATTGCCTCGCTTGTGATGCAAGTGGTACTCCAAATTTTATTATTGGATGAAGATATACATCATGCCTCTATCTTGTATCAGCGATTGATTGAAGTAAGACGGAATATTCATTTTGGCTTATCAACTTATATCAAATTTCTCTTTGAATATCTTGAGGACCAAGGGTTGCCAATCATCGTTAATAATTGTGTTCAATGCCAAAGTAAACTTAAAATTGTTGGTGTTAATCCTCAATTAGGTGGCTTTATCTGTCAAACATGCCATCTTAAAGTTTCGAGCACTTTATTACCAGCAGAAGCTTTGATGCTGATGCGAACAATGAAACAAAAGCCATTTGCAGAAGCGTTCAATCCATCGATCGTCAAGATGATACTACCATTGCTGCATCAACACTTTAATTTTCATATGGATGTTCAATTAGAGGGATTTAAAACTATTGAGAAATTAGCCTTATAAATACACTTATAGTAGGTTGACATAAGTAAACATTATTGAGAAAATAAATTTCGTGTGTGAAAGGAATTAACATGAATCCATTAACCTTTGAACAACTTGTCACTCATTTAACCAGTACCGGATTTGTCTTTCAAGGATCTGAAATCTATGGCGGATTATCGAATACATGGGATTATGGACCGCTAGGGGTTGAACTGATTAACAATCTTAAAAGAACATGGTGGAAAAAATTCGTCCAAGAATCCCCGATGAACATTGGCGTGGATTCGGCGATTTTGATGAATCCTAGAGTTTGGGAAGCTACTGGTCACGTTGCAACATTCAACGATCCATTGGTTGATTGCAAAAATTGCAAAACGAGACACCGAGCAGATCAATTAATTGCCGCGGCTAGACCAAACATAGATATCTCAAAAATTCCTGCTCAAGCGCTTGGTACGGTATTGAAAGATGAAAAGATTGCCTGTCCTAAATGTGGCAGTCATGATTTTACTGATATACGGCAATTCAATATGATGTTTAAAACCCATATTGGGGTTATAGAAGATGCGAAAACTGTGGTTTATCTCCGTCCTGAAACTGCTCAAGGGGTGTTTGTTAACTTTAAATCGATTCAACGCACCACCCGTAAAAAGGTACCATTTGGAGTTGCAAGTGTCGGTAAAGCCTTTCGTAACGAAATTACTCCTGGAAATTTTACTTTCCGAACTCGAGAATTTTCACAAATGGAACTCGAGTTTTTCTGTAAACCAGGTACGGAAGCATCTTGGTATAAATTTTGGCAAGATGCCTGTATGCAGTATCTAACATCCCTTGGCATTCAAAGTAAGCATTTAAGAATTCGAGAACATAGTCCCGAAGAACTAGCTTTTTATTCAAAAGGAACTTCAGATATCGAATACCAATTCCCATTTGGTTGGGGTGAAGTATGGGGCATTGCATCTCGAACTGATTATGACCTAAAACAACACATGCAATTTAGTAAAGAAGATTTACATTACCTTGATCCAGAAACCAATGAAAAATATATTCCTTATGTTATTGAACCTTCTCTTGGCTTAGACAGACTCGCTTTGATGATTTTAAGCGATGCATATCAAGAAGAAGTTCTAGAAAAAGATACCCGGGTTGTTTTGAAATTACACCCTGCAATTGCCCCCTATAAAATTGCGATCCTTCCGTTGAGTAAACAACTCAATGAAAAATCACAAGAAGTCATGACGATTCTTTCAAAGCATTTTATGGTCACTTATGACGAGTCAGGTAGTATTGGCAAACGTTATCGAAGACAAGACATGATTGGCACACCCTACTGTGTGACCATTGACTTTGATACTCAAAATGATCAAAGCGTCACCATTCGTGAACGAGATTCAATGAAACAACTTAGAATGCCCATTGATGATTTAATTCGTTATTTTAATGTAAAGTTATTTTATTAGTAGTTATTTAGTATATATTTAGTTATTTTAATGATTTTGGAAAGGAGGAAAGTTCATGAATTTTGACCGTCAACTGATCGACGACTTGTTGAAAAAAACTGAGATTACGAATATTGTTTCTCGGTATATTCCAGTGACAAAAAAAGGGCGAAATTTCGTTGCACTTTGTCCTTTTCATGATGATAAAAATCCCTCATTAAGTATTAGTCCTGATAAACAAATCTTTAAATGCTTTGTTTGCGGGACCGGTGGATCGGCGATTACCTTTGTTCAAAATTATGAAAAAATCACTTTTCCGCAAGCCGTCAAGAAAGTTGCCGATTGGGTGGGTTATGCTGATCCTCGGTTAAAGTTCAATGACCAAGCGATTCAAAAAGATGAAAAACTTGAACCCTTTTTTAAATGTTTAGAGGATTTATTAGAATATTATCATTTTGGTTTAGCATCTGAAGAAGGAAAAATTGCCAGAGATTATTTACTAAAGAGAGGACTTGAACAGAGCATTTTAGAAACATTTAAAATTGGTTACGCTTTGAAAGAAGGTTCTACCACGATTCAATATTTAATTAAACGTGGGCATTTACGGAATGTCATCGAATCGCTTGGCATTACGGCAAGTAGTAATCAACAAGTTGATCGGTTTGCGGGTAGAATTATTTTTCCCATCCATAATCGAGATGGCCGTGTTGTGGGTTTTTCAGGTCGTTTAATTCAAAATATTGAAGGTCAAGCTAAATATGTAAATTCTACGGATTCACCCATTTTTACCAAAGGGCAAATTCTTTATAATTACCACCAAGTAAAATTATCAAGTAAACGATCAGGATTTGTTTATTTAATGGAAGGATTCATGGATGTCATTGCTTTACATCGAGCAAATATACCTCAAGCAATCGCGTTGATGGGAACTGCTGTGACAAATCAGCACATCAAGTTACTTCAATCGCTTGGTGTTGAAATTCGTATTTGTTTAGATCAAGACCAAGCTGGACAAATGGCAATGATGAAAATGATTCAACCTTTAAATAAGGCTAATGTAACTTACCGATTTGTTATTGCTAATGACGAAAGCCGTGATGCAGATGAAATTTTATTGTCCGATGGTGAAAAAGGGCTTCAACAATATTTAAATCAACTCGTATCGAAAATGGACTTTAGTTTCCATTTTTATCAAAAAGTGATGCCACTAACATCAACGGAACAACGGGTTGCTTTCATTAACCGGATGTTACCTTTGATTGCAAATACTCCAGAACTTGAACAGATTGATTATTTAAAACGATTAGGTCAGCTCACCAATTACGCGTTGAAAGATCTTCAATCTTCACTGAAGACAATTCAAACCCAACAACCAGATTATTTTGAAGCGTATCGCCCTGAGGCTAAAGTCGTGAATCGTTTAAAAAGAGCTGAAAAAGCAATCTTATTTAATATGTTTCGAAGTCAAGAGGCCATCCACCTTTATCAAGAGGATGTCAAATTTTTTCATGATGACATTTATCGACAAATTGCTCATTATTTTATGGAAATTTATCAAAGCGATCCCCCCGATCATCAATCGTTAATCAACCACATTAGCTTGAGTGGTGGAAAAGATCAGCAAAAAGTTATCAATACGATTGCAGAATTAATGAGTGAAAAAAATCTTCCTAAAGCCGATAAACAGCAATTACTAGATTACCTTAAAACCTTAAACGAGGAACGCGATAAGTTAGTGAAAACCCACCATCTAAATGCCAGCATAGCCGGTAAATCAGCACCGGAGCAGGCACGTATCATTAAAGAGTTGAACAAACAGGCTAAGCCTAACTTAAGTAAAGGAGAAATTGAAAATGAAAACGAAGAAAAAAATGGAAAAAAATAAAATAAAGAAGGTTGGCAAACCTGCAAAGGTTGCTACGAAAAACATCGCTAAAAAGGATGCTAAAAAGAAAGTAGATTCAACGCTTACTAAAAAGCAATTGAAAAATAAACCTGCAGCCAAATCTTTAACTTTGGTCGTCAAACCGAAGAAGGTGCAAAACCTTGAGAAAAAAACCAAAACCAAACCGACATTAGCTATCCTTCCTGTAAAGATTGCCAAAGGAAAGAAAGCTTCGTTAAATGAAGGTGAAAAGAAACTACTTTCACGCTTGTCCAAAAAGACAATTTCCGATGAAGATGATGATATCGAAACGCTGGATCAAATTAAGAAGCGTTTTGAAAAAAAAGCTGGCACTGAAGGTTTTATTATTCAAGATGAACTTTTTGATGCGATTGAACATTTGGATTTAACAGATGAGGATTCAGAAAACTTATTATTGTATTTTAAAAATAAAAAGATTGAGATCAAAATCGAAGATGAAGATTTAGAAGAAGAAGTTGACGAAGAAGAAATAAAAAAAGGTGCTGCTGTTGCTGACGAGCCATTTGAAACTGAATATGAGCCTGATGTGTCGGAAGATGAAGTCGATGTAAATAAAGTCGATGTCTTCGCTAATTCCGAAGTCAAAGTCAACGATTCGGTGAAAATGTATTTAAAAGAAATTGGGAAAGTTGATTTGCTGAAACCAGATGAAGAAGTTGCGATTGCGAAAGCGATCATCGCTGGCGATATGGAAGCAAAAGAAAAATTAATGAATGCGAACTTGCGATTAGTCGTTAACCTGGCGAAGCATTATGTCGGTCGCGGTATGCTATTTCTCGATTTAATCCAAGAAGGGAATATGGGGTTAATCAAGGCTGTGGAAAAATTTGATTATACAAAAGGCTTTAAGTTTTCAACCTATGCGACTTGGTGGATACGGCAAGCGATTACCCGGGCAATTGCTGATCAAGCAAGAACCATTCGTATCCCTGTCCACATGGTGGAAACCATCAACAAGATGACAAGGGTACAACGGCAATTAGTTCAAGAATTAGGTCGAGAACCAACTGCGGAAGAAATTAGTAAAAAACTCGAGGGTTTGATGTCGCCTGAAAGAATTCGCGAAATTCAACGAATTGCGTTAGAACCGGTTTCTTTAGAAACGCCGATTGGTGAAGAAGATGATTCACACTTAGGTGATTTTATCGAGGACAAAGAAGCAACCTCGCCTTCTGATCACACCACCCAAGTGTTATTAAAAGAAGAATTGTATAAAATCATGCAAGATCTCACCGACCGTGAAGAAAGAGTTTTAAGACTCCGTTATGGCCTTGATGATAATCGTCCGCGTACCTTGGAAGAGGTGGGACACGAGTTCGGTGTTACTCGCGAACGGATTCGACAAATTGAAGCCAAAGCGATTCGTAAATTAAGACATCCAACCCGGGCAAAACGGCTTGGGGATTATCGCGATTCTTAAAAATGCCTTCACAACGTTTACAAGTCATCTCATCCATGTGTCCAGATCAAGGGGATTTAGTCGATATTGGTTCTGATCATGGACAGCTTCCCCAATTATTATTGAAGCGGGGATTTTCCGCTTCTTTATATGCCACCGAACTTAGTCGGGATAGTTTCCAACATTTAAAACAACAACTAATTGACCTTCCGGTAAAGGTTTATCAGGCTGATGGATTAAGTCAGCTTCCTAAAGGGATCACGACGGTGGTAATCTCTGGTATGGGCGGGCAACTTATTCAGTCAATTCTAGAAACTGGGAAGGCTTATCTCAGGCAAATTCAAACCCTTATTCTTGGACCACAGCGTGACCAAGAGAGCTTACGATCTTGGTTAATGAAACATCATTGGAGGATCACCGATGAGGGTTTTATTTTAGAAGAAGAAAAAGCTTACCCCATCATCAAAGTGAATCCAGGCACGATGCAATTACAACCAATTGAACTTGCATATGGTCCAATCAATATTCAACGTCGAGATAAGCAGTTTGTCTCATGGCTTAAACAAGAGGCGATCACCCTGCGTAAAACTCTTACATTTCATATAGATGATCATAAGCGTCAACGCTTAGAATGGATTGAAACATATGTTAAAGACAACTAATCTACTTCGAGCCTTTGGAAAAGATTTTCCAAAGCGCCTGGCAAAACCTTATGGTGACTATGTTGGCCTAATGTGTGGCAAACTTCCTAGACGCCTTGAAAAGATTGTCGTTGTTCTTGATTTGGAATGGATTAATTTAGATGAGATCATCAAGGAAAAACCTGATTTGGTGATAACGCATCATCCTTTTATATATGGTTCAAGAACAAAGGTTTTAAAGCAAGATCCCATCCGTAAAAAAATGGTGATGACACTAGAAAAAATTAACATACCTGTTTATTCACTTCACACCAATTTTGATGCCGGCCGTGGTGGCATGAATGATGCCATCGCCAATGCCATTGGCCTGATAGATGTGGTGCCTCTTAAAGGTGATGTTTTAGCTAGAGGTGGTAAGCTTACCAAACCCATGCCGATTGCATTATTTGCAAACATGGTGAAACAAAAGCTGCGTTTACCTTATGCCCATTTGATCGCGCAAGGTAAACCCACAATCGAACGAGTTGCCCTTATTGGTGGTGGTGGCGCAAAATATTATCCCACTGCAATGGAAGAAGGATATGATATTTTTCTTTCTGGTGATAGTGCTCATCATGTTCGAAGAGGCATTGTGAATGCAAGGTTTAATTACCTTGAAATTGCCCATGAAGTTGAATCTATCTTTATTCCAACCATGGCTGATTATTTAAAACATCTTGATGCAGGGTTAACAATCATCACTCGCTTTGTGCAAGCCTATCCGACCTTGATTTGATACACTTAACTTATGGAAACAGGATTGCCTTTTACAAGTTATCATTTATCTTCCGCGTTGATTGAAGCCCTAAGCAAACTGGGATATACCCACACCACACCCGTTCAATCGGCGGTCATTCCCCGGGCTTTACGAGGAGATTCTTTAGTCGTTCGCTATCAAACTGGTAGTGGTAAAACCCATGCTTTTCTCATTCCTTTATTCGCAAACGTGAAACCTAAGGGTGGTTTACAAGTGATGGTCGTTTCCCCGACCAGAGAGTTGGCAAACCAAACCTATCAATTCGCTAAGAGTTTAAATGAAACACTCGGAAATCCTTTAAAAGTTGTTTTATTACAAGGTGGATTTGATAAACAACATGATCAAGATAAACTCACGCCTTTACCGGAAATTTTATTCGTAACACCAGGGCGAATCAATGAAATCGAAGGGATGATGGATCGCCAAGTTTATCAAGGTTTAAAAACCATAGTCCTTGATGAAGCAGATATGTTAATGGATCCAAGTTTTATCGAGAGTACCACGCAAATCTTAGCAAAACTAACCCAACCTCAAATTTTGGTCTTTTCTGCGTCGATGGCCGCCCCTTTATTAAATCGCCTTTCTAAATATTTTAAATCGGACAGTACAATTGAACCGAAGGAAAAATCAATTAATCCTTTAGGTGTTCGCCATGCTTTAATCGATATCAAACATCAAGATCCGATTCAAAGTATTATCGATATTTTGGCAATCCGCAAGCCTTATTTTCTTCTCATTTTTGCTTCACGTGTTCAACGTGTCATTCAAATTGAACAGGCTTTAAAAGCTAGACATTTAAAAGTGGCAAGTTTACATGGCGATTTACAAGCAAGAGAACGTCGTCACTTATTAAAGCGCGTTCAAAGCGGTGAGTTCCAAATTGTCGTAGCTTCTGACATTGCTAGTCGGGGGATGGATTTACCGAATGTCTCTGATGTTTTAAGCGTTGATCTTCCTCAAGATTTAGATTATTACTTTCATCGTGCTGGCCGCGCCGGGCGATATAAAAATGAAGGGCAATCGTACGTATTTTACAACTCACATGAGGAAGATAGTCTAGAAAGATTAAAACAACGCGGCATCCATTTTAGTTTATTGAGTTTAAAAAACACTCAATTGCAACCCATCAAAAACTTAACTCGTGGGAAAATCTTTAAAAAAGAAGATGAGGCCCTCAGTCGCGATATCAAGATTGCGATTCAAAAATACCGTTCTCATGAAGTAAAACCAGGATATAAAAAGAAAGTTAAATTAGCGGTTGAAAAAGTGAAACATCAATATAAGCGCAAGGCGATTAAAAAGAAGATACGCGCTAGACTATTTGGAGGTTGATGCATGCCAACCCTATACATCGGTAGTCATGTTGATCTCGTGGCACCAGATTATTTAATCCAGGCTGTTGAAACCTCAATTAAAAATGGTGCTAATACCATGATGATTTATACTGGAGCCCCGCAAAATTCCATTCGTAAACCTACGGAAATGATGAAGATTCAAGAAGCTCATGACCGTATGAAAAAAGAAGGCATGCTTTTGGATAAAGTCATCGTTCATGCGCCTTACATTATTAATTTGGGTAATACAATCAATCCTGAGACTGCGACTTTAGGCGTTACTTTTTTAATTCGTGAATTATCGAGAGTTCAATCGATGGGATTTTCAACCCTTGTCTTGCATCCCGGAGCCCATGTTGGCGCTGGTAGTGAAGTGGCGTTGGCAAGCATCAGTGAGCGCCTCAATCAAGTATTTGCCGAAGATAAAACCAACGTAACGATTGCCTTAGAAACCATGGCTGGAAAGGGATCTGAGGTGGGAATTCGTTTTGAAGACATTCGCTATCTGATTGAACATAGTGCTCGCCCGGAAAGATTTGGTGTATGTTTAGATACCTGCCATATTCATGATGCCGGTTATGATGTTCAAGATGTAGAAGGTGTGCTTAAGGCATTTGACCAAATCATCGGGCTTGATAAGTTAAAGGTGATTCATATTAATGA
>JACCDP010782317.1_pt1 | contig 17046 bp, 15 predicted proteins | sample 7445841 | NCBI WGS metagenome assembly JACCDP01 (sample SAMN15323441, study PRJNA562643) | freshwater metagenome | isolation source: river surface water | place: USA:Blue River Watershed | collected 2017-08-17 | reverse complement strand
GAATATCTTCAAGTGCCTCCCAAGTGCTAAGCTTCTCAGCTTGATCGATAAGGATAGTCAGTTGGCGCTTGCGAAGGCGGGAATCAAATAGTTTTTTATAGACCTGTTCAAGCTCGCTATCTGGAGGTAATCCTAAATAATGCGCGAGTTGAGGTGCCAGCCAACCTGAAGTTTTGGTCTGGGAAGCAAGTGCAAAAAGGACGACATCATGGGAGTGGATAGGAAATTGTTGATAGAGCCAGCGACACAGGGTTGATTTTCCATGGCCAGCAGGACCAGCGATCAGAGAAATTCCCTGGGTTCTTTGGTGATGAGCAAGCAGTTTTTGTAATGCATTAAGAGTAGACCTTTGCCAAAAAAGCTGGTCTGTACTCGGGAGGTTGGCCCAAGGAAGGTGACGCCAGCCCCAGAAAGCTAGAAATTCATGACTCTCCATGGGCTGGGCTCCATAAGATGGGTTCAGCCAGCAACTTTGTTCCAGCGGTTTTTAAAGTCATCTGCCATGAGGATTTGATTTTCGATGACTTTTTGAAAACGTTCCAAATGGCCTTCGGCGTATAGACAACGAGCAAGATAAGTTTGAGCAGATTTCCGTGCGTAGTCTTCTCTCACCATAGCTTCCAGAAGAGGAATACTCTCTTTTACCTGATTAAGCATCAGGTGCGCCTGGATCTGGTCGGGAAAGAGAAGGCGCGGGTTGCCAAAGTTTTTGCGAGTCGCGCCGAGGATCTTGAGACTCGTTTCCGGCATAGAAGCTCTGAGGTAGAACTCCACGAGAGATAGAATAATGGTGAGGCTCCTTGGGTGCTCTTTCAGAGCAGATAGCAGCAACTTTTCTACGGATTTAAGGTCAGCTTGGTGCATCATAGTTCGCGCAAGAGAAGCCGTTGTAAGTGCCTGAATATCACCCTCAGTTCGCAAAGCTGTGAGGGTTTTACCAAAAGGCACTTGCTGATTCTCTATGTACTGGCGGCGTGCTTTATAGAGTTTTTGAAAATTGCCTTGGGTCCATTTGCGGAGCAACCACTCGAAGCTCGTGATGAAGGCAGAAGGATTGACGGGAGATTCCACAACGTCCGGTGAGCCCATATCTTTCAAAAGAGAAATCTCTTGCTGATGGGCCGGATGGCAGACGACCACAGTTGGAGTGATGATCGCCAGGGGGTCGGCAATTTGTGCTCGGAGAATAAGGCTTGCTGGTAATTCTGGCGTGTCATGGATAAGAAGGAGCGTGGCAACTCCCTCTTTTAACGCACGGAAAGCTTCCGTGACCTTACCCGTGCGTAGGGTCGTGATCCACTGACGTCGCTCAAGTCGTGCTAGGACCTCTTCGGGAAAGGAAGAAGGTTCCGCCGAAATTAAGACGATGTTTTGATTGTCCCAAGGACTCTGTGGTGTTGATTGCATCATAGCCGCGAAATTCCTTGAACTGATTCGGATGAGGTACGGTCGGCCTCGGAAATTGCTACACGCACGGATCCATCGGACCCTTTTCTTAGTATAACACCTTCTCAGAAAGTTGGTGAGTGTTGACACCGAGAGAGGTGCTCAGTAAAACGAGGACGCAACAGAACAAACCCCAAAAGAGGACGAGAAACCATGAAAGTACTGCTAGTTGGCTCGGGAGCGCGTGAGCATGCTCTAGCCTGGAAATTACGTCAGTCCCCCTTGGTGCAGGAGCTCGTCCTTTGGCCCGGGTCCCCTGCCATGAGTAAACTCGGGTCACGTCTCGATCTGGGACTTGAGGCTAATCTAAGTGATGTCGCTCGCTTGGCTAAGAATCAAGGAGTCTCCATGGTGGTCGTTGGTCCCGAACAGCCACTTGCGGATGGCTTTGCTGATACCTGTCGGGAGCTTAAGCTGCCGTGTTTTGGACCTGTCAAGGGTGCTGCGCTTCTTGAATCATCAAAAGCTTTTGCCAAGGACGTCATGGCGGCAGCAGGCATTCCAACAGCAGCCTATCAGACCGTTGCAGGCGAAGCAGAGTGTCGAAAGACTGCCTTGGAATTCCTCCAGAAACGAGGTGGCGTTGTCATCAAGGCCAGTGGCTTAGCCTCGGGCAAAGGGGTCTTTGTCTGCACTAGCCAAGAGGCGGTCGAAGAGGCGCTCGAGCGGCTTTATCGCTCTGGCATGGCAAAGGCAGCGGAAACTGTCGTTATTGAAGAGATACTTCTCGGTCGTGAATGTTCATTCTTTGTTTTTCTCGGTGAAGGACCCATGACCCCTCTCGGCTTTGCTGTGGATCACAAGCGTTTGAGAGACGGAGATCAGGGACCTAACACGGGAGGCATGGGCTGTTATACACCAGTTCCTTGGTTGCCAGCGAACGCCGATCAGATTGTAATGCAGTGTGTGGTGGAACCTCTGGAAAAAGAGCTCAAAAAGAGAGGTCTAACGTATACAGGTTGTCTTTATGTAGGTCTTATGTGGAGCGAGCAGACCGGACCTTCGGTGGTTGAATTCAATGTTCGCCTAGGCGATCCAGAGGCCGAAGTCCTTGCCGTACACGACAAGAGAGACTGGGCTGAGATTATTGCTGCCAAGGTTGGCTTACGTGATCTCACCTCGGATTTTGTTGCCGCCGCTGCTGAAAATAAGGGGGCAACCGTTGCCGTTGTGCTGGCTTCGCCTTGCTATCCTTTCGGAGAAGGTGAGACGCGTCGCTTTCGAGTTCCTGCCGATGGATTCCTAAACAAAGATCCCCACAGCTGCGCTTTTGGGGCGGCTGTACGTGAAGAGAATGGTTTGCTCATGACTGGCAAAGGCCGACTTCTGACGTTTGTGGCACATGCAGATGATTTTTCGAAAGCTCGCAAAAAAGTCTATCGCGCTATAGAATCTATGGCAGACGGATGGGAAGGGGTTCAGTATCGCCGTGATATAGGTGGTGTACTAGGATCCTGAGGTTTTAGATAAGGAGGGAGGGTCTATGGTCCCAAAGTCGATTTTGATTTTAGTCCCCCACGATAGGGATCGCAATGAGCTCCTCAAAAGCACGGAAACTCTTCGATCCTTTCGTGTCGATTTTGAAGTTCGATATGTCTCTCCTGAATTAGCGCCAGAACTCCTTGAACAAATTCTGGCTACCCTCAGTCAATGCTCGGTGGTTCTTTGTTGGTCGCAGGAAGAGAGTTTCCTTTTTCGTTATGTTAATGCTCGTACTGACAGACCTGTCCTATCTCTGGGAATAGCAGGGGAAAATGTGGCTCTCATGCAAGCTATGCGCGTGATTGCAAATGAAAATTTGGAGTTGCGTGAAGAGTTACGGCGTGAACGCTTGAGTCAATCAAGTCGCATTGCGTCTCTTGATAAGGCCAAATCCGAAATTTTTGTGAGTACATGAACAATGATGCAGCCTGGAATAATTTCTCTAGAGCCCTATCAGCTGATTTTAGCAAGTTCTTCGCCACGAAGGCGCGAGCTTTTGGGGCATTTGGGACTTCCCTTTTCTGTTATCGTGCCTGATATCGAAGAAAAACGAAAGCCTGAGGAGAGTATTCGTGCCTATGTGCAGAGAAATGCACGGGATAAGGCTATCGCTGTTTTGCAACAACATCAAAGTCAAAAGCCATCTCTCGTCATAGGGTCAGATACCGTTGGTTTATTACACGATACGCTTTTGGAGAAGCCCGCTGACGCAGATGATGCACGCAAGATGCTTAGTCTCATGTCTGGGCAAACACATGAAGTCCTCACTGCAATAGCCTTGGCTCGCATGTCGTCCGAGGGGCCGCAGGTGTGGCAACAACTGGTGGTGACAAAAGTTAAGTTCAAAGTCTTAAACAAGCGTGAAATTGACTACTATGTATCGACCGGTGAGCCTTTGGATAAAGCTGGAAGTTACGGAATTCAGGGAATAGGCGGATTCATGGTTGAAGGCATCGAAGGCTCTTATTCGAATGTTGTCGGCCTTCCCCTTGTTGAACTGATAGCGTTGCTTTCCAGCGCAAAGCAGTCTTGAACCTAGGCGTCAGGTATTTGGGCAGTCCTGCCAGCTAGCTGACATGCCTGTTGGAGTTTTAGACAGTGGTTGCGCTTTGCTTTAGCATAAACCTCTTTAATCAATAGATAGAAATATCTAGTTTGCTGGCCTGCTTTTTGCTCTCAGTTCCCTGAACGGAACGGTGCCCTCGATCTGGAGCGGAGCAGTATATGACAAAAAAATCGAAGAAAAAACCTGAGAAAAAACCTGCAGATCTTGCCACTCAATTACGAGAGACAGTACTGAAGTCTCCTGCAAGCAAGGATCTACCACCTACTCTTCTTTCTTCTCCTAAAGCTAAGCCTGAGAAGAAAGTTGCCGAAACACTGATTAGTCCACCGAAGGCTAAAAAAGAACAAAAGTCTGCTCCTGCGTCACGTTTTTCAAGACTTAAGTCCTCCATTGGCTTGAGGCAAGAATCTAGCCTAGCTCCCAGTTTTTTGAGTACACAACATCCCAAGCGTGGATCTTTTCCATGGGATCCCATACGCAAGGTACAAGCGATCATTTTAGCTATATTTCTTCTTGGAGGGGGGAGCCTCTTCTTGTTTGGAGATTCCTTTCGATCTACCTACGATCATACTGTGCTAAAGTTGAGCTCTTTATTCGACTGGCGGACATGGAATGCTGAGGTATACACTCAAAAAAATGAGGAGGTATCAGCTGCCGATCAGAGGGGGAACCTACTTCCAAAACGTGAAATCCTTCATGAAGAAGCAAATGTTCAGCCAGCAATGGTAGCAACTTCAGCACCTCAAGGATTTGATGATTCTATTCCTAAAGCAAATCCTGAGCCCAGCAAGAAAGCTCAGATGAAAAAAGCTACCAGCAAAATTAAATCATCTAAGCAAAAGATCGCCTCCGGAAAAGCTAAGGATTCTCAATCCAAGAAAGCAACGAAGCGGAAGATGGCAAACAAAGCGACTAAAGCTACCAAAGCCAAGAAATCGCATTGATGAGAGTCGAAATAGAACTTGCTTTTCAGTTGAGACCCTAGCAGTTTCGGGGCGGTGAACGTTTGCAAAGTGAGGGGCTTCCGATATGCCAGCACCAAGCCACGCACTAGGGCTTTATATTCACATCCCCTTCTGCGATCGACTCTGTCATTACTGTGATTTTGTTAAGACAGCCTGGCATAATCACCAGGATCAGAATGCTTACATTGAAGCCGTACAAAAGCGTCTCCAGACTTTTCTCGAGAGTGAGGACGCCAATCTTGCTGATTTTGCTCGCTTAGACTCTGTTTTTTTAGGCGGTGGAACCCCGAGTGTGCTGGGGGAAGCCTATGCACCCCTTTTTGAACAGATAAGACCACTGTTGCGGGAGGGGGCTGAGGTCAGCATTGAGGTAAATCCCGAGCACGTAACAAGCGCTAATCTCGAAACTTGGCGTGCTCTTGGCATCAACAGACTTTCTCTTGGAATACAGTCTTTCCAGGAGGATGGTTTAAAGTATCTCACTCGTACCCATAGCTCTCGCACAGCTTCCCAGGCGATAGAGTTAGCTCGTGAGTATTTTGAGAACGTAAACGTGGATCTTATCTATGCCTGGTATGGTCAAACGGAGCAGGCTTGGCTCGCTGATATTCGTGAGGCCTTATCGCGAGGAGCTCGTCACCTGAGTCTTTACGCTTTGACCTACGAAGGTAGAACACCTTTTGCTAGGCGCGTCCAGCGGGGCGTTCTTAATCCTATGCCGGATGAGCGTCAAGAAAGCTTATTTCACTTAGCTAGAGTCGAACTCGCGGATGTTGGTCTCGTACATGAGGAAGTGTCGAACTGGGCGAGTCCCGGTTTTGAGACCTATCACAATGCTATCTACTGGACGGGCGGGAACTATCTCGGAGTGGGCGCTGGAGCTCATAGCTACCTAACGTCTTTGGGGCCTTGGGGACTTCGCTTCCATCAATCTTCTGTGTGGAAGAGCTTCGTTCGAGAGCCGAAACTGGACTGCTCAATCCCAATCCTTGACTTGCTCGAGCGATACGCGTACGAGCTCGAGTCCGAGCGTGATGCAGAGGCTTGGATTTTTGAATCTGTCAGTTCCGGACTACGGACCCAGTACGGTATAAATGTAGATGCAATATGCGCGAAAACTGGATATATTTGGGTCCCTCGCCCTGCCATAAGGGAAGCCTTAGAGCGTGGTATTCTGAAGCGAGTAGATAGTGGTCAGCTATACCTTCGTCCGGACGAATGGTTTCGAGAGACAAGTTGGTCTTTGGAGGTGGCGATGTCCTTCCTGAGCAGACTTGAGACTTAGATGCAAGTTATTGAAAAAGAAGTCTTTTTAAAGAAGCCTCGAGAGCCCTCAGGCGTAAGTCGATAGAGAATTCGGGGTAGTGGCAGATAGGTGATCTTTGGTAGGAAGGGTAAATGTATGGAACTCTTGAAGAAATTGCATGAGATCAGACGTCGCACAGGTCCCTCTCAGACGGTCGGCTTGGAAGATGGCACTATCGAAAAATTTGCCAAAGTAGACAGGCACTTGGTTGAAGCAATCGAGGGTGCTTATCAAGAGTTTTTAGGTCTCGAAGATGAGTTTGGTGATGCCCTCAAACGCTCAGAAGCCGATGAAATAAAATTTCTCCAGGCTGAGTTCGTCAATTTTTACGAAGACGATGCGGTCAACCCCTACGTCGCCCTATATGCCCAAGGACCTTGGGTGATCACTACGCATGGTGCGGTTCTGCACGACTCAGGCGGCTACGGCATGCTCGGTTTTGGTCATGCGCCGCAGAATGTCATCGATGCGATGTCGAAGCCTCATGTTATGGCCAACGTGATGACGGCTAGCTATAGCCAGAAACGCTTGGTTCGCGCTCTCCAAAAAGAGATTGGTCATAAGCGCAAGGATGGAACCCCCTTCACACATTTTTTGTGTCTCAACAGCGGTTCAGAGTCTGTGACGGTAGCGGCACGTATCGCTGACCTTCAGGCGAAGCACATGACCGATCCCCACGGCCGCTATCATGGAAGGAGAATCTATTTTCTCTCTCTTAAGGGTAGTTTCCACGGTCGCACCGAACGGCCCGCACAAGCATCGGATTCCTCGGCAAAGAACTATCAAAAGCTTGCTAGTTTCCGTGATCAACGCCTGATCACAGTCGAGCCCAATAACCTAGAATCTCTCAGAAACGCTTTTGCTCTCGCTGATCGCGAGGGAATCTTTTTTGAGATGATGTTTCTCGAGCCAGTCATGGGTGAAGGCAATCCTGGCATCGGTGTAACTCGCGCTTTTTACGACGAGGCTCGTCGTCTCACTAAGGAGCATGGAACGTTGCTCCTCATCGATTCAATACAAGCAGGTTTGAGGGCTCAAGGCTGTCTAAGTATCTGCGACTATCCTGGTTTCGAAGACTGTGAAGCTCCTGACATGGAGACTTACAGTAAAGCTGTGAATGCGGGCCAATACCCCCTTTCGATCCTGGCTCTTAACGAAAAGGCTGCGCATCTCTATGCCCGTGGGATATACGGAAACACCATGACTACGAATCCCAGAGCTCTGGACGTCGCCGTTTCTGTGCTCGGTTTGGTGACTCCCGAATTGCGAAGTAACATTCGCGACCGAGGCGTTGAATTTGTACAGAAGTTTTCCGCTCTCAAAAATGAATTCCCTGGCATCGTCACGGATGCGACGGGAACTGGTTTGCTTTGTGCTCTGCACTTAAATCCTGATGGCTACAAGGTCGTTGGGAAGAATGGCGTTGAAACTTGGCTTCGAAAGCAGGGAATTGGCGTGATTCACGGAGGGAAGAACGCACTTCGCTTCACTCCACATTTCCGTATCACATCTGCAGAAGTAGCTCTCGTGATCGAAAAAATCCGACAGGCATTGCGCCAAGGTCCTATCTTTTCCTAATTGAATTTTAAGTTCGCAGGTGCAGGGGGGAGCGGTTTGCTTTCCCCTTACTTTTTTAGCCTTTAGTAATCTGAAAGAGCGAGTGAGGGGTACGCCCCTGAAAGTCAGGTCCTAGCAACTTACCCGTAAGGTCTTCCACCTCTGCACCATGAAGAAGTTCGAGGGAAGGTGTGAAGCGCTGGTGATTGGTAGAAAAATAGAGAGTGCCCCGAGACTTTAGGACAGCCAAAGCTTCTTTCACTAAAGTCCGATGATCCCGTTGAATGTCAAAGTCAACCAGACCTTCGCGAAAGCTAAAAGAAGGAGGATCTAAAACGATTAAGTCCCAACTTTGACCACGCCGTGCCGCTTCTTGAAGAAATGCTCGCCCTTCAGCAGCCACCATACGGTGCCTTGGCTCCCAAAGTTTATTGAGCTTAAGATTTTCCTCAGCCCAATTGAGGTATCGTTCGGACAGATCCACAGAGGTTGTGCTGAGAGCTCCACCCGCTGCTGCATAAACGGTAAAGGATCCCGTGTAACTGAAGAGATTGAGGACGTGCCGCCCAGCAGATTCTTCTTGGACTCTTTTGCGGGTAAGGCGGTGATCGGTGAATAGGCCGGTATCCAGGTAGCTGTCAAGATCTACCAAGAATTGAAGTTGACCTTCGCGCACAACTCGCCTTTCGCCTTCTTGGGCCAAGCGACTGTAGCGCTGGCCTTCCTTGGGACGGGTTGTTCTCCGGCGCAGGTGTACATGGTCTAGAGGCAATGCAAGAGACTGAGCAACGCCCTCCGCCATACTTTCGAGCCAGCCGATGCCCTCTGTCTGCTCTCTCACATACTCACCAAGAACCAGATGACCCTCGTACCAGTCGACTACAGCACGCACTTCGGGAATATCTCTATCGTAGAGTCGAAAAGCTCCGATATTTTGTCGCTCGAAGGAACTATGCAGGCGCTTCAGGTTTTTTTTGACGCGGTTGCCTAGCATTTCGGCTTGTCGTTGCACTGTTTCGGCATCGTAAGCCTTGGTGCGCTTTACTTGGGCGGATTTCGGAATAATAGCCATAGGGGAACCTCGAGCGAAAAATCATCGCAGGGATAGCAGGGTTTGACAGAAAGGTAAAGTCTCGAACCTATAACTGTCCCAGGTTTCGGTTTGGCAAAACTCTGCTTTGCCTCAGGCGCGCGGAGAGTTAAAATACCTACAAGAGAGTGGTGCTAAGCTGAAATGCTGTGACTATCTCCTTCCAGCTGACAGCGCTCTCTATGCTGCGGTTTGTTTAGCCGCCTTTTTGATAAAATTTAGAATCCCTTCTTAGCATCCCGTTATCCAGCCGAGATTATTTTCCTCATTTTTTATGCATTTAACTTTCCTACTCTTAGATTAAGGAGTGACCTATGAACAGGTTTTCCAAACTTTTTCTGTTTGCTGCTTTTGGTCTTGTGGCCTGTCGGCCTCAAGAAGCTTCCAAAACAAAGGAAGCGATCGATAATGCCAATAGTCTTTTAGGACGTTATGGTTTGAATGAAATGCCTCGTTATGAAGATCTACGAGCTGCACAGCATCTTGTTACCAAAGCGCCCGATGGCTCGGAGCGCTTACCATGGACTGATAGTTACTGGCCTACGACTCAAAAAGGAATGGCTCGTCGATGGGGACCTTTGCAAGTTGAAACTACTTATGAGAGCGATGCAGATTTTGCCTTTGGAAGCTTCTATCGTGCTAACCAAAAATCTTTGGCCACGGATAATTGGATTAGTATCAACCTTTCGCCTGCAGAAAAATTCGATCGAGTCTATCAATCACTGGAGAAGTTAGATCCTTCCAAAACTCAAGGCATTCTCCAGAAACTTGAACGTATCGATCAAAAACTCACATCTCTCCAGGCTGACAGCAGCTTATCGGATGAGGAGAGGATACAGAGGAAAAGAGAGTTAGCTCAAGAGTACTATCAGGAAATCAATAGAGGTAGTGTTGAGGGAGGGACTTTAGATAGATTTTATCCGATGACGACTGAAGGTATTCGTAACTGGCTTGCTAAAGCCCGTTCGAGTTTCTACCAATTTCCCGGTGAATATAGCGAATCCGCCCAAAGTTGGTCATGGGAAGGTCTCTGTCATGGTTGGGCGCCAGCAGCAGTGATGTCTGCTGAACCAAAACATGCCGTACGTGTAGACATCGCGGATACAGGTTCTGCATCATCCAAGTCACTGCTCTTTACTGAGGGAGATATCCGTGGACTGTTGACCAAGACCTGGGCTGAAGCATCGAATCCTGATCTCTTCTTTATCGGCCGACGCTGTGATGAAAATGTGGATGATATTTCGAAGGATATCCCCAAAAATTCGTTTGGACGAGGAGTTGGTGGAGAGTTTTATCGGTGGGTATCGGGAGCAAATAAGAAAGCCTCGTTTACTATGGTTCAGGAATATCCTCGTTCCACTGGAAGTAGATCTTTGATGCGAGTGATACTGGAGGACGAGTGGAAAGATGGTACCCCCAAATTTGCGTATATCATCGAAAATCTTGATACCGGAACCTACTTCTATAGTGAAGATGAAGCCAAAGCCTTTGCCGCTGTAGAAACAGAGACGGATCAAGGACTGGAAGATCTTCAAGGTTTACGCTTCTTTGGTTGTTGGGATGTGAACCCTGCAAGCTTTCACACCGTGCTCCTGAAGAATATTGGAGCTGAAAACCGTGGATTTGTTATGGATCGAACTCGTTCGGGGCAGGTATGGAATCAACCGATCTATAAAGTAGAATTTGATATAGGCGATTTGATAAGTATAGATTCACTTCCTGAAGCCGATGTTGCAAAAGCCTATCGATCCCCTGGAACACGCTACCTAGCTAAGGTCTTGGCTATCGTTTGGTGGGCTTCCGAACCTTATCAGCCTCGCTTTTCCTATCACGATGGAGATGGAGTCGATAGAGATCGCGACCTTATTCAATCTTCTGACTTTGCCTACACACTCGAATTTGATGCAGACCAGCGGCTTATAGGAGGAGAATGGGGATCTTTGTCGAGCTTAAATGTACCTGAAACACCTGATTTCCTCTTTGGCTACCGTAAAGCAGCAGAGCCTATCCTAGCTCGCTATGGAACAACGGGCTATCTCCGCAACGGCTATCAAAAGATCGTCAAAAAGATTCATGACTGCTCACTTCAAGGTGAAGCTACGGCTAGTGTGACTTTAACGATACCTTCGCGCTGGGGTAGCGAGACCAAAGAAACATTCTCGTACGTCAACTGTAAACTGTGATAGTCTGTAAAAGTCGCCTGAGGTGCTTTCTACCTCAGGCTTTTACAAGGGAGAGAGACGTCATTGGCACATCAAGAAGTTATAGAAGCCTTTTATACTGAATTTACTCGTGCCGATGGTCTAGCGATGGCTCATCATTATGCAGATGAGGCCGTCTTTTCAGATCCGGTCTTTCCAAAGCTCGATAGCAAAGGTGTACAGAACATGTGGAAAATGCTTTGCGGGAGAGCCAAAGACCTGCATGTCACCTGGAGCATAGATCATGTCGGTGCAGACCAGTGCTTTGTCAGTTGGACAGCAAGTTATACCTTCAATCAAACTGGTCGCAAAGTAACGAATCACGTACGCTCTACACTGACTCTCAAGAACTCAAAGATTGTGCGGCATATCGATGATTTTTCCTTTTGGACATGGAGTCGACAGGCCTTTGGTCCTGCCGCTTGGCTCTTAGGATGGACGCCATTTTTTCAAGCTAAAGTGCAAGAAGGTGCCGCTAAGAGTCTCGCACGATTTTCCTCTGATGGCTGACCACGAGCCTCGAGGGTTGCATCTGCTTGCATACGAACGATTTCGAGGATCTGTCTCTCAACCTCTTGAGATTCTAAAACACCTAGAGCATAGGCGATAGCTTCTAAAGTCGCTAGACCGTTAGGTTTGCGTTCGGTTCGAATACGATAAAGGGAGCTATCTTTGGGCTTGATTTGAACAATAGGCAGCTCGACGAGTCCCGCTTCTCGTCGTCGAACTTTGCTCGTTTGCCTCCAATTACCATCCGGCACAATGAGATTAATGCCCCTTGCTAAAATGTGAGGATCTAAGTCCTCTAGATAAGGAGCATCAAAATCAGGATAGAGAAGATAGCTTGGCATTCCTTCCTGAGTGTGTTCTTCGAGACGAAAGTTCCGATCGACTTGACCTCGCAAATAGACTGAGGAATTTGTCAGCACGAGTGGAACGAAGCGCGCTGTATTACTGGGTTGAATAATTTCCTTAAAGCGACCAATGACGATGATGCGAGTCTTAAGGGAAAGACTTGGGAGAGCCAAGCAAAAGCACAAAGTCTTGCGCATAAGGCAGCTGGGGCAGCGAGCATCAGGTTTTTTTCGAGTACTCATGTCTTACCCCAATAGAGAACGAAGATAGATATAATAGGGAATCCCCACAAACACATTCAGTGGAAAGGTAAGCGCAAGGGGGAGAGCTACGTAAAGACTCGGATTAGCATCGGGAACACTCGCCCTGATAGCAGCAGGGGCAGCAATATAGGAAGCGCTTCCGACTAAGACTGAAAGTAAGACTGAATTACCCTCAGAAATATGGAGGAAAGTTGCGATCAAAAGGGTCAATGTTCCATGAAGGAGTGGCAGGAGACAGGCAACAACTAAAGCTTGCATTTTATAGCGCCAAGCCTCAGCCAAGCGTCGTTGTGCAAGTATCCCTAAGTCAAGAAGGAAAAAAGCTAGGACCCCACGAAAAGAACCTTGAATCACTGGACCTATGCCTTGCCATGTTACGCTATTCATAGCTGTTCCTATGAGAAAGCCGCCTAAGAGAAGAATCACAGATTTAGCAGAGAATAAGCTCATCAAATGACTGTCTTCAAGATGCTTCCATGTACGATAGCGATGGATAGCAAAAATAATAGCAGGAATTTCCATGAGAGCCATGACAGCGACCATATATCCATCATAGGTTTGCGCTGTTGTGTCCAAGAATCCTTGGGCGGTTATAAAAGTGATGGCGCTCACGGATCCATAGCAGGCTCCTAAAGCTGCTGCATTTGCAGATCCAAATTGGCGTCGAAGAACCAAGAGAAAGTAGGCTGGAATGAGAAAGCATGAAGCAAGGCCAAGTGTTAACGTGATACCAAAGCCATCTAAGGCTTGAGCAGAGCGAACTTCATGTCCACCTTTAAGTCCAAGGCTCAAAAGTAGGAAAATGGACAAAAATTTGGAAATGGCATCTGGAATTTCAAGGTCAGATCGGACCCAAGATGCAAAAGCCCCTAGTACAAAAAAGAGTATCATCAGGTCCAGGGTAGCAAAGGAGCTCATCATAATTGTCCATCCTCGCCATGCAGGTGAGTAAAGAGATTGAGTGCAGTTTTTTCCGACATACCGTTGATTTCCAAGAGTCGCTCGAGACTTGCACCTCGAATTGCTTCTAGAGAGCCAAATGTCTGAAGCAAACGTTTTTTCAAAGTTGGTCCGATACCAGGGACGTCATCGAGTAGGGAAGCGTGAGACTTAGATTGACGTTTTTTCCTATGGTATGTGATGGCAAAACGGTGAGCTTCATCTCGAATTTTAGTCATGAGACGATAAACAGGTGTTCCTTCTTCAAGCTCCCAAGGATCTTCACGACCTGGTATCACGACGCGTTCCTGAGTACTTTCAATGCGGTGGCGATCGTGCCGCAAGTTGTCTTCGAGGCGACTTTTTGCGAGTCCTACAAGCGGCATATCGAGCTGTGGATATTTCTCGAGCACTGACAGTGCAGCCTGGACTTGTGGTCGCCCCCCGTCGACAATCAAGAGATCGGGTAGATCATCTTCGCGCAGCCCTCGCTCGAGACGGCGCTCTAAGACCTCACGAATTGAGGCAAAGTCGTCGGGGCCATCGGTGACTGTTTTGATGGAATAGCGTCGGTAGAGGTGCTTGGCCGGTTTTCCCTGTATAAAACAAACATTCGAAGCGACAATCGCCGTTCCCTGCAGGTTCGATATGTCTATGCACTCCATACGTTCAGGAGGGCGCGGGAGCCCCAGAGCCTCTTGCAGAAGCTGAAGGGCCACCAGCTGTTGGTGCTGCTGGCCAGCTATCAAATCGAGCTGATGCTCGGCATTTCGTTCGGCAAGGTCGAGAAGTTCTCTGGCTTCTCCCTTTTCGGCTGTTTGAAGAGAGACGGTTGTTTCTCCCTCTCGCGTGAGAACTTGGGCGAGAGCTATATCAATTCCTGAAGTGTCCCGAACGAGCAGAAGGCGTGGTGCTTGTCGTTGAGCATAGTATTGCAGTAGAAAGCTGCTGATGCATTCGGCCGTTGTGTCAGCTGACTGGGGAAGCACAAAATGGTCGCCCCCGAGTAAGGCCCGCTGGCGAACGGATAGCACATGAAAGGCGATATGCGAACCCTTTTCGACCATTCCAACGACATCCGCCTCCTCAGTTTCTTTGAGAATGGCAACTTGGGTTTGGCTGATGTGTTGAATGGCCTTCATCTGATCCCGAAACTGCGCTGCTTGCTCAAAGCGTTCTTGATCAGCTGCTTCAAGCATTTTTTGCTCTAAATCAGACTTGAGGCTCTCAATATTTCCTTCAAGTAAAGAAATAGCAGCTTTCATCAGCGTGAGGTAGTGCGATCTGTCAACCGGTAGAGTGCAGGGTCCGAGGCACATTTTGATATGATAATAGTTACAAGGCCGAGTTGCGGCTTTAAATTCATGAGGAGAGCATCGAATCAGAGGAAATATCTTATAGACTTGTCGTAGAAGTATACTCAAACGTGAGGCGCTGCTAAAGGGGCCAATGTACAGAGCTCCATCATCTTTGCGTCGACGAACTTTTTCGAGTCGAGGCCATGGATCTTCCAAATGAATGCGAATTAAAGGATATTCTTTGTCGTCCCTTAACAGAATATTGTAGCGCGGCATGTGGTGGCGTATCAGCGTTCGCTCGAGAAGCAGTGCCTCGACTTCAGTTTGAGTCAGCATGAGGTCGAAATCAGTTATTTCAGCGACAAGAGCTCGTGTTTTATAGCTCTGCTGCTGATTACTTTGGAAATAGCTAGAAACACGATTTTTTAGATTTTTTGCTTTTCCTACATAGATGATGACGCCTTTCTGATCTTTCATCAGATATACGCCGGAATCCTGAGGCAATTGCTTAAGTTTATATGTTAGCTCCTGGTTCATTCGTTAGTCTCAGCTCCACCCATAAGAGATAGCAGCGTTTCTCTGAGGATAGCGATGGTATCTCGAACCTCGGCTGCTTTTTCAAACTCGAGCTCAGCTGCTAATTTTTGCATCTCTTTGGTCTTCTTTTGGATCAATCGCTCTAGATCTCGAATGCTTTTGATCTTGTGTTCTTCTATCAAACTATCAGCAATTTTTTGTGGCTGGCTTGTCTTGTCGTTACTGAGCCCGTAAATTTCTCTCAATCCAGGCTGCATTTGCTTTTGAATTGTTTGTGGAGTGATGCCATGCTTCTGATTAAATTCCATCTGTATGGCGCGGCGACGGTTGGTTTCATCAATGCACTCCCGCATGGCGTCCGTAATTTTATCCCCATAAAAGATCACTCGTCCCTCAGCATTACGCGCAGCTCGTCCAACAGTTTGAATGAGGGAGGAGCGCGATCGTAGAAACCCTTCTTTATCAGCATCCATGATCGCAACGAGTCGAACCTCAGGTAGGTCAAGTCCTTCTCGAAGGAGGTTTATTCCTATCAAGACGTCAATGGTGCCTTTGCGCAAATCTCTCAGGATTTCAGATCGTTCTAAACTATCAATGTCCGAATGAAGGTAGCGGACCTTAACACCTAAATCTTTGTAGTACGTGCTCAGATCTTCGGCCATTCTCTTGGTGAGCGTGGTGATGAGGATGCGGCCACCTAGCTGGATTGTGCGGCGAATTTCTGTAAGAAGATCGTCCACCTGATGTTTGGTTGGGCGTACCTCGATTACAGGATCTAGGAGGCCAGTCGGTCGAATGATCTGTTCAAAATATCGTCCCTTGGCTTGCTCAACTTCAAATTTACCTGGGGTAGCAGATACAAAAAGAATGCGATTGGTTCGTTCGAGGAACTCTTCAAATTTTAAAGGCCTATTGTCAAGTGCTGCTGGCAGGCGAAAGCCATAATTGACGAGAGTCTCTTTTCGGGCTCTGTCACCTCTAAACATACTTCCGATCTGCGGGACAGTAATATGACTCTCGTCGATAATGGTGAGAAAATCGTCTGGAAAATAATCAAGTAACGTCGGAGGTGGTGATCCAGGAGCCAGTCCTGTTAGGTAGCGAGAATAGTTCTCGATGCCAGGACAAAATCCGAGTTCTTCCAAGAGTTCAACATCATGCATCGTGCGCTGTTCGAGTCTTTGATACTCAACCAGCTTGCCTTGATCCTTGAGCTCCCTCAGACGAAGTCCAAGGTCGGTAAGGATCTCTCGTACCATGGCCTTGCGGTCTTCGCGCTCGGTGACATAGTGAGAATTTGGATAAATAGAGAGAGCTTCGATAGCTTTAAGTTTTTTGCCTGTGAGAACATCGAACAGTGATAAGTTTTCAATTTCATCACCAAAAAATTCGACACGAATTCCCTCGTCTTTTTGATGGGATGGAAGAATATCCACCACGTCACCACGAACACGAAAACAACCCCGCTGCAGAGCTGTGTCATTTCGGGAGTATTGAATTTCGATCAAAGCTCGCAAAAAGTCATTGCGAGAGATCTCCTCTCCTTTTTTGACCTTTACCACAAGGTCGGCATAAGTCTCCGGAGAACCCATGCCGTATATTCAGCTGACACTAGCGACGATGATGACATCGCGTCGTTCGAAAAGTGCTTGTGTGGCAGCATGGCGCATTTTGTCGATGTCGTCATTGATGAGCGCGTCCTTAGCTATATAAGTGTCGCTACCGGGTATATAGGCCTCGGGTTGGTAGTAATCGTAGTAACTGATGAAAAAACCAACAGCCGACTCGGGGAAGAGCTGCTTGAATTCTGTAAAGAGCTGGGCAGCTAGAGTCTTGTTGGGAGCGATAACAAGCGTCGGCAGGTCAAGTTGCTTGATGACGTTGGCCATGGTGAAGGTTTTTCCAGACCCGGTAACGCCCAGGAGCACGCTATGCTTCTCGCCAGAAATAAAGTTTCGGACTATGCCGGCAATTGCACGAGGCTGGTCACCACGGGGACTCAATTCATCACTAAGCTGAAAAGACAAGGAGTGCTCCTACT
>JACCDP010459440.1_pt1 | contig 17046 bp, 16 predicted proteins | sample 7445841 | NCBI WGS metagenome assembly JACCDP01 (sample SAMN15323441, study PRJNA562643) | freshwater metagenome | isolation source: river surface water | place: USA:Blue River Watershed | collected 2017-08-17 | reverse complement strand
CAACAACTCCGCGGTTGCGCTAATGAACTGTTTGAAAACCATTTTACACGAGCCAGTAAAAAAAGGAGTGATTCGCTATAACCCCTTTGTCAGCATGGCCCTGACACAGCAACCCGTAAAAAGGGATTATCTCACTACTGAAGAGGTAAAGACACTTCAGCAACTTGATGGCTTAACCGATGCGATGGAAAGGAATAGAGATCTATTTTTATTTGCATGTTTTACCGGTCTAGCCTACAGTGATATCGCTACGCTTCGCTCCCAACATATTATCATCGATCCCGATGGAAGTAAACACATAGAAAAGTACAGGGAGAAAACAGGAATCCTAAGCTATGTACCACTGCTACCTGTTGCGGAAAAGATTTTGATCAAATACTCTCCCACTAGCGATTGTCGGGATTTTACTTGGCGTGTGCCCAGTAATCAAAAACTAAACTTTGCACTCAAAGAAATTGCCAGGCTTGCTGGAATAGAAAAGAATTTATTCATGCACTTGGCCAGGCACACTTTCGCCACTACGGTTACTCTTTCTAATGGTGTTCCTATTGAAAGCGTAGGTAAAATGATTGGACATAGTGGGATGAAGAACTTGATGATCTACGCCAAGATTGTGAATAGCAAGGTAAAGAAGGACATGGAGGGGGTGATGGGGGTGTTTTAATAAGGTTCAAATCCCTCAGTCTCCGCGAAAAATGATCGCAATTTGCTGTATTTCAGTCGATTGCGATTTTTTTATTGCATTTTAGTCCACCGTTAGTCCACGGATTGAAGAAAAGTGATGGAAAAACCGCTCAAAAAAAGATGAAACATGATCTAATATGTGCTTTTGGAATTCAGTTTTTTGACACAAATAAACAACAAAACCCAGTGAACGATTTATAATAAATTACAACATGAAACAATTATACTATATTAAAGAAAAAGGTTTTTCTGAGTTAAGGCTACCTGTAAAAAAATATAACAGATAGATGTTTTACTACAGATTGCTCGTTTAAGAGATTGAAGGTTGCATCCTACTAAGTATAACTATAAATATGAAATTATCCATAATGTATGGCTAAAAAACAAAAAACAACAGACACACTAAACTTAGAATCAATTCTATTTAATTGCAGGGAGTATCTACGAAGTAATGCATCTCTAAATGATAAAAGAGATTTGCTTTTAACGCTGGTATTCTTGCGATTTATTGGTGAGAAGTTTGAAAATACACAAAATGAAATGAGACAAGAGTGTCTCAAAAATGGTATTGAAGAGGAGCAGGTAATATATGCGTTTTTAAATAGTCCAAGCCGTTACAAAGGGATAGCATTTGTCCCAGAAAAAGCTCGCTGGACGAAGATAATTGACGAGCCTTCTACAAAGCTTAATGCTGCATTAGATGATGCTATTCAGGAACTTGAAAATAGTAGCGATGCGCTAAAAGGATGCGTTCGGTTAGGATTGTTCACATCAATCAACCTCGAAGCTAATGTTATCAAGAAGGTTGTTGATGAAGTGAATAAGATTTCACACAAGACTTTTGGTGAGGAGAAAGATTTGATTGGTCGGGTGTATGAGTATTTCCTCAAGTCTTTTGCAGTAAATGCGACAAAAGAAGAAGGCGAGTTTTATACGCCACACGACATAGTTGAACTTATAGCTGCTTTTATTGAGCCATATGATGGAACGCTTTATGACCCTTGTTGTGGCTCGGGTGGTATGTTTATCCAGTGTGCAAAGTATGTAGAAGCAAAGCAAGGTGATATAAAAATGGTAAACGTGTATGGGCAGGAAAGAGACCCTTCCACATATCGCCTTGCTAAGATGAATTTGGCTATGCGAGGTATCTCACATCACCTTGGAGAGAAGAATGCAGATACATTTTCAAATGATCTACATAAAGGGATAACCTTCGATTTCATCATGGCAAATCCGCCATTTAATCTTAAAAAATGGTATGACATTTCATTGAGCAAAGACAGCCGTTGGGCTGACTACGCTTTACCACCCGAGGGGAACGCCAACTATGCCTGGATTCTGCATATGTTGTCGAAGTTAAAAGCGGGAAAAGGTGTAGCAGGCTTCTTACTTGCTAATGGTGCTTTGGGCGATAGTGATGCTTTGGCAATTCGCAAAAAACTGATTGAGAATGACAAAGTAGAAGCTATAGTAGTGCTACCTCGAGAGCTATTTTATACTACCGATATATCTGTAACCCTATGGATTTTGAATGAATATAAAAAGGGCGGTATGTGGCACGGTCGAAAGTTGCGTAACAGACAGAAAGAAATTCTGTTTATGGATTTACGCCAGTGGACTGAAAACCCAGTGAAAAATGAACAGAAAAAGAAAGTGGAGTTAAAAGCCGATCAAATAAAACACGCAGCCGAAATTTACTTCCAGTGGCAAAGCGAGGGAACAGATGGGGCAAATTATGCTGAACCCGAGTTGTACCGTTCTGTTGGTTTGGCTGAATTAGAAGCAAATGGTTATTCACTTGTCCCAAGCAAATATATTGAATTTGTGGACCGTGATACTACCATTAACTATCACCAGGTATTGACCGAAACAGCAACCGCGGTTTCTGACTTATTGAAACGCCAACAGAAAAATGACGAAACATTGCGTAACGCACTAAAGCAACTTGGTTATGAATGTTAAAAACAAAGAAAATAATCTCGTTAGACTAGGCGATTATATTGAGTTAATTGACCAAAGAAATTCAGATTTGAAATATGGAATTTCAGACGTTTGCGGTATATCTAACAATAAAGAGATTATGCCAACAAGAGCAAACGTTGAAGGAACTGAAATTCATAATTTTTTTATTGTCGAACAAGAAGAACTTATTTATAATAGTCGCACCACAAGAATGGGTGATAAAATTGGTCTTGGATTTAATGACACAGGAAAAATCCTAATTACGAGTTGGAATAATACAGCTTTTCGTGTAAAATCTGAGTTTAAAGACCTGTTGTTACCTCTTTATTTATTCATTTATTTTAAAAGGTCTGAATTTGATCGATATACAAGACATAACTCATGGGGCAGCTCTACCGAAATATTTTCATGGGACTCAATGTGCGATGTAAAAATACCTTTACCTCCTATCGAAGTTCAACAAGAACTAGTAGAAACCTATAAGGGCCTAAAGTCATTGGCAGAACAGAACGAAGCATTAATAAAGCCGCTCACCGAAGCTTGTCAGGCCTATATTGTCGATTGCAAAAAGAAGTACACCGAGGTTGAACTTGGGGAGTACATAGAAGAGATTGACGAACGAAACATATCTAATGAAATAACTTTAACACAAGGGGTAGATGTTAATATGCAGTTTATTCCTGCTAAGCGTGAGGCCGCAGATAAAGAAGGAACTAAAATTGTTAGAACGGGACAATTTGCATTTAATAAGGTAGTTAAAGCAAATGGCACAAAATTGCCTATTGCCTTAAGAACTGGTCCAAACTGTATCATTTCAAGTTCATACGCCGTATTTCAAATAAGCAACCAATATTTAAATGCAATATTTCTTAGGTTATGGTTTTCTCGTTCTGAAGTACATCGGTATTGTGGCTTCATCTCACAAGGAACTACAAGAGATGTGTTTTCATACGAAGATTTATGCAATATGAAAATACCACTCCCTCCACATGAAGTACAACAAGCAATAGTAAATCTTTATAACTGTGCAGAAGAAGCAAAGAAAATAGCAATTGAGGCACGTGAAAAAATGAAAACGCTTTGTCCTGCTCTCGTGCAAAGAGCCATACATAGTTAATTTGAGTTTCAAATTATGAAAGGAAGATTTTTTGAAAGCGATTACGAAGAAGCCCTGATTCACCTGCTGGTTCAGCAAGGTTGGGAATACACACACGGAGGTAGTATAGCTCGCAGCAATAGAGAAACGCTTCTGGTAGATGATTTATCCGATTATCTTCAGAAACGTTATGCCGATTTGCAGGCTAGTGATATAGAAGAGATTATCAACCGTTTACGCCACGTGAGCGGTCAAACACATTTCGAACTCCTTCGCAATACCTACTACCTTATCCGTGATGAATTTCGTTACACACGTAACCAAGATGGAAAAATATTCGATATAGAGTTTGTTGATTTTGAGCAGATAAATGAAAATAATGTTTATCGTTGTGTAAACCAGTTTGAAGTTGGCTATGGGCTGAAAGATGATGTTCGTATACCCGATGTACTACTCTTTGTCAATGGTATTCCGCTATGCATCTTCGAGCTCAAAAATCCAACAGACTCCAACGCAACAATAGCAAATGCATACGAGCAAATTCATACTCGATACAAAAGAGATATACCACACCTTTTGCGTTACTGCCCACTCTCTTGTATTAGCGATGCTAGTATAAATAATACCAAACTTGGAACAACCTACACCCCATACAATCACTACTATGCGTGGAAAAAGATAAACAATGAAGATGAATCTGCCAAGCGAGGTATTGACCAAGTAAAAACCATAGTGGCAGGCGCGTATGAGCCTACTCGCTTTTTAGAGATTGTTCGTGATTACGTTTATTTTCCCGACAAAACACACGATAAAGAAGAAGAGGTGGTGTGCCGTTACCCTCAATTTTTTGCCACCCGTATGCTAAGAGAGAGTGTACTTCATGCACACTCAGCAAATAGCAGAAAAGGTGGAACTTACTTTGGGGCTACAGGCTGCGGCAAAACCTATACCATGATGTTTTTGGCTCGTCAGCTTTCCTTGCGTTGCTCGGATCTAGGCTCGCCTACCATTGTGATGATAGTGGATAGAGATGATTTGCAAACACAAGCAGGCAAGTTATTTCTTCGTTCAGAGGAATTTTTATCATTGGGAGCTGCTAAAATAATTGCAAACAGAGAAGACCTTAAAAGAGAACTATCCATTAGAGAATCGGGAGGATTCTTTATCTGCACGATCCAAAAGTTCTGCGAAGAGATAGGCGAATTGAATACTCGTAAAAACATTATATGCTTTTCAGACGAGGCACATCGAACACAAGTCCGCTTGAATAAGCAATTAAAAATAAAAGATCAGAAGGAAAAAAGCGAAATTATAGAAGTTGAAGGAATTGGAGCATTTATCACAAAACCTTATGCTGAGCATTTGCGTTCGGCATTCCCCAACGCTACATTTGTGGGTTTTTCGGGTACACCCATTGATGAAACCATTCAGGTATTTGGTGATGTGGTAGATAGCTACACGATGCAACAATCTGTAGAGGACGAAATCACAGTTGAACTAAAGTATATCCCACGCATAGCAAATGTTACCCTTGATAGTGAGAAAGTAAAAGAAATAGACACCTACTACAAGCAATGTATAGACGAGGGAGCTACGGATGATGATGTAGCTGCCAGCAAAAAAGCAATGAGTGCGATGGAAGTAATTCTTGGTGATGATGAACGATTAGACCGACTTGCCAAGGATATTATAGAACATTATACGAATGCTTGCGAAAACAAATCTGATGTGGTACAAAAAGCAATGATTGTTTGCAGTAAACGTAAAATAGCATACAGATTGCTCCAAAAGTTCAGGGAACAAAAGCCTGAATGGTTTGATGAGAGGAAATCTCCTGACGATAGCAAACTAACTGCCGAAGAATTGAAGAAACTCTCTCCAATGCCAACTATAGCTATGGTTGCTACACGTGGTAAAGATGATCCAAAGGAAATGTTTGATTATTTGGGTGATAAAGCACGCAACAAAAAAATGGATGATGCATTCAAAAGTGAAAATTCTAATTTCCGCATCGTTATTGTTGTCGATATGTGGATTACAGGCTTTGACGTTCCTTGTCTTTCATTCCTCTACAACGACAAACCACTACAAAAACAAACCCTCATTCAAACTATTAGTCGTGTTAACCGAAAATATGAGGGCAAAGAATACGGTTATATTATTGACTATATCGGTATACGGGACAATATGATGGAGGCTATGCGCAAGTTTGGAGGTGAAACATTTGGCCCAAGTGAAGATGATGTTCAACAAGCATTAGAAACTCTAATTATTGAGCTGAAAATACTGAGTGAAGTATTTGTTGATTTTGACATAACGGCATTCACTGATTCACAAACAACTCCATTAGAAAGGCTAGAGTGTCTTTCATCGGCAGCTGACTACATCATTACATTAAATGACCAACTCAAACTCAGCAATGATAAAGAGAAACCCAAGTCCGTTAGTGCAAAAACATTCTTTTTGGCTCACGTAAAGCGATTAAGAACTGCTTATGACATCTGCCAACCATCAAATGTGCTAACAAATGAGCAACTTTCCTTGGCTCAATGTTTTATGGCCGTTGCATCATATATAAGAAAGACTTCTGGTGAGAAACACGATACGGAAAGCATGAATCGTGCCGTAGAAAAAATGGTAGCAGAAGCCTTAAAATGTAATTCTGTGGTAAGCATTTTACAAACCGATGTAGAGGAGAATATATTTAGCCCTGAGTTTGTGGAGCAGTTGAATAACCTAAAATTACCAGCCACCAAACTTGAAGTATTGGTTAAGATGCTCCGTAAATCAATAAAAGAGTACAAAGACACAAATAAAATTGCAGCCGAAAAATATGAAGAGTTGTTGAATAAAACCCTCGAAGAATACCATAAAAGAAGAGCCAGTTTATCATCTACAGAGGCTACTTCAACACAAACTGAGGCTGTGGATTCAATTATCAGAAATGCTACTCAACAGGCTTTGGATATACTCTCGAAATTGGGGGAAGACAAGGATAGTTTTAGAAAACTGGGATTAACTTTTGAGGAAAAGGCTTTCTATGATATACTTATACATCTGCGAGAGAAGTATAACTTTGAATATGGTGTAGATAAAAAGTTAGGGGGTTTGGTAATAAACGATAAATGTAAGCTCTTAGCGCAAAAAATTAAAGAGTTAATAGATATTCAGTCATCATTTACGGATTGGCTCAATAATACCAATGTGAGAGCAGACCTAAATCAGAAAATATTCTTCTGTTTAGTTCAACATGGTTACCCCCCACAACACAATGATGAAGTATTTGATCAAGTAATGGGACAAGTAGAAAATTTCAAAAAGCATAACGCATAATCATGCAAACACAGAAATATTCAGTCAATCAGCACCATATTTCGGCTTTTTTAGCTTTTGTTCGTGATGGTCAATTAGCCAAAGTAGAAGTTCAAGGTTCTATTATTTTTGTGTAAACTTAGGTTAAAATACAACTTGAATAATTTCTTTCGATTCTCTGAAGACTGGTAGAGTATTCAAAGAGAAGAAAATTCTAATTGATGAGCGATAAATTTTAAAGTTAATAGTATAAGATGAATAACATAAATCTAATCAGAGATCTTCCATTTTTCTCATACGGATGCTTCAGGCCTGGAGAAATATCTTTTTTAGGGATAAAGGAATTCGTATCCGAGGTGAAACCATTTTCAATCCCAGGTGATTTAGTTGTACGAGACGGATTAACCTTATATAAAGAATCGAATGATATGATAGTAGATGGATACTTAATTTCATTTGATAAATCCAAGCAGAAAGAAGCATATTCATTCATTGACTCACTCGAACCTAAAAAATTATTTCGATGGGAAAAAAAGTGTGTCAATGGCCTACATTTCAACATACTCTATGGTGTAAAACCAAATAAAGGGTCTGACGACATCAGAGAAGCTAACTGGAAATCAATGTGGGAAGACCCTTTTTTCAACGCGGGAATTGAGGTATTAAGAGAATTTAATGTAGAACCATTTGAATGGAGTTTAAAGCCACTATTTAAATTGCAAATGAAATATATGTTATTGTGGACGATCCTTGAACGCTTTACCTTTTTGAGATACAGTATAGGAGGTGGTCCTTCAGAGAGAAATAAAAAATTATCAAATAACGAGTATTTTAAAGAGGGATTAGGTCTTTTTTTAAAAGAGGAACGAAATATTTTTAATGCCTCAGATCCCGACGAAAAAATAATTTTAAACAAATTAGACCCTAAAAGCTCAATCAATTACTACTACCAAGTTAGATGCAATATTACACACCGTGGAAAAGCAGTAACAAGAGATCATGACATTGTCGAGAAATCCTTTTCCGAATTATTTAAAATAACAGAATATATTCTTACAACGACAAAAAGTGAGTGCGAATCAATTAGATTGAAGTATATAAGTTAACTTTATTTTAATGCCTAATAATTTTTACTTTTCTTATGGCTCCAATATGAATGAGGAGCAAATGCAAAAAAGGTGTCCAAACGCGATACCCGTTGGTAAAGCTGTTTTAAAAGATCATAAAATTGCATTCACAAGAGAGTCAGAAAAGTGGAAAAGTGCAGTTGCCGATATTCTTGTATCACCAGGAGATAATGTTTGGGGTGTATTATACTCCATAACAGAGGAGGACCTAAAGAATCTTGATAAACACGAAGGGGTGTCAGTAAATGCATATAAGAGAATAAAGTTGCAAGTAGAACTATATAGAATTAGTGATCAATTTTTTAGCGATATAAGTAGCACCTGGAATGACGATAACGAAAGAGAAGAAATAAATACTAAGCTTGAGTCAGAATATGTATATTACGAAAAGAAGCAAGCCTATACTTACGAGGTTGTAAAAAAACGTCTTGATTTACATCCATCAACAGAGTATTTAGATGTATTACTTGACGCTGCCTTTGAATACCACTTCCCTGGAAAATATATTGAAGAAGTAAGTGGCTATGGAAAACATGACGTGCAAATAAAAAGCAGTACAGCTATAGAATATTTACTACTATTAAGAGAGTTTGTTTTGACTAATAATTGGCCAAAAGAAGTTACCAATGAACCAGAGTGGGGAGGTGCAGAACTTGTTATTACTGGCGATCTAAATAGAAAAAAAGAATTGGCCATAAATTACCCGAAAGACTTAGTAATACTTAGCCCTCACTGGAAAAAATTAAGTTGGCTTGTCAGAAATATATATCACCATCCCTCAATGAACTGGCAGACAAATTATTACAACAAATATGCCATTTTAAATGCCTTGGGAACCTCTATGGCAGAATATCAAAATAATAATCCTGATGACAGTGAGGCTTATGGAATATGTGAAGCCCTTATAGTTCGGGCATACGAAATACTTACACATTAATTAAAGACTATTAGTAGTTGATAAAAACAGTAATTGATTAAAGATCAACTACCTGCATCAAGATCAATTTCGCAACTCTCTAATTTTAGCAAGCAAAAGTGTGTGACTGGTTGTTGATTCTTTCCCTTGTACATATAAAATTATGTGTATAAATCAAGAGGCTTGAAATGGCTTAGTTAAGTGAATTTTAAAGAAATCTAAACTTGTGTTAAAAATTATTTTATTTTTAAAAAAATAATAATATGACAAAGAAAAAAATAGTTGCCAACGAAGAGTTATTAGATAACTCAAACCTATTAGAAAATCTAGAGCAAAAAAAAGTTGATATAACATATCTTTTCCTGAATCCCAATAATCCACGAATAATAGGGAAAAATCACACCTCAGTGGATGACAAAAGAATTACGGAAGCTGCAGTTCAATCAGCAACTATTGACAAAATAAAAAAAGAAGACTTAGGAAGCCTAATGGAGAAAATAAAAAAAGTTGGCTTTTTGCCTATAGACAGAGTAGTAGTTAGAAAACTAAAAAATAACAATGACAAATATGTAGTACTAGAGGGAAATCGAAGAGTATCCGCAATAAAAGTTCTACTTGAAGAACATGCTAATAGTACACAAACTTTAAGTGACCAAATTTTAACATCTATAAAAAAAATAGAAGTTCTAATATATACAGGAAATGATCCACATATTGAATGGTTACTTCAAGGACTAAGACATATTAATGGAATTCGCCAATGGGGTCAGTTTCAGCAAGCAAAATTTCTAGACGAAATGATTGCTGTTCATGGATACTCTGAGGGTGAATTACAAAAAATGACCGGAATCAAGAAAAGTGATATAAAAAGACTTGTTCGCTCATTAAAAGGATTTGAACAAGCAAAAGACATTATTGGAGAAATTCCAGAGAGCAATTTTGGAGTCTTTGAAGAGGCTATATTCGCTAAGCCAGCACTTAAAGACTGGCTTGAATGGGACGAAGATTTAGGTTCATTCAAAAATGAGGAAAATCTGGAGTTTATCATAAAAGGACTTAATACAGATGAAAGCGGCAATAAAAGATTTCCCGGCATCAGGGATGTTCGCGATACATTTACAAAGTTATTAAACCCAGAAAACAAAGACCTCCTAGAAAAATTCAAAAACACGGAAGAATACACAATAGCTGAGGTAAATAGTGATTTACTGAAAAAGCAGGCTACAAGTGATAGTCAAAAAGATTTATTAAACCTACCCCATCGCTTGGCTGAGCTTAAAACAGCTCTAGGAGCTATTAGTACACTTCCTTGGCCAGTAATTTCTAGCAGTACTAACGAAAAAGCAGAATTTAAAACAACTCTTGAAGAAATCAATAAAGCAACTAATTTTGGAATCAAATTACTCAAAGACTAAATCTTTGTAATGAGCTGCTCTTCAAGTTTATTTAACGAATTTTATGATTACCTGACTTCTAGACAAAAGACTAAGATATATTTAAGTGACGAACTTGAATATTTTTTACTAGAAAAGAAACAATATGATGAAAATGTATTTGAAAAAGAATTAGATAGGCTAAATATATTTCTCCAAAAAAAATTTAATAACGACTTAAAAATTAACATTTCCTCTACATACACCTTTTCAGATGCAGAAAAATATGTTCTCTTAAGAAGTGATTTAAAAGCAGCAGACCCTGAAGAAAAGAGAAAAATAGAAAAAATTATTAAGAATAGCCAAGACATCGAGAAAAAATTACGGAGTCTAAGTTGGCTAGATTTTGAAAAAATATGTACAGAAATTTTTAAAGAATTTGGAGCTGATTTTACAACAACAAAATGTACAGGTGATGACGGAATTGATGGATATGGTTTTTATTCCATAAAAAGTACTTGTGCAAAAAATAGATTAGAGAAAGAGTTAAAAATTAGAATTATTATTCAAGCTAAACATTTCAAGTCTGGCCATAAAGGAATTGTGGATCATGGAAAAGTTAGTTCATTTATTTTAGAGTTTATTTCGATTAAAAATGATAAAAGAGCTAATGATTTCAAGATTTTTGACCGAGACTTTCTTAATGCACCCTACCCTCTAATACCAATTTTTATGTCTAATGGGGGATATCAGCCCAAATCAAGAAAAAAAGCAGAAGAACAAGGATTAATTTTATGGGAAGGCAAACAATTAGTTCAGGATTTGTCTGAATATGATTCAAAGATTTTGAAAACCATTTTTTAGATATTCTCATTAAATTTATTTATCCATCAATAGAAAATATTTTAAAATTATAGTAAGCTAATAAACCTAGGGCAAGCGATTAAATTAGCTTTCATTAATCGATGGTTTATTTTAAAAATTATACTGGGGGATAATAAATTTTACCCCAACTACTCTTCGGGCTATCAATCATCAGTTCAATAATTACAGGCAATAGAGAAATCAAAATATTACCCCCATCTCTAACCTGAGACCGATTAATCTTGCTCTTATAAGTAGCCCCACCATGAATCAACTGATTCCGCAACACATATAATCGATCAAGCACAATTCGTAGCAAATAATTCACGTTTTTCTTTGACAAAGCCTGATTCGCATCAGCAATTGATCTTTCAAAGCCTCTCTCCCAATCTCTAGCTTCTCCTCTTTGAAAATCCCAAAAAGGAGAATACACGTATTTATTTTCTACCAATAGGCGAACGGGGCCACTAAACTTATTCCATAACAAGTTATATAACCTCTCTTGTGTATCTAGTTCAACAAGCCGATCTACAAAATCTGCAAATCGTTCACGCTCTGCCATCGCTTCAAAACGAGCCTCATCCATGGCATACAAACTATTGGCAGCCACCCAAAGACAAATCAATCGCAGATCCTGATTTTTTTCCAGCTCCTCAGCTGCTTTTATCCAGCTGATTGCTCGGTGCAATCGGATGGCATGAACTTCTGTAAGCTGGCCTTGTAAGGCCTTTAATTTACGTTGCAGGGTCTGGGCGGTCATTAAGCTTCTAATTTACAAAATCAGGCTGGTGGTGTGGTGACAAAATTGAATCAGCCATTCAACTTTTCAATCTCTTTATAAATGACGTGTGGCGGAAATTTCGTGAACCCCTGCTCAACTGTTGGCAAAATACCCCGGGGACAATCATTTAAATCAATGTATTTGATCCTCGCATCCCATTTCATGGCTAATTGAAACTTTTTGGCTCGGGTATTTCTGAGTGACCCCTCAAACTCAAAGGGCGTAGTCAAAAACATGTGAAAGGGTTTGCCCGATTTCGCCATTTCATGATGAGCCAAGGCTGCTAAGTAAGTTGATCTTACGCCCCCTAAACCTGAAACAAATACTGGCACAATGTTTTTTTGCTTAGTAAATGTAGAAAATAAAAAATCAGGCTTTGCGGCTATCTCTTCTCCATGTACAAGGCGTTCAGTTAACCTGATGTGTAAGTTATCAGCCTTGGCCACTTGAATATCATAAACCTTTCCCTTGAACCCCATTTTCTGTATTTCACTTGTAACAGTATCACCAGAATCTCCCAGTCCAACCAAAACAATTTCCTTTTTGTTCTTTGCAGAATTATTGGCAAAAAGCGAGGTGCTTACAAATGGTAAAATACCAAGAGATACTAAAAATGATTTGCGATTCAAAACGGATAGAATGTTTTCAGTGATATTAGTGAGATAGTTAATGCGAAACTTTTTGATTTTTTACCTTTTCTAACAGTTCATCCAAACTATCGGTACTTTCCCAGACACGTGAATTAGTTTGTCTTATTCCTAATGGTAGATAATATAACTTTTCCTTTGAACACAAGAAAACAAAAGGATTATTACCATAATCATAAAATTTGAACATTTTATCAATTAAATTATTATTTGCATTCTCTATTTGCTCTTTTCGAAGAAAATTAAAAATACTCATCTCGTCAATATCGTTCTCAGGAAAGTCAAATCCATAACAATACATATTTTGATTTTCATCGAATAATGCATAATCAACATAACAATTTTCTTTTCCATTATTTACTAAAATATTGAACTTAAATATTTTTTCGGCTTTAATTTTCCAATTAGGATTTTTGGCTAAAAACATAACATAATCTTTTAATGAATATAAAAGAATTTATTGAAAGTTTGAAAAATGTATAAAGGAAATTGAGCCATCTGATAAATTGATTTTTGATGGAATACCTTTTTCATTTAAACTAAAATAACTTGTTTCTTTTCTTACCCATGGTATGTCTTGCCTATTTTCATAGCCAAGTTCTGCAGCTTTATACTTTTCTAAACTATTATCGTATTCATTTTCACACTTAATCGTTAGTTTCCCTTTAAAATTTGATCTATTCAAATAGAGCTTATGAAATTCCATTTTTAAAAATTCAATTCCGATAATTTCATGAGCCTGAAAAAGAATTTTTCCCTTATTCCCCATGAGAATTTGAAAGTATTCATACACGTCCTTATCATTCGGAATCGAGATTTCAATTGTATTTTTCTCCCATTTATCCCATAAGATACTAATTTCAGCTAGTATACTTTTTTCATCTGTTTGATTGGCCTGACTGTCTATACAATAATCAGTTTTATTAAGCTCTAAACTTTTCAACAATTTTTCATACCTATTCATTAAATCCAAAAATTTTTTCCTTGTGCCTTCATCGCTTTCCGCCTCAATTGCAGATTTAATAACGGAAACTTTAGTAGACGCAAAAAATTTAGCATTTTCAAACTCAGGAGTAGATATTTTCTTAATTAAAATTTTTAAAGAGCCCATAATATCTTTTACTTGCGTAGACATAAGTTTATTTTTAGTTTACAAGATTGCTAAAATTATTTAGCCCCTTTTTTCAATTAAACTTTCATTTGACTCCTAATTTACAAAATCCCATAAGCGATAACAAAACTACTAGGCAAATGTATTTAGAATACGTAATTCCACATTCTGAAATTTTATCGCCATGCAAAAACGTTAGGTCAATCCAATAAACTTACAACCCGCCTTTAATTCTTGTCTTAATAATCCCCAGAAACACTTCAAAACTCTCATACTCCTTTGGCCAAAATGATGTTGCCCAATGCCAATGCAATTGGGCCACATCATCATGCACTAAGGTCAACTTATCAATATAAAGCATCCAATGCTCTTCAGTCAATTCTTCTTCGACAGTTGAAGTTGAGGGTAATCCATCTGCTTTATATTGCATCTTTTGGCAATACTCTATAATCAGATTAAATGCCTTTTTCCCCAGAAAATTTTTTCCTTCAGAATCAGCCACCATATTACTATATCGTGTATATATTTCGGAGATTACGGTAATAGCCTTTTTGACATCTTGAGGATTCATAAAGAAATTAGCTTTCTGGTTCTAAGGAAAATGAATTTACTTTTTATAGAGCGGAACTCCATCGATTGTCTCGGACACTTTACCCGAATCAATCAAAACCCCACGGCCTTCCGCCTCCCGTTGTACCTTCCCCGTCTCTTTTTGTAAATCATCTACAGGAATACTCTTAGTTCTCTTCTCTTGAGGGGGGTTGAGCTTCTCGGCACGCTCATATTCCTTCACTTGTTCCATAATATCCTCGGGCAAATAGTTCTCACAAGCGTAGGCCAGCTCAATTGTCTGTGTCGCGAAATAGTTATCTACCTGAACCCGTCGTTTAGCTAGGTGAGCAAAGCGGCCAATGATCCGGCAGATATTAGATCGTTGTTCGGGAGTAAGTTCTTCCGCAAACTCATACTCTTCAATTTTCTGAAGATTAAGCAACAGTGGCTCAAGAGCGTCAGCTGCTATAATATATACATCATGGTCTGCATGCGGGTATACAAACTGAGTCAGGTGCTCGATAGTATTAGAAGGAACAACAAAATAAATATCCTTCTTTACACTTTCTTGTTTAGCATACTTAGATGCTTTTTCTGCTTGCTCCTTTAAGTACTTTGGAAAATTACCAAGATCATCAGAAGCTGGACTTTTTGCATCAAAAACAATGTACTCATCACAAATACTGATGGTATTATCTGGATCTCCCTTAAAGGGTACCTTGTCTACATAATCAATGGTGTGTTTCTGACAAAGTAATTTAATTCTCTCTCGTGTAGCTGTTTGGTGCCGAGACCAGGTCTCTTTCATTCTTTCAAGCCGAGCGAGTTTCTTTTGATTCTGCGACTCAACAAAGGCATCTTGATCGCGCTGAACCTTTTCCTGAAAAGCTCTTAAGCTGCTTACTGACTGGGCATGCTCTTTAACTCGCTGCGACTCTTGGTTTTTAAGTACCAGATTCTCTTGAGTCAGACGACTAACTTCATTGCGTAAGTGAGTGAGTTCAGAATCATTAGCTGTTTTTGATTTTTCCAGTTCAAGCACTCTAGCCTCTTTACTATTCAACTCGGCCTTGTACCCCACTAGATCAGACTTGATGGCTGTAATGTCCGATTCAAAACGACTAGCCCTATCTACTAAAACATCAAATTCCCCAATTGCAGCAGCTAACAATTGTTTAACACGGTTCCATCCGAAAATACGACCCCAGAAGCCGATGGCATTCACTTCCTGGAGAAGTTGTTTAAGCGTATTCATAATAATTAATTTACAGGGTTATTTAAAGCTTCCTCATCAATGAGGTCGCGCATAGCTTCCAGAAAATTTTTCATATCCTGGAATTTTTTTTGTTCAGCATGCCACTCCTCTGGTAGCATAATCAAACGACGTAGTCCTTCTTCAGGACAAGAAGGAAAATCGTCTATTGGATCACTAAGACTTAAATCATTAAGCACCATCTTTTTCCCGTCATAGTCAAACAGGTACCACGTATCATCAGGGTAGCCCATTGCTATTCGAAATCTTTCTGCAAAATCACTAGGCCCTTCCTCATCCACTTTTTTAAATCTTCCTACAGCCATACACTGCCCATTTTTTCTAATTACCACATCAATCATGCCATGTAATGGACTACTATAGCCATAACTAATTGAAAGTTCCTGACGGGTTTGCTGAGATAGCTCATTCAGCAGTCGGTCAAATGCAGACCGGATTTCAAACGTGCTTTTCATATACTATATTATTTAATTACGTGAGTTGAATATGATAGATACCGGAGTCCTTTCGCTCAATATCTCTTACCCTAAAACTCCCTGAACCCGCACATTCAACTAAATGAAAGGTTTTCCAGAATTTAGGAATCGGAGGAAATAGTAATACAAACTGTTTTAACTCCCCGCCATTTTTAAAGTAGTGGCGCAGTGGGGCAAAAGGAATTCCAATGGCGTGAGTGAGATCAATCCGCTCAAACGTATGGGCATTCTCTAAATAGGTATCCGCATCAATATTTACCCATCCACCATTTTGATAGTAGGTCTTTGATATATACCTACAGTAAAGCATCGTCTGCCCATCAGAGTTAGCAGCCTTTTCTGCCAAATGCTCCCAGAGTAACTCATTTTCTAGTGGCTTAAGTTCGTCGTCGTCAACTGGTCTCCATTTCATAGTCTATCGTTTAAATGCTAGTGCAAGTTCAAACGCCAGTGCTCCGGGAGTCGGAGTGCTGAAAAATATTTATTGCTCCGACTGGCGGAGCACTGCCCCAGTATGTTTGTGTCATGGAAATATCAATACAACAGCTGCTAAGCAGCTACTGCAAGGAATTAAACCAGAGTTGGACCGAAACGGTTACACCTCTAAAGGACCAACAAATTAGTTTTGAAAACATCAAACCCTTCCTAGATAAGTTTCGTGAAGCAGAACGAGAAGGATACTCATTTGAGTTGGTTTTTTGTCCGTTATCACTCATCAATAAAATAGACTCTAATAGTTCTTTCGATAAAGAAATGATGGAGTCGGTTAATTGGCGAGACATCGATGTAATTAATAATATGAAAAAGCAAGGAAAAGAAAACGATTGGAACCCGATGGATAAGCCACTCAGCGAACTTCGTATAGAAAGAGT
>JACCDP011125452.1_pt1 | contig 17057 bp, 22 predicted proteins | sample 7445841 | NCBI WGS metagenome assembly JACCDP01 (sample SAMN15323441, study PRJNA562643) | freshwater metagenome | isolation source: river surface water | place: USA:Blue River Watershed | collected 2017-08-17 | reverse complement strand
GAGCTATGCAAGAAGCTAAGCCGTTGGAATCGGATAGACAGTGTATCTGTGTTACCGCTAAAGGTATTCGCTGTAATAGAATAGTTAAAACCGGTTATGATTACTGCGGCATACATCTGAAAAAACATTAAACAATTAATTTAATGTTTTTTACTCTTCAGGAAGGTTAATCTTTTCTCTAATAGCCCGAATAAATACATCTTTCTTTTGTTGTGGAGGAATCTTCAACTTTAGGTAAGTATTGGCTAGCTCTTGAGCCTCAGACTTACTGATACTTTTTTGAGTTTTAGAGCTACTTGAATTGATAGATGATAGCTCATATTCTCTGCGGTTAATCCCCTCGCCAACAATCAACACTCTTCGGTCGTTATCCACCACAAAAATGGGCACAATTTCGATTCTTCTAGGTGTTTCAAATTTCTTAGTTGGACTTAGTTTATTCATAAAAATAATTTCTGGAGGATTGGGTTCAATTAAAGTTCGAATATAAGGAAATTCCACTCGAGGTAGACCAGTAATTAATTTTCTTGAGGAAGCAGGTCTTACTTCAAGAACTTTAGTCTCTCCCTGAATAGGCCCCAGAGCCGAGAGCTTCTTTAAAACTTTAACTTTTGGCACATTGGGTGCATTAAAAGAAGCTAATGGGTTAAATCCCTCGGCTTCTTTGATACTCTGTTTAAATTTAGATAAAGCTGACATTTTAATTAAAAATTTAAATAATAAAATTTTTAATTTTTAGGGTCCGAGACAATAGTGTTGATGTATTCGTTGTGAGAAGCCACCAACTCGTTGTTTAAGGAGATAATTTTGTTCATCATTTCATCTAGAACCAGCTGTTGACGATTAAATTGATTAATCTTGTGCAAGTAGCCTTCAAACAGGAAATTTCGGTCTACAATGTTGCGCTTCAAAAGATTGAACTTCTTAATATCTTCTTCATCCTTGGAACCACGGAACTTATCAATCTTTTGAATAATCTTTTCTCTATCATTCTTGAGAGTCTTGATAACTACATCCTGGTTGCTCTTGAAGCGGTTAACATAGGCACCCAACTGCTTGACCTTTTCGATAGTAGCGGCGGTCTTTTCGTCAGCTTCCTTGGACAACTTAGTAAACTTTTCGTTATATAAATTGAGAATTCTCTTACGAGTATCCTTGGGGTCGCGCTCAATCTCCCTGGCATAGACAATAGGATATTGAATGATAGCATCCACATCAATCTTATTTTCTGACTTCACATCAGACTCGGCTTCTTCCCGCTCGAAATACTTAGTGACAGCGGTGCCTTCGTCTCGATTTTCAATAGCACAATAACTATCACCACACTTAGTCATAATCCCACCAGTGTATTGCGAGTTTTGAACGGCGTTATTGATGGCCGATTGTGGAATGTTAGTGGTTTGAGCCTGCTTGTAAGCGTTGACCAGCTGACCTTGAAGCTCAAAAGCACCCACAATATCTTCCATGGAGACATACACAATAATACCGTTAGAATCATAAGCCTTGATGTAACAAACACCGAAGCCTCTGTCGTCACGAATACAGATAGGTTCTCCCATTACCTTATAGTCGTTCTTTTCCAAAATATTATTGATGCTGGTCAAACCGCTGTTGACACCATAGGTATTTGGATAGGGAATTTGAGGCCTGGCTGTGGCCGACGCTGATGAATGCGACACAGGCATAGTGGGCGTTGGTGCATTGACCGGTGAGGCAGGTCTTGGTGAAGCTACCGGTGAAGGTTTTACTTGTTGTTGAGGTATAGGGATATTAGACGATGAGTTACCAACAACAGATGGAAGAGACGCAACTTTAGGACTAAGTTTAACAGCTGCACCGGTGTTTTGATTAGGCGGATGAACTTTCATTAAAGCTTCATTTGCTTTTTGTGTAAATATATCTCTATTTTCTCTAGCTTCCGTGTTAATACCCGTATTAATTGTTAATGGAGCAGACTCAGCACCTACACTAGCCTTTGAAGATTTTCTAATACCGCTTCTATTATTTACACCCGGCATCATAGCCGCAATTTGATTACCACTAGATTTTGTGCCTGGCATTTTGTTTTTATTTACGAAATAATTAACTTATTACAAAATTAATTTTTTATAATACCAATAAACTTTATTTATTTTTTAATAATTTCTTTAAAGAAACATGCAATGGACATATTCAATCTACAATTACCACAAATTAGCTTTGCTGGTTAGTTTGTTGGTTTTTATTTTAATTTTTACTCCAATCTTTACCTTCTTTCAAAGAAATACAAGCTCTAGATTCTTTGTGGCACTTATCATAGCTTTGATAGTGTGGTCATTTACATTTATTATTTTACATGTATTAAGTAGCAAGAATAAGAAAGCGGATTATAACGTGCAATAAAATTAATTTTAAATTTTAATAAATTTAAAATTTTTAAAAGTTTGGAATGGATGGAAGACCTGGAATAGGAGGAATGCAAGGCAAGCTTGGTAGAGCTGCTGGCATACCTTCGAAGGAATATCCAGAGATAGACTTGTAGCGATTTACCACAGCCTTATCAGATTCATCCAATTCAGTCAAAAGACTCAAATAGTTGGATGGAGCTGGATTTGGCACACCCGCAGCAAACTTACCCACAGCCATCAAAACTTGAGTTCCACTAGAACTATCCAACTTGAGCAACACATTTGCAATATCGGCGTTATCAGCCAACAAATGTTGTGCGTTCAATCCAGGATGACGCTTAGTGATGCTAATTTGAGCCTCTGGTTCCGGCTCCACCACTGGTTCAGGGACCGGAGTAGGCATCTTTGGAATGCTTGGAATAGCTGGCAAATTAGGAATACTGGGCATCGTTGGAATACTTGGAATAGTAGGAATACTAGGTTTGGGCATCAAACTGTTAAGGTTTGGAAATGCGCTCAAAGAAGGTGGTGCTGGAGGCAGCGTTGGTTGCAAGGAAGGAACACTTGGTGAACCTGGAACATGAATATTACTGAACACCTTATCTGGGTTAATACCATTGATAGGGTTAGGAATCTTCTTGTAAATGTCACCCTTCTTATCCTTGCAAGTCACACAGCGCCAATCTCTCTCATCCTTTTGGGATGTATTCTCACAGACGGCGCCACACACCATATCCTTGTGCTCCTTGGCACGAGAGGAACAGTAACCACAAATCTTAGCACCTTCCTTGATATACTTCTTGTATTCATCAACGGAAAGCCAGACTTGAGCTGGTGCATCCTTCTTAATGATTGCCTTAGGCTTCTTTGGTGTCACTTCACGAATGTTACCAAAGCCAGCTGGAAGACCACCTGCTAGAGATGGACCCATACCAGCAAGACCGGTTGGTGGCATTGGAGAGGCTGGTGGCTTCTCCAAACTCATCATTTCTCTAAAGGTATGAGCCAGTTCTTCTTCGGTGGTTTCACTCAAAGCAGAATGATTTTCCACCACATATTTGGCGAACGGCTCAACCATAGAGTTTAAGCAATGATTGACAACGGATTCAAATTGGCTTTTCACAGAGGACATTTTCGTTGGTTTTGTTCACTGTAAAATTTACAATTTAAATTACAATTTTTAAATTTCGAAATTGTATTTAAATCAAATTTCATTTTTTAAAAATTCGATTTTACAAAAATTAATTTTTTATAAAATTTTTTAATTAACTACGATATTTGAATCATCGTCACCACATAGAGTAGTATAGATATAATCTACAATACCAAACACAATGGCGAAAAACACCAACGTGTGCACAACTACACCAGAAAGTGTAGGGCCTCCTCTAGCAAAAGAGTAGAGAGTGGGTCCACCGATTGAGGTAGACAATCTGTTGGTAATCCAATATAAACAGCCGGAGCTAATAATGAAAAACAGAATAGCCAATAAAATTGACCCCCATACGTAAGTATTTACAACCTTATCCATCATTTTTTAAAATTACCAATAAATAAAATTGTTTAAATTTATTTATTCAAGTGAATTTACAGAGAGTCAAGTTTGACACCTCCTCCTAAAACTGTAGGGTCATAATAGATTTGTGTAATATCTCCATTAGACTCTAAAAACACTTCTTCGTTTTCCCTGTAATGGCTCTTACAAGTTTTGTTGCTATCAATTAGATAAATAAAAGATGGCTTTTCGTGACGCAAAACTCTGCCTAGGACTTGCTTCATCAATCCGGCCTCTTTAATAGTGGTCATTAAAATGAGAGCATCGGGTTTAACACCCGAAAAAGCTTCTCCTAACACCGTAGGCAAATCAAAACCAGTTCCAGTTTTGGAAATACTGAAAATGAGCACATTTTTATCATCGAACTTATTTTTACTTCCATATAAAGTATCATATTCTATTCCATTATGAGCACATAAAGCTGCTACGTTATCCACATGCTTTTTGGTCTTGGTAAATATCATAAATTTATGTCCAGGATTCCCCAAAATAATATTAACAGCAATTAGATTACGTTCAGGTATTTCGGCTTGAGCATTAACAAATTTGCTATAATCCAGAACATCAGATTTATTCTTCTCTTCGGGAATTTTGATATCGGTCATGACTTTATATAACTTAAAAGTCTTAGGAGATTTCCGCTCCACTTTATGAGTCCCCACAATAGAATGCATCATAATCTCCATACCGTCATTCCTATCTAAAGTCGCTGTATTAATGATGATATATTTAGGTTCCAAATATAAAAGCGTATCAACTTTACTAATGGTGCAGAACAAATGAGCCTCGTCCACAATCATACAACCAATCTGTCGTCTTAAATGTTCTGGGATTTGAGTAGCTCTTTGGTCCATACAAATTATTATAGCCGGATTCTCCGGAACATGCTTGTCTCCCACAATCCAGATTCTATCTTTTAACTCTGGAAAGCTGTTGGTAAAGGTGGTCTCCCAACTCTTTATCAAAGTTTGAATACTGATAAACACACAAGTAATACATTTTATCTGGGACATTAAATATGCACTCATGTATGTTTTACCACCACCAGTATAAATATTGAGACTTGTGGTTCCGTAATTGTATAGCTGCATATAAGCCTCTTGAATGATAGATGTTTGATGTTCTAATAACCCTTGAGCAAAATTCATCTCCGGAACCTTTGGATATTCTCTATTCCGATTCACTAAATTGCCACCGTTCAGAGCACAAGCGAATCGAAAAGGAACTCTTAGATAACGCTTATCACCCACAATATCAATTTTAAACATAGGAATATTCTCCTTGACTGTGGTCCCGAATTTTGGCTTACTAAACTTCCATTTCTTCATCTCTTCTCCTCGCTTATCTTTAGGGACTAAAGTAAGTAGAGTTGTAAGCTTGTTAATTTGGTCATTGGTGTAACTTGTAATATCAATTAAACTAGCCATTTTCCAGTATTTTAATTAACTATTTGATTTATTAATTTATTCGTTTTTGTGAGTAAAAATTCTAAAATTTCAAAAATTGAAATTTTATTTCTTAATTTTTAAGAAATAAAACTAATAAAAGATTTTCAGTTTAAAATGTATGTTATCAAGACTAAATTTTCTACTAGGAATATTCCTAACAACAAAAATTATATTCTAAATGTTGATAGAAAGAGTGAATTTTTCTCTATCTTTGAACAAAGATTACTCGAGTATACAGGTGCCTCTTCTGATAACATCGATTGGGACCCTAACGGGACACAGTTGGTATTTGTAGAACCAGAAGAGGTTAATAATATGAGTTTAGAAGAATTCACTAAAATTATCGATGAAAAGGTGAATGGTAAAATTACCTATAGTATTGATAATATTCCTTGTTTTGAAATTACAATTGATTCCATTGTTGAAATCGAGTAAATTCAGATTTTATAAGTTAATAATTAAGTTAACTTATAAAATTATAATTACTTTAAAGAAAATGAATTTTAAATTAAAGCTTTAAAGACTAATAAAATCATAATGGAAGATTGTGTTCACGAAACGGTTTACGGAGGTGTCTGCACAGAATGCGGTATCGAAGTTCAAGGGATTTCCAATGGGACCTACATCGATATGAGTTCTTCTTACAGCGAATTTCATTCATTCATGGATGGTAATATAAATCAACCCTTCGAAGCCGATTTGAAAACACTAAATATTCCTCAAGATGTTAAAACTTTAGTTCTTAAATTGGCTAGCACTTGCCCCAAGGAGACTCATCGTATGGGAGTTCGTCGTCAGCAGATTTTTTCATACATCTATCTGGCCTATTTGCAACTAGGTATTAAGTTTGACCCTGAAAAGTTGAGAGAGGAGATGAAGATGACACAAAGAGAGGTGAATATGGCGCTCAGAATTATCAGTGGCACCTCTTCGGTGGAAATTCCTCTGCCTACAAATGAGGATGACGACCCTATGTCTGCTCCAGTAGTAGTTATCTCTCCTTTAGTGTATTTGGAAGAAATTTGCAAAAGTAATGGTATGGAAAGTGACTATGATGAAATCAATGATATGGCTAAAACTATTTTGGATAAAAACAAGATACTACTAGAATTTAATCCTAAGCATATCGCTATCTCATTGGTCAAACATTTTATGACTCTAAATAATATCAATATTCCAAAATTTGCCAAGAACAATGGAATCTCAGATTCCATTTTAAAACAACATGTAAGCAGAATCGTCAAAACACAAATTTAAAAATTTAGAATTTAAATTCTAAATTTTTCGAAATAGGTAATAAAACCACATTTAGTTATTTAAAATGACTGTCGTTCTCTATCCTCTTGGCACTTCAAAAGTTTTTGAATGTATAGAAAAAATCCTACAGACAAATGTGGAATATAATTCGGATGATGTTCATTGGTTAGTAGAAATCTTTCGGGCTAGATACCTAGAACTTGGCTCCAATCCTGAAAAGTTTTATACTCTATTAACTCTACTTAACATGAAGATTTTTAGTGGGTATTTTGCTCATATATTTAACTATCGACTTTCTAAATATACTAAGGATAGAAATATCGACGGTGTTATGGAGATGTTCTATAGTCCCGACTTTACCGAAGTTCAGGATAACGAACTTCTAAACGACAACGAAAAGAGAGACCTACTTAATACACTGTTTTTGGAATCCATGACCACCAATCTCACCATCAAACGTATCACTTTGAACCAGGAGCTTATTTATAACTTTGAGAAGACTTTTGAAGAATCTTATAATGATTTATACTCCAAAATTTATTATAAGATTCTTCCTAATAATCGCTCAGGGTTTCAAGATTTCGTGGTTATCACAGAATACAGTCAAAAATCCAAATCCAATATGGCTCATACCTATAAACTCATCGACCTTCTAATTCAATGCTATAATCAAAGTTATTCTGAAAAGCTTTCGGAAGTTACTATACAAAATATCTGTTCTAAATTTGATTTAGAACTTAAGATTATCGAACATAATATGATGGTTTTGTCCAAAATTTAATTAAAATATTTTTCAATAAAAAATATTTTACAAAATACTCACTACATCATTTAATTTATAACTTACAGGGAAATATGCATTATCAAAAGTTCTTCTCAAATCATAAACACAGTAGGTTCTGTTCATCAGATAGTTTCTAGCCTTTTGACTCACAAACATACCTTCCATCACACTACCGGCTGAAAAAGTATAGTAGCCGTTATTCAAATCGATTAGTTCATTCTCCAAGTCTTTTCTTCGATAACAAACTAGAACATCCTTAACATTTAGAATGATATTGTCTTTGGAACTCATTAGAAAGAAAAGAATATTCTCTTCCTGAAATAAATTAAAATCGAAACAGTTATCCTTCTTGAGTTGTCTTACATCATCATAGTCCAACATTTTTTAAATTATAATCAAAAATAAAAATTATAATTTAAACTCTGAAAACAAGTAAACAAAGTATGTCATACAGATAGAAATGAGCACATCTATAGTGTAATGGTTACGACACACGATAATCATAAAACAGGTAATAAAATTTTTAATCATTAAAGTTGAGTAAAGTAGTGTGGAAACATTAAAGAACTCACGAATCAACATAGTGCACAACAACATGATAGTGCTATGACCTGAAAAGATAAGGTCGAAGCAGGAACCTATATGACCCGATTCTAAACACATTTCCGAAGAATCGGGTAACAGAGTGACACTAAAGAAGATACCTCTAAGCGCCATCAATGGCCCATGTGTAACCAAAAATTTATTTATAGATTTAGTTGAAGCATCACTATTTCCTGTAATAATATATAGGAGTAAAAGAATAACAGGAATCACATGTAAAAATTCTGGTATAATTCTATATTTTTGAAGGTTAGGGAAATTCCGCTGAACAACATCGTATAAAGGAGCTTGATTCTGTAAGTGAATCGATAATCCTAAATCGTATGTTTTTAGACTTAATATATAGTGTAAAAAAATACATAAGACCCAAAATGGAAAATAGATTAACGTATAATAATTAAACATTTTAAATTATTTTCAAACATTTATGTAATTCCAAAAATTTAAAAACCCAAAGTGGTTTATTTTTAGCAAGACTATAACCTTGCTTTTTTGAAAACTAAATATTTCAGGTTTTAGCGGAAAAGTCCTATTCAAAAATAAAGACAAGAATTTTCCGAAAACTGGGTTTCAATATCCATTTTTATGTCTAGCAAAATCCCTATATTAAAGAAAAATTCTAACATAAATATTTAAATGAAATTCAGAATCTGAATATTTCAGATTCCAAAATCCTAAAAAGATTTTAAAGTTGGAGACATCTGAACAATAACCCAGTGTTTTTGAAATTTTAACATTTAACTTTTTACCGGAAAATCCCTATCCAAAAATAAAAATTAAAAGTTTCATAAAATGGTGTTTAATATCCAATTTTATATGTAGCAAAATCCCTATATTAAAGAAAAATTCTAACGTAAATATTTAAACGGACTCCAGGATTTCTAAAATCCTGAAAAAATTTTTAAGTTGGAAGCTCCTGGACAATAACCCAGTGTTTTCGAAATTTAAATATTTCATATTTTTCCCGAATATTTCCTATTCTAAATAAAATATTGAAAAGTTTCTCAAAATGGCATTTAAAATCATATTTTATGTGTAGCAAAATACTACACATAAAATGAAAATATTATATCAATAATTCTTTCGACTTTCGGGAAATTAGATAACTGCGAAAAATTTAATACCAGTTTTTTCACACATAATCTTCCACATCTCATTGTGAAAGATTAAACTATCTCGGCTGGTCTGAATCTTAAAATCGTCCTTACTGCAAGGATAGTCGACCGCCTTCAAATGAACAAAGAGTCGAAATTGTATATTTAGAGAAGCTTCGCGGTCTTTGTTGGGAATATTGTTATAGACTTGTTGAGTAATTAAATAGTCATCCATAATCTGGTCTTCAATATGTGAGATATCTGGAAGGCTCCAACCCCAGTAAAGATGAAGAATCAAATTAATATCATCATAGTAAGCACTGTTATTAGTTTCGTTAAGTGCCTCGAACATCATTATACGAGAGGTGCCTTTTTTCTGACCATTAGGTAAAAGCGGTGATTTAAGAATTTCTTGTCCGATAGGCTTGTTCAGTTTCAAAAAATATTCATCTAATTGTGTATAAAGTTTTTCTGGTGGTTTATGAACTTGTTTACCTTGAAACCTCAATAGAGCTTTCCGGAAATTTTCACAATCATCGTAGTTATTACGATTGCCATTATTAAACCGCTGAGAATCTTTATATGTTGAATTATGTGTAATACTTTCTCTTTCATATCCACAGTTAGGGCAAACACATAGACCCGAAACCTCGTCAATAAAAATATTTGTTAAATCTATATTACATCCTGGACAAGTAACTTTATTATCAGATTTATGAATAATTTCTAATTCGATATAATTTTTAGCGATGTTTAAATACTTCTCGATGACCTTGAGTCTATATTTGATTAATTGAGGTTCTTCTACCTCTTTCGTCTTTTTAAAAATTACAACACCTTTGCTTTTGTTAGAGGCTACCTTATTATATTCTACAAGAATATCTTTACTTTCTTTAATATATTTATTTAGAGATGCGTTTTGTGAGTAGTCATTTATTCTATCTTCTAGAAGTTTTATTTCTTCGTTGATAGCTCGAATTTCATTAATGGTTTTACTTGTTTCATCAATAGAAGCTTTTAAATTTTTAATTCTCAATTCCATCTTGGGAACCGATTCGAAAAAGTAATTATACCTGAACAATATAGCTTCATGAATCTTATTTATATTTAAATCAGTTGTATAAGTTCCTTTTACTAAATCTGGGGGACTATTCATGATTTAAAAATTCATTTGAAATCTTTATACAACCGTATTTTTTCATATTTATATTCAAAACTTTAAATATAAATTAAAAATGACATATTCCGATAAACTATATTCGCCCTATAAACAGTTAATTTTATTGTTCATTTCCATTCTACTATTTGTTCTATACTATAATCAAGTTTTTAAAAATGATGATTACAATAAATTATGTTTAATTTATGGTATTTTTATCCTACTTTGGGACCTGACGGTTGTGTTAAGATATATCTACTTATATTATTATCCTAATTTACAAATCACAAAACCTCTAATAGAAATGCCTTATGGTATGAAATGTTATATTGGAGAACCTAGATGTGAAACTGGAGATTTCACCATATTTACCATTATACATTTAATATCCTATACCATAATCGGTTATTTTGTTCCTGGATATTATTTTCTTATTTTCATAATAAGTATTATATGTGAAGTATTTGAATTAGGAATTGGATTTCAGAGTAAATTTATTCTCGACCCAATAGTAAATATGACGGGGTATATTATAGGGTCACAAATAAACTATGCAACTAAATAATTTACAAAAAATTTAAAGAACTTAAAAATTCTTTAAATTAATATTTAAGAGCGCTTAACGGCGATACCACTCAAATCAACTGGCTTGACGGCTTGAGCGGCGTCAACGATTTGAAGAGCGCGGTCAGCAGTGTAACCCATATTCATCAAAGCGTTAACAGCGATTTGGGTATCACGGGAGAAATCGAAAACCACCTTATTGAGTTCACCAGTGGAGCTCAATGGGCGACGAGTGCCCTTGGAAGTGCGATTGGAGGTCTTAGCACCAGTGCCCTTAACGGCATCGTATTGACTGACATCCAAAACCTTACTATCCTCGAGAGCAGCCAAGCGAGCCTTCAAATCATTACGATTGACAGCCTGGCTAATCTTAGGAGTAGTGTAAACTGGCTCCTCCTTTGGCTTTGGAGCAGCAGCGCTCATCTTGAAGCTCTCGAGGGCAGCGCGAATCTCGTTGATTCGCTTGAGTGGAACATGTTCACGAGTCTGCTCCTTCTTGGAGGTGGAAATAGTAGCAACTTCAGCTTCGATTTCCGACATGTAAGCCTCGTAGTTTTGGGCGGTGTAAGCATCAGCCAAGTAGCTACGGACCTGGGACTCTTCAAAGCCATTCTCCATCAAAAACTCCAAGAGTTCATCATGGTGACCAGAATGTCTGAGACCACGAACGTAGATAAAAGCGGGGTCCTTCTTGAACATTTGGACGGCACCGCTCAACTTGATATGAGAAGTCTTAAAGACTCCATCCTTCTTAAAAGCGTGGATGAAATAGTGACCTTCGTCGGCCTTCTCAATCTTGCTCTTCAAAGACTCAATGCGTTGGTTTGCCATTTTTTCTTTTTTTAAAATAAAATCTTTTCTTTAAGCAAATTTCAATTTTCAAATTTTCCATATTCATTTTTATAAAAGCGTTATAATGCTAAAAAATGTTTTTCACGTTTAAACATCAAAAATCAAAAGTGTTAAAAACTAAAAATAAAAAATAATTTTACAAATATGAAATTATTTTTACTTACGAGAAGCCATCTTAACTACCTTGGAAACTTCATCTTCGTCATCAGAATCTTCAGTGTAATTTTTCTTGGAACTCTTTTTAGAGGAGCTCTTTTGCTTGGGCTTAACGACCACCTCTTCTTCGGATTCTGAGGAAGATGAAGAATCCTCATATTTGGTCATCTTCTTCATCTTACGGCTCTTAGATACAGGCTTAGGTTGAGTATTGGATAACTCCTTAATGACATCGGATTCCAAAACGTTCTTAGCCTTTAGCGCAGCAAGAAGTTCGGCATTTTGATGTTCCAAAGATTCGATAGCTTCACCCATTGACTCTACAACGCTAGTCAACTTATCCAACTTCTTACGAGACTTTTCTTGCTTCTTAACACTGGTTCCCATGCTATTGAGAGCAGTGGCGATATTACGAATAATCTGGTCCAACCCCTTAATACTGTTTTCAATCATAGGCACCTTCTCCTTGACTCCATCGCGAATGGTATCTACATCATCTGACAACTCTTCAAATTTTGTGTTGAGAGTATTACACCTGTTATTGAAGTAGATAGCCGAGCCACCGATGGCGACCGAATTAGCATAAGTCAATAAAGAGAGTGGACGGGTATATTCGTTGCTGTTCATTTTTAATCATGTTTTGGTGGCGTTAAAGCTTTTTCGAAATTTAGAACATATTTTCAATGATTTCGTTAATTTTAATTTCTATACTAGGTTCATAATGAATATTATACCAAAAACGATTATTAATCATTCGAGACATGATATCCACGGTGTCTAGGTCCATACCCACAACTTTATCACCAACACCAAATCTCATTTTTCCAAGAATTTCCATAATTCGAAGTCTAGATTCATAGACTTCTTTAGGTTCAGCCACCTCCTTAAAAATCTCTCTTTGAGGAGGTAAAAATTTAATCTTTTTCTGTTCTTCTATTTCTGGTTCAAAGCCTGGAACCTCCATAGCCTGCTCATCGACATCTTCTAGTCGCAGCTCCTCCTCTTCGGCTTCCTCGAATTTTTCTACCGGAAGCTTAAATCCTACAGCTTTTCCATCATAATAATCGCGATTCTCCTCTTCTCCAGTCTCGTTAAAGAGAGTCTCGTAAGCCTCTTCGTAATCTTGTTGTGACATTTTTGAATATTTATTAATTATTATTGTTAAATATTTTTTATATTTTTATCAAAAATATAAAAATGGCCGAAAGAAGCACCGCTTACGTTTTTCTTATCTTTCTGTTTTTAGTCCTGGTTTTGTCCCTATGTATCGTTAACGCGGTTACATACGGCAGAATCGCCAGCTCTAATGATACTATTACGGAACTTAGCCCTACTGGAGCTCGTGTTCTGATGTGGATTAATATTATTTTTGCTGCAATTATCGCAATTTACCTAGTCTATTACCTAGTGATTCTTATCACCAGTGAAACAGCTAAGAACGCCTATGCTGCTATCAATGATAAGTATAGCTCCTTTAAGCAAGGCACCATGGATACTTACGGTCGACTCCGTGGTTTATATGGACAACCAAACATGCCTGTGACCTCTATGGTTTCTCCTCAGCAACAACAAGGTATGATGGCTAGTCCAGCTATGATGAGCCCTGGTTACGGTCCTGCCGGTTTGACCCAGAGTCCACCATCCATGAATCCATTTTAAAAAGTGCTAAAATGTGATTATTTAGAATTTAAAAATCTTTATAATTTTTAAATTTGTAAATTATAAAAATGGCAAACCGAAGTAGTAAATTAACAGAATTTTTCCTGTTACTCTTTTCCCTTTTCATTACTATTGTTTTTGGCTTAAATATTAGGTATTATAATGAAGTTTATAACGCCGGAGGTAACGGTGGAATTAGCTCCAATACGGCCTATCAGTTGCTAGTCACTAACGTTATTTTCTTTATAGTATCTCTTTTGTATCTCATTTACCGTTCCTATGTTTTCTTCATAAGTTATGATACTCGTCAAGAAGCTAAACAAAAATTCACCCAATGGAATCAAGAAGGTTGGAGAGGTCTAATTGGTTCTAACGGGGAATTTTCTAAGAATAAGACTGATGTAAAACAATATACACCATGGTTCGGAACAAACGGTGTTTTTCTAAGGGGTAATAGTGGTGTTAATAAGACACAAACACAAACATCGAATACTTATGATACAACAGATGCTTTGCAAGCTTTCCCTACTGGAACTGCAACTCGAAAAGGTATACCATTAAATGCTAATCTTTAATAAATTTATATTGTTAATAAATTTATTAATAAATAAAAAATATTAATATTTTGAAAAATACTTAAAAATGGCAGATTCGATTGGTTATCAATGGTTTATTTTACTCTTTACATTGGCTATTCTTGTAGTCTGTATTATAAATGCGATTAATTATAGTGAAATTAAGAGCAATTTTGAGGCATATAAGGTAACACTGGCTTTCACCGCGGATCCAAATGGAACACCTGCAACACCAATTTCTCCATCTCCTCTTAATATTGGTGCTGGTAAACCATATGTAAATGGCGATTTGGTATCGGTGACTAACGCGAGTTTAACCGGCTTTCAACGAGGTAGCTTTAATGTTACTATGGCTACTTACGATATTAATACTGGAGAAGCAACTTTTACTAACGCCGTTAATGTTAACGGAACTACCTTTGGTCCATCTACCTATAATATCGCTCCAACTGTCAACCCTGATGGTATGAGTGAAGGGTCCATTCTTGCTGGTTTGTGGATTAATATAATTTTGGCAATTTTGTCCGGTTTATTTTTTATTTGGAGAGTAATTCTTTTCTTTAAGACTCCAGAGGATATTGCAGCTGCAACAGTTGATAAATTTGGTAAACAATTTGAACCAATTAAGTTTAAAACTAGAGAAGAAAAGGGTGATATTTTAGCCGATAAAGTTAAATTAATTTTAGACAATGCAGGGTTAAATACTGCATCCGACGAAGTATCAAAAAATGTTAGAAATAAGTATGTTAATAATAAGAATATAAGCGAATCACAAGCAGTTCTTTCGGGTGCGGAATCAGTAATAGGTGAAAATAATGCGGCTATATTGGCTAACAATTTTAAAACTTTTAGTTTTGCGAGGTCTACAAATTTGGAAAAGGCTGCAAAAATTGCAGGTAACTCTGCGGCTCAAGCTGTTACAGCAGTAGGAGGTAGTAATACCCAAGCGAACACGGCACGTAATAGGGCTATAAATGATGTATTACAGAATGGAGAAAATCCTATTAATGCTGCAGGAAATGCCGCATCAACTGTTGCTGGTCAAGGTGCGGGTAATATTGCTGCTAATACCGCTGGTGGACAACTTGATGATCTTTTCGGAGGAGGCACTAATTCTGGACAACTTAACTCTGAGATGCGCCAACTTGTAGATTTTTTCGGAGGAGGCACTAATTCTGGACAACTTAACTCCGATCTGCTCCAATTTAATCCAAATAACTCACCTGATCTTGGTATAAGATAGGTCAACGGACCACCCGTAGTAACACCACCATCAACTACAGGTGGTCAAGGTATTGTAAGTAATTCGCGTATCGGAAGACGTGAAAATATTATTCCTACATATTCACCACAAGGTATAGAATTGGTTGCTACTGGACAACCTATTCAAAATAACCAAAATCAATCATTACCAACAGCAACAAGAGTGGAAATTTCTACTGTGAGTCCAAGGGATATTACTGATTCTCGAAGACCTTTAAATGAGTCTTCGCAGTCAGACCCATTAGCTAGACTAGCATATTCCGATACTGCTGCTAATCAATATATTTCACCTGAAAGTTATAATTCTCCTGGTTACTCTCAATTTATACAACAATATCAATCTAATAGAGAACTTAATCTTTTTCCAAGCGAAACACCAATACAACAAAATAATCAAGTTATTCCAACAGTTCCTCCTAATACAGGTGCGCAAAATTCAATACCTTTTTCGAGACTACAAAACCCTGATTTTTCTATTGCCAATAGAAGTCAATTTAATGAATTAAATAGTATAAGATTTCCTACACAAGGTAAGTATAAGTATACTCCGCCAGATTCTCAAAATATTGATTGGAAATATGATTGGGAACGTCACCGCCCTCCACCGGAAAGTATACCTAGTTTGGCAGCACTACAAAGTCAGTCAAATACTCTCTTGAGTCAAGGAGGTGCAATTTTGGGACAAAATAGAGACATCGACGTTAGAAATGCTAATACAGTTGCGGCTCTTAACTTGATAGGAAATCAACCATCATCTGGAACAAATAATGTAACTTCAAGAAATACAAGAGCTGGTATACAAGGTAGATTAGATGCTATGAGAAGAGGACAAGCACAAAGAAGAACCTAAAAAATCCATTTTAATATTTAACTCAAATATTAAAATTTACTTCTCTACAACAAACAAACGAACCTTAAGCTTATCCCTAGCCGCCAATGTTGGAATAGCAACCGTATCCTTCTTAACCTCCTTAGGAACATAAGCGGGAGGTTCTGGAGCCGCCGCCATCGGAGCTGCTTCTTGTTTCACTACCGGAGCCCCTCTTAACTCTTTACTACCATTAAAGAACTGATTTACGAACTTTGGAAATTCCATCACATTTGGTTGACCCTTACTCGCTAAAACACCATAAGGAGATTCAGTCTTGGTTTCAAAGCCGTTCAAATGGCCGTAAATGGGAGTTCCATTCTTAATACCCTCAGCCCAAGCAGTTCCTTCAAACAAAATCATACTTGGAAAGAAGACAGAATAGTTGCCAATATTGGCAGGAATATAGCTCTTGACAATCTTATCCCAATCTTCGGGAGTATCTTGAGTGCTAATCACCTTTCCAACTTCTCCAATGGAATAGATACTCATGCTTGTCTTGCCGTTCTTCTCCTTTAATAAAGTCTGTCGAACCGAGTTACCATCCGAGTCTAGCATAAAGACGGAGATATCCATCACACCATCCGCTGGATTAAATGACTTGTAATGCACATTGATAACTCTGAGCTTAGCCCCAGCATTCATATCGGCGGTAATAATCTTTTTCATAAAAGCAGCATCATAAAAATAACCACCAGGAATATTAGGAGACTTATCCTTGGTTTGATTTTTGGACAATAGACGTCCATCGCCTCTCATGGTCCTACAATGACCGCATCTTTCAGATGAGATAATAACAGCTACGTGTGACATTTTATATTATAAGTATTTTT